>Ga0315282_10000130_pt1 | contig 148359 bp, 156 predicted proteins | sample YL17G07_20_MG_FD_203693 | JGI IMG/M metagenome (GOLD analysis project Ga0315282, IMG submission 203693) | Sediment microbial communities from Yellowstone Lake, YNP, Wyoming, USA - YL17G07_20 | ecosystem: Environmental > Aquatic > Freshwater > Lake > Sediment | place: USA: Wyoming | collected... | reverse complement strand
CAGGATGAGTCTGCGGCCTATCAGGCTGTAGTGGGTGTAACGGACCCACTAACCTACGACGGGTAGGGGCGTTGAGAGACGGAGCCCCCAGATGGATTCTGAGACACGAATCCAGGCCCTACGGGGCGCAGCAGCTACGAAAACTGCACAATGTGGGAAACCACGATGCGGGCATACCGAGTGCCAAGGCATTGCTTTGGCTGTTCTTTCGCCTAAAAAGCGAGAGAAGTAAGGGCCGGGTAAGACGGGTGCCAGCCGCCGCGGTAATACCCGCGGCCCGAGTGGTGCTCATTATTATTGAGCTTAAAGCGTCCGTAGCCGGCCTTGTAAATCCTTGGGTAAATCGGGCAGCTTAACTGTTCGAATTCCGAGGAGACTGCAAGGCTCGGGACCGGGAGAGGTTCGAGGTACTCTCGGGGTAGGGGTAAAATCCTGTAATCCTGAGAGGACCACCAGTGGCGAAGGCGTCGAACTAGAACGGATCCGACGGTGAGGGACGAAGCCCTGGGGCGCAAACGGGATTAGATACCCCGGTAGTCCAGGGTGTAAACGCTGCGGGCTTGGTGTCGGAGGTCCTACGTGGGCGTCCGGTGCCGGAGAGAAATTGTTAAGCCTGCCGCTTGGGGAGTACGGTCGCAAGACTGAAACTTAAAGGAATTGGCGGGGGAGCACCGCAACGGGAGGAGCGTGCGGTTCAATTGGATTCAACGCCGGACAACTCACCAGGAGCGACGGTTACATGAAGGCCAAGCTGATGACTTTGCCTGATTTTCCGAGAGGTGGTGCATGGCCGTCGTCAGTTCGTACCGTAGGGCGTTCTCTTAAGTGAGATAACGAACGAGACCCTCGCTGCTAATTGCAAACTTTTCCGTGAGGAGGAGTGCACATTATCGGGACCGCTGGTGCTAAATCAGAGGAAGGAGAGGTCAACGGTAGGTCAGTATGCCCCGAATCTCCTGGGCTACACGCGCGCTACAAAGGACAGGACAATGGGCCCCTATGCCGAAAGGCAACGGCAATCCCGAAACCTGTCCGTAGTTCGGATTGAGGGCTGTAACTCGCCCTCATGAAGCTGGATTCCGTAGTAATCGCGGATCAACATTCCGCGGTGAATATGCCCCTGCTCCTTGCACACACCGCCCGTCAAACCATCCGAGTTGGGTCCAAGTGATGATGCTTCAACTTGGGGCGTTAGAACTTGGGTTCAGCAAGGGGGGTTAAGTCGTAACAAGGTATCTGTAGGGGAACCTGCAGATGGATCACCTCCTACGCAACATACGGAGGGGTACTACCCCTCCAACACGTTTGTTGTCAGGGTTCCAAGCACCAATGACTTTCTGTCATCGAACGACCATCATCTATTTTTGTCAAGATCGATGAGCAGCGAATGCCCTAGACGCTGCTGGATGATAATTTTCCAATATACTGAATATTAAACGGAATATAATAATTTTCCGAGATGCGGCCGTCAGTTCGCAAAGTGTTCAAGGCCGCCTTCACGAATGGAGAAGGAAAGTCAACCAAACGGGCCGATTAGTCAACTTGCTTTCATAGACAGTTCCGAATGTTTTTATACCACGGCTGGATACCTCCAACCAAGGGCATTATCGGCAGGTCTGGCGGCTATCGCTCTTGACCTGCGAGTACACAGGGTGATACTCGAAAGAAGGGAAGAGATAGCATGATGATTTTGAAGATGAAGAAGGAGGACCTCTCTACATTCCTCGACTCGGTCAAGGAGTGGGGGGAGTTGTGGGGTCCGACGAGAAGGGAGGGAAAGACGACCTACGCGAAAGTCGACTCGCTCTCACAGATGGACATGAAGGCGACGAGGACGATCATCCCGCCCAAGAAGTTCCTCTATCCTCCGAAGTTCACGATGTTCGATTTCGACGAAGAGGGTTACGTGGAGAGAATGGGGGATGTTCCCAAGAGGATCCTGTTCGGCATCCACCCATGCGACATTCATGGCATCCTGATTATGGACAAGCTCTTCCTCGAGACCTACAAGGACCCGTATTACGCCGAGAGGAGAGAGAAGACCCTCCTCCTCGGGCATAGCTGCATACCCGACGACAAGTGCATGTGCTTCGCGACCAACACCGATTTCATCGCAGAGGGATTCGACCTCTTCTTCACCGACCTCAAGATGTTCTACCTTGTCTGGGTGGGATCGAGCAAGGGCCACGACCTGGTCCGCATGAGGGCCGACCTGTTCAGCAGAGAGCTGGGCAAGAACGACATAATCAACTATACTGAGTACCGCAAGTGGAAGTACAAGGAATACAAGGCGACTGTGGACTTAACGGGGATGCCAGACATATTCGAGCTCGGCTACAACAGCATCATATGGGACCAGCTCGCAGATAAGTGCCTCTCATGCGGCCAGTGCTCGATGGTCTGTCCGACATGCAACTGCTACAACGTCGTCGACGATATCGAGCTCGGGACCGTCGAGGGCACCAGGGACAGGTTCTGGGACAGCTGCATGTTCAGGGAGTACTCGGTCGTCGCCGGAGCGCAGAACTTCAGGGAGAAGCGGGCTGACAGGCTGAGGCTCTGGTACACTCACAAGCTCCAGGCGTTCATCGGGGAGTTCGGGAAGCCTGCATGCGTCGGCTGCGGCAGATGCGTCGAGACTTGCCCTGTCGACATCAATGTTGTGACGGTCTCAACAGCCCTCAAGGAGCAGGAGGTGGGCAAATGAAGAAGCTCTGCGTGGTTGTGGACGACAAGGAGGTCCAGGACAACCCCTTCCAGCCGGACATGTGGAGGATCGTCCGCAAGTACCCGCTCACTGGAGACGTCAACTTCTTCCAGGCGCGGCCCGTGGATGTCGATGAGGCGCTCAAGATGGACTTTCTCCCGGGGCAGTTCGTCATGATATCGATCTTGGGGGAGGGAGAGGCCCCGTTCTGCATATCCTCCTCGCCGTCGAGACCGGGCATCCTCGAGTTCTGCATCAGGAAGATGGGCACCTTGACCGAGAGCCTGTTCGAGCTGAAGGAGAACCATATCTTCGGGATAAGGGGACCCTACGGAAACGGCTTCCCGATGGACAAGATGGAGGGCAAGGACATCTTGATAGTGGCTGGAGGCATGGGAGTCGCCCCCCTGAGGTCCCTGTTGCTCTATGTCCTGGACAATAGGGACGTGTTCGGCAAGCTCACCTACTTACACGGTGCCAGGACGCCGAGCGAGATGCTCTTCAGAGACGAGTTCATGCAACTCAAGGAGCGCGAGGACCTCAAGTGTCTGCTCTCAGTCGATAAGGACGACACCGGCAAGTGGACCGAGAAGGTGGGTGTCGTCACGACGCTGTTCAACGACCTGGGCCCGATCGACGCGAAGAATACCTACGCTGCGGTCTGCGGCCCGCCTGTCATGTACAGGTTCGTCATTGAACAGCTTGTCAAGCTAGGGATTCCCAAGCACCAGATATTGATGACGCTGGAGAGGAGGATGAGATGTGGCGTCGGCAAGTGCGGCCACTGCGCGATAGAGTACCTGTATACATGCATAGACGGCCCGGTGTTCTCATACTGGGACGTCATCCACATGAAGGAGCTCATAGGGAGGGGTGTGAGTGACAAAGTCATCGCCTAAGGTCGGCGTGTACGGCTTCACTGGTTGCGCTGGTGACCAGCTGATGATATTGAACTGCGAGGACCAGCTGGTAGACCTATTCGGCGCGGTGGAGATCCGCTCGTTCGTGATGGCGAAAAGCGACAATCACGAGGGCGAGTTGGACGTGGCCTTCATTGAGGGGTCTATCTCAACTGACGAGCAGGTCAAACGGATAAAGGCAATCAGGGAGCGCACAAAGGTGCTCGTGACAATCGGCACATGTGCGTGCTGGGGCGGACCTCAGGCCATGAAGCTGGACGAGGGAGGCTTCGACGAGCGCTACAAGAAGGTCTATGGGAATGCGAAGATCACGGTCTCTAAGGCCTTCGAGGCACAACCCGTGGAGGCGTTCGTCAAGGTCGACCTGAAAATCCCTGGATGCCCGATCGACAAGCAGCAGTTCCTGAAGGCGGTTTCGAAGGTCGTCGCGGGAAAGCATCCATGGCTGTTGAAAGCGCCCGTATGCCTAGAGTGCAAGTGGAAGGAGAACCCGTGCATCCTATACGCTGGCAGGTTCTGCGGCGGGCCATTGACGCAAGGAGGATGTGGGGCAGTCTGTCCCTCGCAGAACGTCCCCTGCGTCGGCTGCTGGGGACCCACGGATGATCTCAATGTCAGCTCGGAGTACAACCTCCTAAAGGAGAAAGGGTACAACCCGGATGAGATCCTGAGGAAGATCAGGAAGTTCGGTGGCGCGGGCGTCGTCAAGCTCGTGAAGGACCTCGAAAAGGCCAAGGAGGCGAAGAAATGAGGGAGCTAAACGTCGAGGCCCTCGCCAGGGTCGAAGGAGACGGCGGAATAACCGTCACGCTCGAGGGAAAGAAGGTGAAGAGCGTCACACTGGATGTCCACGAAGGTCCGAGGCTGATTGAGCAGCTCGTCAAGGGCATGACTCCTGCGGACGACATAAATGTCATCCCGAGGATCTGCGCGATCTGCACCCTATCCCACAGATACGCCGCGTTGAGGGGCTTGGAGAAAGCTCTGGGCATAACGCCTCCGGAGAAGACGCAGGTCACAAGGGACCTGATGATGCTGGGTGAGAACGTCGAGAGCAACTCGCTTCACACCTTCCTGCTCGCGCTTCCAGACTTCCTCGGATATCCGTCTGCGATCGCGATGCTGAACGACTACGGAGACGATGTGAAGAGGGCGCTGAGGCTCAAGAAGTTCGGGAACCACGTGATGGAGGTCACGAGCGGAAGGATTGTCCACGGCGAGAACCCCATCATAGGCGGGTTCGGCAAGTACCCGAGCAAGAAGGCGCTGGATGAAATCAAGCTGAAGGCGCACGAGCTGGTGCCAGACGCGGTGAGGGACGTGGAGCTGTTCGGATCCCTCGAATATCCAGCATACTCGGAGTCCGAGACGGTTTTCATGTCCGTGAACGCCCCGAATAATCAATTCGGATTCGCAGGCGACTCCATACTCACATCAACAGGGAAGGAGCTGGATTGCGAGAGCTACAAGAAGCTCACGAACGAGCGCGTCGTCCACTACTCCTTCGCGAAGCACTCGAAGTGGAATGACAAGCCGTTCACGGTCGGCGCGGCTGCGAGACTCATAAACATGGGCAAGCGGCTTGACGGACAGGCCGGAGACCTGTTCAAGGAGCACTACAGCGACAGATGGCTCAAGAACCCGCTGTTCAACAACCTCGCCCAGACAATCGAAATGCTATGGTCTCTGGAGCACATGCCTGACGTGGCTGACAAAGTCGCGTCTATGGACAACCCGAAAATAGCGGAGCCGACGAGGCTAACTGGCGCCGGGACAGGGGCTGTCGAGGCGCCCAGGGGAACGCTGTACCACCACTACGAGCTCAAGGACGGACTTATCGAGGTCGCTGACATCATCACTCCGACTGCGCAGAACTTCGACGACATCGAACTGCATATGAAACTCACAGCGGAGAGGATGCTGGACGAGGGAAAGAGCGACGACGAGATCCGCTTGGGCCTCGAGATGGTAGCGAGGTCGTACGACCCATGCATAAGTTGCGCGACGCATCTAGTGAAGCTGAAGCGGATCTGAGGGCTCAGATCGAGAGGATTGTCGACAAAGGCAAGGTCTATGTCCTTGGCCTCGGCAACACCGACAGGGCGGATGATGGCGCGGGCGTGGTAGTCGCGGAGAGACTCAAGAAACGCTTTCCCTACTATTCTTTCTCTGAGCACGACGGTGTGGAGGGGACCGTTTTGGACATCTCGGAGAAGGCGAAAGGATCCACGGTTCTCTTCGTGGATGCAGGAAACATCGACATGCCTCCCGGCACAATAATGGTGGTAGAGAAAGAAGACATCAAGGACACCGAGATCACAACGCACCGAGTCCAGGTTGCCCTCATGGCATCGCTCCTCGAGAAGAACGGCGTGAGAACCGCGATAATCTGCGTCCAACCCGGGAGGATCGACTTCAGGGGCGAGCTCTCGGAGCCTGTGTCTCGTGCCATCAGCACTCTCAATAGGATACTGTCGAGCATCATGGCCGATCTGGACCAGGACAATCCTAGTATCAGGGCGCTCGGCAAATCTTTATGACTAACCAGACCTTTCTCCCAATCCCGTGAGATGGGAATGAAGGTAATTGTGGTCACGGGGGGAGTTTTGTCAGGGCTAGGCAAGGGCATCACCTCCTCCTCGATTGGATGTGTTCTGAAGGCAAGAGGTCTGAAGGTCACGGCGATGAAGATAGACCCATACCTGAACTTCGACGCTGGGACCCTGAACCCGTTCGAGCACGGTGAGGTCTTCGTTCTGGACGACGGTTGCGAGGCCGACCTCGACCTCGGGAACTACGAGCGGTTCCTGGATGCCAGCCTGACCAATGACCATGTCGTCACCACAGGCAAGGTTTACGGAAGCGTGATCGAGAAGGAGAGAGCGGGCCACTTCCTGGGCAAGACGGTGCAGATCATCCCGCACATAACGAACGAGATCAAGGCCATGATCTCGAACGTGGGGAAGAAGGCGGGGGCGGATGTCACAATAGTCGAGTTGGGCGGGACCGTCGGCGACATCGAGTCGATGCCCTACTTGGAGGCTATGAGACAGATGCATGCCGAGATGGGGCACGAGAATTTCGTTTTCGTGCACACGACCCTGGTTCCGGTTCTTGGCACTCTCCAGGAGCAGAAGACGAAGCCGACCCAGCACTCTGTGAAGGAGCTCAGGGCGCAGGGGATCCAGCCGGACGTGATTGTCGCCAGATCCGAGAAGCCTCTCGAGGATGGCGCCAGGAAGAAGATTGCGCTGTTCTGCGATGTCTCTTTGGAGGCGGTAATCAGCGCTCCGGATGCGAAATCAATCTACCAGGTCCCGATCTTTCTAGAGGAGCAGGGACTCACGGATTACCTGCTCACCAGGATGAATCTCAGGTTGAAACCCGACGGCCTGGGCGAGTGGAGGAAGTTCCTCGCGAGGGTCATGAACCCGAAGCATGAGGTGAAGATCCTGCTCGTCGGGAAGTACATGGATCAGCGCGACTCCTACATGAGCCACTATGAGGCGTTCACTCACGCGGGGGCGGAGCTCGACACGAGGGTGAAGTTCCTCCGGATGGAGGCAGAGGACATCAGCAAAGAGGATTGCAGATGCCTACTTCAGGAAGCCGACGGCATATTGATTCCCGGAGGGTTCGGAAGCAGGGGAGTCGAGGGCAAGATAGAGGCGATCAAGTTCGCCAGGGAGAACGGCGTCCCATTCCTTGGAGTGTGTCTCGGATTCCAGCTCGCGAATGTCGAATTCGCCAGGGACGTGCTTGGCATGCACGACGCAAACAGCACGGAATTCGATCCTCACACGAATCATCCAGTCGTGGACATCCTCCCAGAGCAGAAGGGGGTCACGAAGAAGGGCGCGACCATGCGTCTGGGCGCTCAGGAGGTCATCCTGGAGAAGGGGTCGAAAGTTGAGAAGCTCTACGGCTCCACGAAGATAATGGAGAGACATAGACACAGGTATGAGATCAACCCGCCCTACATCGACAGGATTCAGGAGAAGGGGCTGAAGTTCACAGGGAAGACGCCGGATGGCGAGAAGATGGAGATAGCGGAGCTCGACGGGCACCCGTTCTTCATTGGCTCGCAATTCCACCCCGAGTTCAGGTCCAGGCCGGGCAAGCCAGCACCGCTTCACTATGGGCTCGTGAAGGCCGCAATCGAATATTCGAAGAGGAAGAAGTGAGGATTGGTCAGCTGGCTCACTTCAGGGCTTCTCTATCAGCACGTGGTCCGGATGCTTGGGTTCCCTCGGGCGCCATCGCTTTATGAAGCATCACTTTGAAGACTGCCCCCTTGGAGAAATCCCCCTTCACACGGTCCTCGACCCAAATCCTCCCATCGTACTTCTCCACTATAGTGCTGACAATCGAAAGACCCAGTCCGAAGCCTTTGATGCCCGTCATCCCCGTAGCGAATCTCTCGAAGACTGTGCGCTTTCTGTCATCCGGTATTCCTCTTCCCCGATCGATGACCGATATTACCCAGAACTCGCCCTGGGGGGATTTGTCTTCATTGATTGTTACATCGACCTTCACGCGCTTGGCGTTGTCGAACTTGACTGAGTTGTGAAGGACGTTCAGAACAAGATCGTTCAGGTACTGGTTGGCGAGAACGTAATGGGCCCCTGGCGTGATGGTAGAAACGACCGACACGGTCCTTTCAGGGTAGCTCTTGGCGACAGCCTCTATCGCGGCCGTGACCGCGGGGTATATGTCCATGGGGACGAAGTCCCTGTCGGACATGGACCTCACCTTCGAGAGCTTGCGTAAGTTTTCTATCAGACGCGCGTTGTTCCTGACCTGGACTAGGGCCTTGTCCGCGTACTTTCTTTGGGACTCACGGAGCTCTCTGTCCTGGAGAAGCAGCTCGATGTATCCCATGATGCCCTGGTTGAAGTTGTTGATGTCGTGGGTCATCAGGTCGTTGAGAAGTGCGATCTCGTTAACCGCGATGACCTGCCTCTCGTATAGCCTGGAGTTCTCGGTGCCGATAGATGCGATGCTGCCGAGGACCTCCAACACGTCCACCTTATCCTTGGTCGGCATCTTCATGTCAACTGGCTCGTCAGCCAAGAGGTAACCGATCAACCTCCCATTTCTGTCCTTGAGCAGCACTGAGAGTATGTCCCGCTCATGCCATGCATCGGGCGCTGACCTCGGCTTCGCGGCATTCTCAGGATGGGCCAGGAAGTCGAACGCCTCTATGCCGTACTTCTGCCGTTCGTACTTCACGTAGTAGGTTGTCTCGCCGATTCTGAACTCCTCCTCGAGATCCTCCAGGACGGTCCCCACAGGCATGGTTTCCCCAGTGCGAACCCACTTCGGATAGCCGCTCAGAGCCCTGTTGACGAAGACATTCCCTTGCGTGTCGAGCAGTGAGATGGAAGCCCTCCGCCAACCGAACGAGTCAACCGCAGCGTCTGCGATGTGCTGTAGAAGGGAATCCAGGTCGTCCATGTACATCACGGACGTGGTCAGCTCGAGCACCTTCGTCATCTGGATGAACTTTGCTCGGCTCTCCTTGAGCAGCAGCTCCTGTGTACTGTAGAGCTCTGCGTTCTCCACCGCCACAGATGCCTGCGTGGCAAACAACTGGGCGATCTCGAAATCATTCGATGTGAAAATCTTCTCGCCCTCTCTGTAAATCGTGAGAACACCGATAACCCTCTCCCGACCCTTCAGCGGTATGACCATCAGCGCTTCTTTCTCTTCCTTGGGTGTTCCGGGGACTTGGGCTATGCGAGGGTCGCTCGAAGGGTCATTCACGACCTCCGCGATTCCAGTCTTGGCGACGGCTCCGGAGAGCCCCTGACCAATGGGGAACCGATCTGCCATGATCTGCTCGACATACTTTCCACGGGCAACAACTGGAATCATCATGTTTTGCGCGTGGTCCACCTTGTAAAAGGTCAGCGCATCGCATGAGATGACCTCCTTGATCTTGTCAGCCACCAATTCGTAGATGCTGCTGGATTCTATCTGCCTCTGGATGGAAAAGGTCGTATCGAGAAGAGCCATCTGGGACTTCACTCTCTGGTTAAGAGAGTTCAGGAGGTTCGCGTTCTCCAAGGCGATAGTGGCGTGATCTGCGAGAGAGGACAGGAACATCGCATCGCTCTTGGTGAAAGTCTTGTCCTCGAGCTTGTTATAGACATTGACAACGCCGATGCCGCGACCCTTGAGTATCAATGGAGCGCAGGCCAGGGAACGTATGTGGAAGATATCCCTGTCTCTGACACTTGCATCTGGGTCGTGCACATAATCGTTCACGATCTCGGTCCTTAGCTTCTTCAGTGCTCGTCCAGATACGCCCTTGTCGGAGTGAAAGGCGAGGCCCTTGAAGAGATCTTTGGGGATGTTGTAAGAAGCAGCCCACGAAAGGGTCTTGCCATCGTCGCTAATGAGCCCCACCATTGCCTTCTCCCCCTTCAGGAGAGTCGCCGCATCTCTTGCGACCTGGTCGAGGATCACCGTTGGCTCCAGCCTCATTGAGATCTGCTTGCTGATCCTGTCAAGCACCGAGAGCGCATCCTCGCGCTCCTTTGATTCTGAGTACATCTTCGCGTTCGTAAGGGCTGCAGCGAGTATGTCCGCGAGCATCTCGAGCAGAGACACATCGCTTCTTGTGAAGGCATCCTGTTCTTCGCTTTGAACGTCCAGAACTCCGAGAAGCTCGCCCCGGAATGTTATTGGCACAGCAAGCTCTGATATTGTCTTATCGATGATCTTCTTGATGTATCTGGGGTCCGCTCGAACGTCCCCAGTCACGAGGGTCTCCGAAAAGTACGCCGCGTGACCAATCAAGCCCTCCTTCAGCTTCTGCCGGAGTATGCTATGATCGTGCGTTATCATCGGACCATATCCAGCTCTAAAATACAGGTCCCCCTGATCCTTGTCAAACATCAAGATGAGAACATGTTGGTAGTGAAAGCCCGTGGCGATCGATCGCACGAACTCGTTCATCAGCTCGTCGGGGCTTCTGAGTGATGTGACGGCTCTGCTTATCTTGTTGATCGTCGTTAGCTGCGCAACCCTTCGAGCGAGCTCGTCGGTTCTCTCCTGCATTCTCTCTTCTGTCCGGGACCGGTACTTCTCGAATTCGGCCTTCTCGGCTCTGTCCCGTGTGATGTCTCTGAAAAGGCCCACGACTCCTAGAGTAGTAGTACCTTCGGCGTCCCTTACAGGTCTCGCCTGGATGTGCAGGAAAACTCTTGTCCCATCCTGCCTGAGAATGCTCGTCTCCCCATCCCATCCCCTAGACAAGCTCTCCTTCATTATTTCTTGAATGGCCTTGCCTTGGAAGTTGACGCCGACCATGTTTTTGAATCTATACCCACTCAACTTAGCGGGATCGAATCCGGTTAGATTCAGGAATGTCGAGTTGACGTACACTACGCGTCCCTCGGGATCGACGACCGCTGCAGCGTACGGCATCTGGTCTAGCGATGCCGTGAGACGCCTGACCTGGACCTCCCGCTCTGCCTCCTCACTTACATCTCGCTCGACGGAGACATAGTACGTCCTTCTGTTCTTTTCATCCACCACTCGATTATATGTCAACTCGATGAGCCGGTTGTCCTTGGTTCTGGCTACCTTCACAAGAGGAAAGTTGCCCTCGTCCAGTTGCCCAGTTATCGGGCAGGTCCTGCAGATGTCCTCCGAGGCGAGGTCGGTCTCATAACACTTCTTCCCCGTGAGATCTCCAAGCATTTTCTTCAGAGCGGAATTCATGTAGACTACGACATGATCGTCGCGGGTGACACATATCCCGCCCGGCAAGCCCTCCAACACGGAGAACTTCTTCTCGAACGATGCAAGTATCCTCTTTGGCTTGGGATTGTCTGAGGAGCTCTTTCGAGTCGTTCAGCTCACCCTCGGGGGAGAAGGGAACGTTGGCCCCATTGCCTGGGCCTAGCCATAAAGGTTTCGTACAGAGTGGCAAGGCGCGAGAAAAAGCGGCGAGCTGAGTCAATCTAGAGACGAGCCCAAACCCCTCGCCCAATACATTTAACTAGCTCATTTCATATGGAACCACGATGGTCCCTGACAGCGCACTCGACTACGACGCACTGCTCGAGAGAGCGAAGGACAAGCTGCCGCAGAAATTGGAGTCACATGACAGGTTCCAGGTCCCCGAGCCCGACGTGATGATCGAGGGAAAGACGACGGTGATCAGGAACTTCGGAGACATCGCCGATGTGCTGAGGCGTGAGCCCGATCACATTCTGGGCTTTCTCCTGAGGGAATTGGGGACTGCGGGCACGCTCGAGGGAAGGCGCGCCGTGTTCAAGGGGAAGGTGACGACCTCCCAAGTAGCGGACCGGATCATGGATTATGTTGATGAATATGTCCTTTGCTCGGAGTGCAACAGGCCGGACACCAAGATAGTTAAAGACGGAAGAGTCCTAATCCTCGTTTGCGAGACTTGTGGGGCACGAAGGCCCGTGCATGTGAGGAAACAGCTGAAGGCGGCAGAGGCGAAAGAGATCGAAGCTGGCCAGGTCTACGACTTCATGATAGAGGATGTTGGGAAGCGCGGGGACGGCATTGCCAGAAAGGGGAATTTCATCATATACATCCCGGGGACTGCAAAGGGGTCCCAGGTCAAGGCCAAGATTGAGAAGGTTTCTGGAACGGTCGCGTTCGGGACATTAGTTCGTACCTGATTCTCTAGTGGTTCAGTCTATTGAAATCCTGCCACGCACTGAAACCCTCACGGACCCGCCGACATCAACCTTGGAGAGCGCGGATCCCCGCTTCTCCAAGCGGACGAGTATCCTTGAAGGCCTTCCGAGCCAATGGCCCTGCTCGATCACGATCCGGTCGCAGCTATCCCTGGGTATCAGATCGTTCTCAGCGAGGTACGCGCCAAGCGCACCTGCTGGCATGCCCGATGCGATATCCTCAGTCACGACAGGTCCGGGGAGCAGGCACCGGATCTGAACCGTCGACCCGGGTTCCACAACGTCCCAGGAGTACACGACGATGGCAGATATCTCCAGCTCCTCAGCAAGCTCGTTTATCTCGTTCTGCCTGGGCTCAAGCCTGCCGAGGATCTCGGCCGACCTCACTGGCACGAGCAAGCACGGAAGACCCGTGGAGGCCCTCGTAAGCGGGAACTCCTCGTGGAACAGCAACTCTGCGCCAATCCCCAACGCGCTGGCGCTTTCCTTGAACTCGGCTACCTTCGCAAACATCGGCTTGCGCTGAGTCATCCAGACGCGCACGGGTCCATCTCGACTTGCATCGATATGGAAAGGAAGTACACCAATCGCGGTTTCCAGCCTATGCTTCCCAGCAACGGACCCTCCAAAGACACCCCGCTCCAGCAGAGCCCCGAGCGCGCCAATGGTCGCATGGCCGCTGATCGGGTCCTCCAGGAACGGGCTGAAGTATCGGAGCCTTACATCAGCCTTTTTCGAGCGCAGGCAAAATGCCGTTGACGGCCCTCCTAGCTCGAACGCGACCCTCTGCATTTGGACATCGTCCAGCGCATCAGCGTCGAAGACCACCCAGGTCGGATTGCCCGAGTAGAGATCCTCGGTGAAGGCATCGACCTTCACGACGTCTAGCTCAGCCACGCCAGAGGAACCGGCATCAAGCTATTTGGAGGTTGTTCCGGTCCGAGCTGCACAAAGTATTTCTAAACCGAGCCAGAATAGTGGGACCCAATGGAAGCCTCAGTTAGGTCTGTCCTGATAATGGCCCTGATCTTCGCGGTCTCTCAGCTGGGTGCGCTGCTCATGGTCTCCTCCGTCCTCGGGGCGCAGTACCAAGCATTCGAGAACCCGAACGACCCGCTGATCCCCGTGTACTATATCGCCGCAATGGTGCTCTTCACGTTCGCAATCCTATACATAATCAAGAAGAAGAGGGAGGATGTCGTCAGAGTGATCTTCATAGGAGCAGTCTCGTTCACTATATTCTACGTCATCCTCGCCATCCTCGTCAAGTTCGACGACGGGATCATATCTCTTGTCTTGTCCATCCTTCTCACAGGGGTCCTCGCATACTACATGGTCAAGAAACCTGAGTGGTACGTGATTGACGCAACTGGGATCCTGGTTGCGATAGGGGTGATTGGCATCCTCGGCATCTCTCTTCAGGTGTTGCCAGTCCTTATCCTGCTAATCGTGTTGGCAATTTACGATGCGATCTCGGTCTACGGCACGAAACACATGGTCGCCCTCGCGGACGGAGTGACGAAGATGAGGCTCCCGATCCTTCTGGTAATCCCGAAAAAGCGAGGATACTCGTACCTCACGCAGAAGCCGCTCAAGCAGCAGCTGGATGAAGGCGAGGAGAGGGAAGCGATGTTCATGGGCCTTGGGGACATCATCATCCCTGGGGTCCTGATGTCCTCCGCATTCTACTTCCTCTCGAGCGAGCACTTCGGCGGAATCGGCGGGAACCTAGTGGTCGCACTCGGGACGATGGTCGGAGCCCTTGCCGGGTTCTTCGTGCTCATGCGGTTCGTGCTCAAGGGGAACCCGCAAGCGGGATTGCCGCTTCTCAACGGGGGAGCGATCCTGGGCTATGTCGTGACGTACCTCATTGTCTTCAAGGACCTGTCCCTGGGATTGACTCTGCCCTGGTGATTCGATGGAGGAATTGAGACTGTTGGTTTGCTCGGACCTCCACGGTTCCGAAGACGCTCTGTCTATGCTCAGCAAGGCGGAATCACTTCAGGACTTCGACGCCGTCGTGATCTGCGGGGATTTCACGACCTTTGGGTCTCCAGACTATGTCAACAAGACCCTATCATCGTTCAGATCGAGGGTGCTCGCCATTCCGGGCAACTGTGACATGCGAGATATTGTCGACTTGCTCGAGAGCAGAGGCGCCAACCTTCATCGCCAGAGGGTATTGGTCCGAGGCTGGACATTCTTCGGGTTCGGCGGAGGCGTCCCGACCTCTGCGCAGATGCCATTCGAGACCGAAGAGGATGAGATAGGGCGAGCACTCCGAGAAGTCGCCGTGGAAGGAGGAGTGATGGTGACGCATATGCCGGCCTATGGCATGAACGACAGGACCCGATCTGGAAAGAACAAAGGGTCGAAGGTTGTACGGGAGATCGCGTCCGAGTTCTGGCCGAGGCTCGCACTATCAGGACACATCCACGAGGCGAGGGGATTTGCTCAGGACCATGGAACGGTGTTTTGCAATCCCGGATCTGCGAGAGAGGGGTTCTACGCGGAGATAGTCATTGGCGAGAGCGTTGATGTCAGGCTCCATGAGGACACCCAGCTCTCCAAGAGGCTTCTCAAAAGCTTTTAATACCCTTCCCACTTTCACTTGTCCCGAGGTTTCAGATGGCCATTTGGCAGGGCAAGCCGAAAAGGAAGCCTTCGGGCGGAAGGATCAGGGCTGCCAGAAAGAAGAGGAAGTTCGAGATAGGCAGGGAGAAGCAGTTCACGCACATGGGCCCCAGAAAGGTCAAGATGTACAGGACAAAGGGTGCGAACAGGAAGGCCCGGCTGCTGATGGTGGACACTGCCAATGTCGTGGACCCTGCCACGAAGTCAATCAAGAAGGTCAAAATCCTCACCGTCAAGACGAACCCGTCCAACCCAAACTACGTCCAAAGGAACATAATGACGAAGGGCGCGACGGTGATGACGGAGATTGGCGAGGCAATGATCACCTCCAGGTGCGGACAGGACGGCGTCGTGAACGCGATCCTGATCAAAGCCCAGTGATCATCCTGTGGGATTCTCAGTGATTGTGCGACTTCCTGCCATCTAGGACGAGCGAGTTATCCTCATGGCTTTGACCCTGATCATAGGAAGGGTTGCGGGCGGGTTGGCCTCGTCCCACCAGAATACTTCCTGAGAGGTCTTCGATACTGCGTCTATGCTCTTCAATAGGTTCAGCATATTGTCGCTGACCCTAATGTTCTTGACAGGTCCGACAATCTCACCGTTCTCGATCTTCAGGAGCGCGTCCCTCGGAATAGTCGAGAAATCACCAGTGGAATAGTTCTGGTATCTAGTGTACCATGTGTTGTTGAGGTAAATGCCGTTCTTGGTGTCCTTGATGATCTCCTCGGCCTTCCAGCCGCCTGGCAATACCACCGGGTGAAACGCGAGAGGCTGCGTGGCCAACGTGAAGATCGTGGGAACTAGCGGGCCAGCGCTGGCAGTCGTCCGGGTCTTGAACTTCTTCGCGGTGGACGTGTTGTGGAGGTAGGTCTTCAGCACGCCGTCCTTTATCACGACATTTCGCCTCGTCGGAACTCCCTCGTGATCGAACGCCCTGCTAGATGTGGACTCCATTATCGGATCGTCAACGAAGGTTATCTCATCGGAGGAGACACGCTTCCCGATCTTCTTCGCGAACATCGATAGCTCAATGTCGACTCTCAGCGCGCTCATCATGGATCCGACGGACTGGACCAGGCAGCCCAAGAACAGAGGCTCCATGATCAGGTCAAGCTTGCCCTCCTCGCCCTGAACCGGGTTCTCAGCCATTCTAGCGAGCTCGCCAGCCCTCGCCCCAACCTCCCTCGCCTTCAGAGAAGAGAGGCGTGGGTTGCAGCTCACAGTCTGTCCCGAAGCCTCGGGTTGCGCGAAGGCGCGCACTGACAATCGGACATGAGCTCTCTCGGCTTCAGCGAGCGCTCCCCCCGTCGAGGCGATCCCATTGCGCTCGTGTGTGACATACATCGTCCCGCCGACATCGATTGCGCCTTCTGACCGGGCGCCTGCGATAGCGTCGTGGACATATCTGGACGGATCCCTCAGATTCTTGATGGCCCTGTCGGCTCTTCCCTTCGAGTACTTGAACTTGCCAGACGCGATCCCTCCGTAAGCCTTGTTCGGAGGCGACTTCTTCGCCAGCGATACGAGCTCCTGGACGATCTGCTTCGCATTGTCCAAGTCCCGAAGATCCGTCGACATGGTCCTGTTGCCGACCGCGACCAATACGATCGCATGCTTCTCTGACCACGAGTTGGAGGCGTCAACACGGTTCGCTGAGAACCTGATCTGGCTGACCGAGCTGTCGATGACCTCCGCGATTGCGTCATCTGCTCCTGCGGTCCTAGCGAGTTCCATGATCCTTTCGGATTGCTCCTTGAGCTCGCTCATTTCAGCATCACACTCCTCAATCTCAACATAGGTCCGCCCATGGACACGGACATTGATTGCATCGGATCGCCCTTGCCGCACTCCCCAGCTGAGAACTCGACCTTTCTGGACACGGCGTCGATGGCTCCCCAGAACCCGGGTGTGGTGATCTCGAGAACGCATCTCCTCGCTGGGCCACCGAGCTCGCCATCCCTGATGAAGTACGCCTCCCTCGAGACATACTTTTGATTGTACCGCTTGTCATCGATATTCCATTCAGTGAAGGATTTCATGAGGATCCCCTCCTTGATCGATCCGAATATCTCATCCTCTTCGAAATCCCCGGGCGCGATGAACGTGTTGGCCATCCTGACGATGGGTTCCCTGAGATAGCCATCTGACCTGGACGAGCCATTGCTCCGCACGCCCATGCTTGCAGCAGTCTCGCGATTGTGAAGGAACTCGTTGAAAAGGCCGTTATTATAGAGATATCTGGGCTTTGCCCGCACGCCCTCGTGGTCGTAGGCGTAGTACCCATAAGAGCCTTGGACCGTGGGATCGTCGACAACGGTGGCGTATTCAGAGCCCACCCGCTGGCCGAGCATCTCCGGCGACACGAATGACTTGCCCGCCTGGGACATCTCACGCCCGAGTATCCTGTCGGCTTCCATAGGATGGCCGCATGATTCGTGAGCCGCGATGCCCGCTACCTCGGCGCCGCATATCAGGTCCACCTTGCCCGGCTTGATCTTCTTACCCTTGTCGATCATCTTCTTGAGCATGAGTACCTCAGCGCCCATTACGTGGGGAAGGTCCCATTCGTGCGCCTTCTCCCAGCCCGCTGAGGCGCCGAATTCCCTGAGCGACTGTTCCGACTCACCTTTGGAGGACACGAGCATGTATGTTTCAAGCTTGAGCCTCGGCACCATTGACCTTATCCGAGAGCCCTCAGAGTTCGCGAACAAGGATTCGGTCTCATAGTCCGCCAATTCGAAGTATCTCCCCCCGACCTTGACCCCCGCTTTGAGCGTCCCCGCGTCGACTTCCTTGAGGTAGCTCACGCGCTCCTCCATGCTCACATCGGACAGCGGCCGCTTCTGCTTGACCTCCCAGTCCGTCTTGACGGCGGGTTCGGGAGATATGGACAGGGGCACCGGCCGCTTGCACACTTTTGCCAGCTTGAGTGCCTGGGCTGCCAGGTCCTTCGCCGCCCCCCTCGATATCCTGTTCGTGCTGGCGAAGCCGATTCCTTGGGGGAGGAACACGCGCACATTCATGCCGAGGTCTCTGAATGATGACAGGTTGCTGACTTGGCCGGCCTTCAGGCTGACCTGTCTCCTGCTGGTGTGCTCTACTCTGACCTCCGCCAGGATAGGAGTCTCCTTCGAGAGCACCTCTTCGAGCGCTGTCTCCGCGACATCCTCGTCTATCATCTCATGACCCCCCTTTTTCGAGGTAATCGCATAGGCTGGTATTAAGCGTATCAAGGGCCTGGAAAGACCTACCCGACCGACAAGGTTAGATAGAGGTGGGCTGTTCGCACAATCGAGCTCCATGGCAGTCGATCCCGAGAAGGCGATAGTCCTATGGCCGACATACTTCGACTCCAGGGTGGGCAGGGATTCAGGGAGGAGGGTTCCCAAGAGGGACGCCATCGAGGCGCCCACAGCTCACATGGTCTACGAGGCTGCCAAGTCGCTTCACCTTGATTGCATTCTAGAGCTGGAGAAGTCCTATCCGAGGCACTGGTTCAGGCACGAGGGCAGGGTCCTGGTCGAGCCCAAGTTGAAGAAGGCAGAGCTGATAGACAAAGTGGCTGCCAGACTGAAGACCGTGCCCAGGGAGAAAGCCTGAGCCGGACTACCTGTCCTGGGGGGTTCCTACTTCTTCAACGAGCTTCTTGCCCGCGGAAACGCTGTCCACGGAGTGTACGACCGCCCCGCAGTCCGATATCGTCTCCTCGATGCTCTCGAAATCTATGGCCGTCCCCTCGATCGTGATCTTGACGCTCTCGGTCTCCCGGTCTACCTCCTCTAGAGTACAGTTGACTCCGGAAACGCCGTTCAACACGCCTATTCTCCGGGAGAGCTCGATTATGGTCGGGTGGTGGGGCTTAAGCACGTCCAAAACAAGTCTCTTGATCTCGCTCAATTACACAATCCCTGCCGTGTGCCACGTTTACGGTCTTTCCGTATATAGTTCTTTCCGGTCCGGAGACGCCCACAGGACGGGATTGACCAGTTTGCTGGCTCACGAATCGAAAGCATCTGCTCGGCACTTTTAAAAGCGTTCTAGCCGATGCGACCGCGTGGTCAGACAAGCGATCCCGGCAGAGGAGGTCAAGGTCCTCGACATAAACTCGTCGTTTCTGGGAGTCAGGACCATAACTCTGATGGAAAGAGCAGGCCAGGCTGTCGCGAACTACCTTCTTCAGGCATTTCCAGAGGATTCGAGAGTGGCTGTGCTGTGCGGAAAGGGTAACAATGGAGGGGATGGGTTCGTCGCAGCGAGGTACCTCGTCGGCAAGATGGAGACTTCCGTTTTCCTAGCAGAGCCGAGGAGCGATGTTGTGAGCACCATTGCGCGCGCGAACCTCGAGCCCGTTCTTGGAATTGCACGGCCTGCTTCGTCACTTGACCACAAGCATTTCGATGTCATCGTAGACGCATTATTGGGCGTTGGGCTTCAGGGCAGGCCGAGGGCGCCATACGACGCGCTCATCAAGCTCCTGAACGGGTCGAAGCGGCCTGTCGTCTCTATCGATGTCCCTTCCGGATGGCCGTCGGACCTCCATGTCAATCCCAGAGCAACGGTGACTCTGCACGCTCCAAAGGTCGGCATGAACAGGAAGAACTCAGGCAAGATCGTCGTAGCCGACATAGGAATTCCGAAGGACGCCGAGGATTTCTGTGGTCCAGGGGATTTCTCGCTGATCCCGAGACGAAAGAAGGACGCGCACAAGGGGGACGCTGGAAGAGTCCTGGTGATTGGCGGAGGCCCATACACAGGCGCCCCCGCGTTCACGGGCATGGCTGCGATGAGGGCTGGCGTTGACCTCACCTTCGTCGCGACTCCGGAAACAGCAGCGATTCCAGTCTCGATCTACTCCCCGAACATGATCGTTCATGCCCTGAAAGGTGAGATCCTCTCTGGGGAGCATGTCGACGAACTCCTCGAAAAGGCCAACGGTGTGGACGTCGTCGCTATAGGTCCGGGGCTGGGCGACGCGAGAGAGACTCAAGACGCGGCGCAGAGGATCATAGCTGGATGCAAGAAACCGATGGTCATCGATGCGGATGCGATTGTGGCGTGCGGGAGGAGGCCGAGAATACTGCAGGGCAAGTCTGGAGTCATCACGCCTCACGCTGGGGAGTTCAAGAAGCTCACCGGAAAGACCGTCCCCGAGGACCAGAAGAAGCGCTCGGAGATGGTCAGAACCGCGGCTGAGAAACTCGGCATGACCATCGTCCTTAAAGGGATGGTCGATGTCATCAGCGATGGCAGGTACGTCAAGCTCAACCGGACGGGGAACAACGCGATGACGGTCGGAGGGACAGGCGATGTCCTCACGGGCACCATCGCGGGGATCCTGGGGCAGAAGACGACACCCTTCGCTGCTGGCAGGATAGGTGCCTTCACATCTGGACTCGCAGGCGACCTTGTCTTTGAGGAAAAGAGCTACGGACTCCTAGCTAGCGATGTGATTGACAAGATACCGATCGTGCTCCGACGCTACATGATGATGGTCGCCGAGGGCTAAGGGCTTTCAGATGAGGCTCGTCGTTCTGGCGGATGTGCATTCGAACTTGCATGCGCTGAGAACGGTCCTCGAGGACATCGAACCCAAGGGGGCGGACTGGATCGTTTGCGCTGGGGACATAGTCGGCTACGGCGCGTTCCCTAACGAATGCTGCGAGATCGTGTCGAAGTCCACGAGAGCAGCGGTTTGCGGCAACCACGACCTGTCGGCTCTCAGCGAGGACATCGGGCTCATGAATCCTTACGCTGCGGCTGCGGTCCTGTGGACCTCGAGACGTCTTAAGAATCGGTCCAGATCGTTCCTGTCATCCCTCAGGCCCGGATGGTCCGCGGAGTTGTCCGGCAGGAAGGTCGTCATGTTCCATGGATCTCCTGAGGACGTGAACGAATACGTCTACGAAGAGTACTTGGACAAGAGCATTCTCGAGCGACAGAATGCGGACATGGTCATCCTGGGACACACACATGTACCGTTCGCCGCGCGCATCGGTTCAGGCGTCGTCATCAACCCGGGCTCTGTTGGACAGCCGAGAGACGGGGATCCCCGGGCAAGCTATGCGGTCATTGAGCTTCCGTCGTTGGCGGCCCAGATCATAAGGAAGGAATACGACATCGACTCTGCGGCGAACGCCATAGAGGAACAGGGGCTCCCTGAGATCCTCTCCAGACGGCTATATGTTGGCAGGTGAGGAGAAGCATTTTTATCGTTGCCCTTGCAGTATGCGAGGTCGTGGAGCTGGAACCGATACCCGACACGCCCGCACTTCTGATCAAGGAGCAGAAGAGCTGGGTCTGCGTAGCTGACCTTCACCTGGGAATCGAGGTCCAGCTCAGAGCATCGGGCTTCAACATACCGTCCCAGACCTCGAAGATCTTGTCCTCTCTCGAGGCACTTTCCTCTCGAGGGGAAAAACTGATCGTCCTCGGAGATGTGAAGCACAGAATACCATCAGTTGGGTACATGGAGAACAGGGAGATCCTGCCTTTCATCAAGAGGCTCCAGGAGATCTTCAGGGACGTGGTCGTGGTCGCTGGGAACCACGATGGAGGCCTTTCGTCGGTCCTGCCGGAGGGCCTGAAGGCCTATTCTGGGCATGGCACCACTATCGGAACCCTTGGGCTCGTACACGGACATGTTTGGCCGTCGGGGGAGTGCATGAACTCCGAGAGGCTCGTGATGGGACATGTGCACCCTTCGGTACTCATGGTCGACTCCCTTGGGACGAGGACGAACGAGAAGTGCTGGGTGAGGGCGAAGTTCATGAGGAAACGAGTGCTCGAGAGGTTCGGATCGTGCCCGAAGGAACTCGTGATCGTGCCTGCCTTCAATCCCCTGTTGACCGGGACGCCTGTCAACGTGGAGGGCGGAACGAGGCTCGGCCCGCTCCTCCGGAACGAAATGGTTGACATCTCAAGCTACAGGGTGTACCTCTTGGATGGCTCCAACCTCGGAAAACCGCGAGTGCAGAAGGGACGCGCGTACTCCAAGATGTAATCGGATACTACTTCTTCGGACGGTCGAAGAAGATGTTCTTGCCCGTTGCGGACAGCGGAATTCCGTGCAAAGCCCCAGCCTTCGACAAGCCCAAGCGCTTGGCGGACACGCCTATCCTGTACATGATCCTGTTATCGACGTTGTGGTCCATAGCAGTCTTCGCCGCGGAGCCGAGGGCAATCCCAAGGTCCAGCGTCCTGAGGAAGCAGTTGGGCCCCTCGAAGTCCCCGGAATGATGGTTCCCGTTGAACTCCTGGCAGCTGGCGAATCCACAGGCGCCGCAGTTCAATCCTGCCCCTTTGTGGGCAAGAAGCCCGATGATGAGGACTGCGTCGGAATCGAGAACGTTCTGTCCGTCCCGCTCGAAGCCCCGGATCTCCCGTTCCTTCCCGATCTGGATCATGTCCTGACCGAGGGTCACACGCTCAGAATCCGACAGAAGCTTGATCTCGAGATAGTCCTCGCCGACGGCTTTTGGCGCAGTCCTTGCCGACAAGGCCATCAGCTCGCCGACGAACCTAACCGTCTCCTTCGTGGTCATGCTTGGTGAATACCGTGCTCGGTTTTTATATTAGCCCTTGACAATCACGCCTCCTGCAGGAGCGAATGGCCCTTGTCGTGCGATCTTGTCAGTCTGATCCTCATATTGATGTCTGCTAGAAGCAAGGCAACAAAACCCAGGCTGATCAAGATCCCGAAAGGACAGATCAGGCGTCCTGCAGCCCGAAAGGTCAAGATGAGAACTAGGCCTCAGGTCAAGGCGGTTCGGGTGAAGGGCCAGGTCAAATGCGACATCTGCCTCGGCGTCATCAAGAAGGACCTTCCGAGCGTGCTCTGCGGCTGCGGGAAACAGTTCCACAACTCGTGCGCCATGAGAGTCGGGAAATGCCCTGTCTGCGACAGGGAGCTTGGGTATTCCCGGCAGAAACCACACGTCACCGACTCCGACATGCCGGTCATCAAACCGATGCCGCTATCGAAAGATGACAAGCTGCTCCTTCTGGAAGAGAGGTTCCTGCTGGGGGAGATCACCGAGAGGACATACCTCTCCGTCAAGGACCAGGTTCAGAAGGCCCCGGATTCCGCTGTCTTCTGCAACATCTGCGGCAGAAGACTTCTTGAGGGCGAGACCTGTGACTGCACGCTCTACCACAGGACCCTCCAATGCCCCGAATGCGGCGCGACCATCTCGGACGATGACCAATTCTGCAGTAAGTGCGGCGTGGTCTTCTCTACGGATTTCTCCAAGGATTTGTACCAGTGCCCTGAGTGCGGGAGGGTCCTGGCAGAAGACGAACGAACCTGCAAGTGCGGTGCGTTGCTCGTGAGCGAGGGGCACATCATCTGCCCTGGATGCGGCAAGGAGGTCCCAGCGACCGCCGATGAATGCTCGTTTTGCAGGAAGTCATTCGTCGAGGACATCACTGAGTGTCCCGCATGCGGCAGGAGAGTCGAGAGGAATGCGGTCTCCTGTGAGTGCGGCGTGCTCTTCTCCGACATGGTCGGCGGGATACAATGCTCTGAGTGCGGCCAGACCGTCGAGCTGGATGACAAGTTCTGCCCGACGTGCGGCGGGCGATTCGGGGACGAGCCCAAGCTTGAGGGAAAAGTCCAGAGAAAAATCAAGAAGTGAAGGCGGGCAGCTCCTGTCCGCCTGCATGTTTTAGGGTTTTGTCGCGCGAGGAATTGCCTATCTAACGAACTCTATCCCGCCGTCGTCATCGGAACCGTAGGTCCTGCCGGCCTTGCCAGCAGCTCTCGGGGCGCCTGGGACGGCTTGCGCCTCGCCCTTGCCCATGAGCATGGTCGACTTCGCGCCTGTCACGATGAGCAGTATCTTCACATCGCCCTCTATCGAGGGGTCGACACTGCATCCCCAGATGAGCCTCGCATGCTTGTTTATCTTCTGGCCGACGACCTCCGCCGCCTTCTGAGCCTCGGAAACGGTCATGTCCGGTCCTCCGACGACCCTTATCAGGGCGCCCTTGGCGTCTTTGAGGTCTATCTCGCCAAGCAAGGGGGAGTTCAGGGCTTCATCGACTGCGGTCTCGACTCTATCCTCCGGGTCCGACTCCTCGGACTCGCCTATTCCTACGAATGCGACTCCGCCCTCGTTCATGACGGTCATTATGTCGCTGTAGTCGAGGTTGACCAGACCCGGCTTCGTGATGATCTCAGTCAGCCCCCTGATGGTCTGCATCAACACCTCATCTGCGACCTTGAACGCCGCATCGACCGGAAGCTTCGGGACCAATTCGAGGAGCTTGTCGTTCGGGATGACGATGGTTGTGTCGCAGAGCCTTCTCAGCCTCTCGAGCCCGTCCATCGCGTTCTCCATCCTCAGCTCTCCCTCAGCGGCGAACGGCAAAGTCACGACGCCGATCGTGAGCGCTTTCATCTCCTTTGCCAGCCTCGCCGCGAAGTGCGCCGAGCCAGTTCCTGTTCCGCCGCCCATTCCGGCGGTAACGAAGACTATGTTCGCACCGTTCAGGAAGTCCCTGATCTCGCGCTCGTTCTCCTTGGCAGCGGCTTCGCCCACCTGCGGTATGGCCCCTGCTCCGAGCCCGCGAGTCACGTTCTTCCCGATCAGTATCTTCTTCGGCGCATGTATCGACAGAAGATGCTTGGCGTCGGTGTTGATCGCACAGAGCTGGGCTCCGGAGATCCCGGCCTCAACACACCTGTTTATTGTGTTGGATCCTCCACCGCCGCAACCAATGATCTTGATACAGACATCCAATTGCGCCGCGATCTTTGATATCTCCTCGTCGTCCGCGGTCTGGGGGGCAGGCGTGGTGGCCTGCACTTGAGCTGCGGGCTTTGAAGAGGCGTCTGCCACTACTTGCTCTATATCCTTTCCTAATGCATCTTTCACAAGAGACTTCGGCATGAGTGCACCCCATAAAGACTAGATAAGTAATCCAGTATCACGAATATAAATATTGCTAGAGTTGAGGGGGAGCCAGTATTTCCGCATGATTCTCATAGAGAATCACGGGGGGGCCCGCGCATTAGATTAGTACATATTTCATTCAAAGGCGGGCTCGCGGTCGATTTCGCCGCAGCGACCGCACGAATGAGCAGGGTCACCCCTTCTGCAGAGAACCACACATCGAGCATCCGAGGGGGGATTCTCGATAGGAAATCATCCTACTGGCCTAGGACTCAATTTAATATACTACAGAACTTAATTACGTACCTAGAAACATCTTGAGGATGGGATGACATGAAGTCTCTTATTGATGATGCTCTCGAAATGCACGCGCAGGAAAAGAGCATGAGGGCTCCCCTCGGGACGCCTGATGATGCGGAGCTTGCTCAGATAGTCGAGAAGCTGAAAGTGACCATAACTATAGTTGGATGCGGGGGCGGGGGCTCGAACACTGTCAACCGCCTTAGCACGGCGGGCGTGTTCGGCGCGGACCTGATAGCTGCGAACAGCGACGCGAAGCATCTGTTGCACGTCCATGCTCCGCACAAGGTTCTGCTCGGCAGGTCCACGACCAGAGGGCTGGGCGCTGGAGCTCTCCCCGAGGTGGGAGAGCGAGCAGCAATGGAGGCCGAGGACGAGCTCAAGGGTTTCGTCAAGAACTCCAATATCGTATTCGTCACAGCGGGCATGGGCGGAGGTACGGGCACAGGCTCGGCACCTATCGTTGCCAGGCTCGCCAGGGAATCCGGAGCGTTGGTCATAGGTATCGTGACTCTGCCCTTCCAGGCAGAGGGAAAGGTCCGAATGGACAATGCAATCAGAGGGCTTGAGAGGTTGAAGAATCACTGTGACACTACTGCGGTCATACCAAACGATAGGCTTCTGGAGCTCGTTCCCAAGCTCCCCTTGGATGCTGCCTTCAGGGTGGCAGACGAGGTCCTGATGGAGTCCATCAAGGGCCTCACCGAAATCATAACCAAGCCCGGGATGGTCAACCTGGACTTCAACGATGTCATGACTATCATGAAGAACGGTGGCGTCGCGATGATCGGCATGGGCGAGGCGACGAACAAAACCGCCAAAGGAGACAGAATCGAATCGGCTGTCATGCAGGCCCTCGAATCCCCGCTCCTGGGTGATATTGACCTCTCGGTAGCAAGGGGCGCTCTGATAAGGGTGACCGGAGGGACGGACATGACCGTCTCAGAGGCTGAGAAGGCCGCGGAGCTGGTGAATGCCAGGATCAGCCCGAACGCAAGGATCATCTGGGGCTGCAGCGTGAACCCCGATATGCAGGGTCTGATAAGAGTCATGATCGTCCTCACCGGGGTCAAGCCGCCGACAGTCACCTCTCCCGAAGCGAATGACATGAAGGCCAAACACGGCGTCGATTTCGTCCGCTGAAGGATTCCATGCCCCGGAAGGCTCCAGGCGAGAGGTGGAGGTACATCGCCTTCAAGATTGAGACTGATGCGCCTTTCGCCAGAAACGATTTCCTCACTTCTCTTCTTTTGAGGTCACGAGGCACGCCGCTGGGGGACAGCTTCAGGATCACGGTGTTCGAGCCCGAGGTGGGAATCCTCAAGGTCCCTCACCTCCTGAAGGACGAGGCGATCTCGGTGCTCGCATCCGTGGACTCGATCAAGGGGAGCAAGTGCAAGGTCGTGCCTCTCAAGACCTCGGGAACGATCAAAACCCTGAAGCAGAAGTACTTGAGGGGCGCTGCCAGCAAGGGCATGAGCAAGGAATGAAGGGAGTTCGAGGCTCACAACAGTCAGCCGAAAACCTTTATATCGAGTTAGCGCGTTAGGCGAAATCCAGACATACTTGAGATAGCTTAGGTCATCTCATTGTAGAAGGAGAGAGGTGTCATACAAATGCAACCAGGACAGATGGCATACGACAGGGCGATCACAGTCTTCTCACCCGATGGAAGGCTTTTCCAGGTAGAGTATGCCCGAGAGGCTGTAAAGAGAGGCACTACCACGGTAGGCCTGAAGTTCAAGGATGGGGTCACGCTCATCGTAGACAAGAGGATCGCGAGCAAGCTCATCGAGTCGAAGTCCATAGAGAAGATCTTTCAGATAGACGAGCACATCGGCTGCGCGACATCTGGCCTGGTCGCAGATGCGAGAGTGCTCGTGGACTATGCGAGGACTCTGGCGCAGATCAACAAGGTGACTTACGCCGAGAAGATCGACATCGAGACCCTAGTTAAGAGGCTGTGCGACTTCAAGCAGAACTACACCCAGTATGGTGGCGTCCGCCCGTTCGGGACCGCGCTCTTGGTGGCTGGCGTGGACGAGCAGGGATGCCATCTCTTCGAGACCGACCCGAGCGGAGCGCTCGTTGCCTACAAGGCAGGCTCCATCGGCGCCGGGAAGAACGCCATAATGGACGTCTTCGAGGAGGAGTTCAAGGAGGACATGACCCAGGATGAGGCGATCCTGCTCGGGCTCAAGGCGCTCGCCAAGGCGACCGAGGAGAGCCTCAACACGAAGGCCGTGGAGATAGGGCTGGTCAAGTCCGGGGAGAAGTTCAGGAGGCTCTCGGACGCCGAAGTCGAGGCCTATGTCAAGAAACTAGCTACGTGAGCGGAGAGCCATGGTAGACCTCGAAGAGGCGATAGTGGCAAGGTACGAGTCCCACGGTGAGAGCTTCGAGATTCTCATAGACCCAGATGTCGTCCAGAAGATGAAGGACGGCAAGGAGGTCGACCTCTTCGACCACATCGTCATTGACACGATTTTCAAGAATGCCAAGAAAGGCACAAGGGCGCCTGAGGAGAAGATCAAGGAGGTCTTCGGGACCACGGAGCCCATGCAGGTCGCGAAGATCATAGTCCTCAAGGGCGAGGTGCAGCTGACCACTGAGCAGCGGCACGTGATGCAGGAGAACAAGCGGAAGAGGATAGTTGAGTACATCGCAAGGAACGCAATGAACCCCCAGACAGGCGGACCGCACCCGCCGGCCAGGATCGAGACCGCCATGGAGGAGGCCAAGGTCCACATAGATCCGTTCAAGTCCGTAGAGGCCCAGGTGCCGGCCATCATGGACGCGCTGAGGCCGTTGATTCCTATCAGGTTCGACAAGGTCCGCATCGCCGTCAAGGTCTCCGGTGACAACTACGGCAGATGCTACGAGGACTTCAAGCACTTCGGGAAGATCACGAAGGAGGAGTGGCAGAAGGACGGATCTTGGATCGGGATCGTCGAAATGCCCGCAGGTCTCCAGACGGAGTTCTTCGAGAAGATAAACAACAAGACCCACGGGGAGGCCGAGATGAAGGTCCTCAAGGGCGGGGTCTGAGACAGCCTCCTTCTGCATGTCTGGCTAACGCGCGAACGTTCGCACAGGTACATCCAAAACCTTAAAGCAGAGAACGCATTTTGGGCCTTGAAGAGAGATAAGGGTAAATGCGCTGCGGCCCCGAGCGGATATGAAATTGACCCTCGGGCTTGGCGAGCAGAGTGTTTATCGCAATCGAATCTGCGAGAGAGACATGAATGCAAGGCGATGATTCTAGTCAGAGAGAAGTAGTCAGAGAGATAGTGGTGCCCGGGGAACTCCTGGACAGTTCAGGCATGAAGTCCGGGTCGGGCACGTTCGCCGAGGGGGGCAAGGTATTCGCAGCCCAGCTCGGGATCAAGAACGTGAGATCGGATGTCGTGACTGTCGTCCCGCTGGCAGGGCAGTACATGCCCATCAGGGGGGACCTGGTTATCGGCAAGATCGTAGACATAGGCGCATCTAACTGGCTCGTGGACATCAACTCGCCCTATCCGGCCCCTCTGCATGTGAACGAGGTGCCTTGGAGAGTGGAGTTCGGCGAGACGAGCAAGTTCATGACTGTCGGCGATGTCATCCTGCTCAAGATCGAAGGCACTGACGAGATGATGAGAGTCCATGTGTCGATGAATGACCACGGGCTACGGAAGCTCACGGGCGGAATGGTCCTTGAGGTCTCCCCCATGAAGGTCCCGAGGGTCATCGGCAAGAATGGCTCGATGATACAGATGCTGAAGAACATGACCGGATGCAGGATATACGTCGGCCAGAACGGAAGGATCTGGATAGATGGCGAGCTGGACAGCATACTCAGGGCGGTCCAGGCGATAAAGCTGATCGAGGATCAGGCGCACAACCTGGGTTTGACGGAGAAGGTGAAGAAGCTCCTGGAGGAGTCCTCCGGGAGAGGAGCGTGAGAATCATGGGCGGAACACCCACGGATATCAAGTTAATCGACGAGAACGGCCTAAGAGTAGATGGACGGAGGCCGGACGAGATGAGACCCCTCAGGATCGAGGCGGGGGTCTTGAAGCGAGCGGACGGCTCCGCGTTTGTAGAGTGGGGCCAGAACAAGGTGATGGCTGCGGTCTACGGACCGAGGGAATGCCATCCGAGGCACATGCAGAACCCTGAGAGGGGACTGGTCCAGTGCAACTACAACATGGCCGCGTTCTCTGTGGAAGACAGAAAGAGGCCAGGTCCGGACAGAAGGTCCCAGGAGATCTCGAAGATCATCTCAGAGGCGCTGACGCATGTGGTCTTCACCGAGTACTTCCCCCGGGCGTCGATCGATGTCTATGTCGAGGTGCTCCAGGCGAATGCGGGCACGAGATGCGCGGGCCTCACGGCTGCCTCTGTCGCGCTCGCCGATGCGGGCATACCGATGAGAGACCTGGTCGCGTCGTGCGCGGCCGGCAAGATCGCGGACACGATGGTGCTGGACTTAGGAAAGGAAGAGGACAACTCCGGCCAGGCGGACATTCCAGTCGGCTATGTCCCAAGGACGAACGAGATAGTCCTGCTGCAGATGGATGGAGATCTCACAGTCGACCAGTTCACTACCGGAGTAAACATGGCGATCAAGGCGTGCAAGAGTATCTATGAGGTCCAGAGGGACGCCCTGAAGAGGCGGTACTTCGCGCGGCCTATAGACTCTGACGTGCGTGGGCCCGTCGAGAGCACCGAGAAGATGGAGGTGGCCTGAATGAGCAAGGATATCATGGCCGACCTCAAGAGGGATCACATCGCCAGGCTCCTGACGAAAGGCATCAGGGGAGACGGGCGGAAGATGGACGAGATGCGACCCCTGACGATCGAAACGAACTACATCGGCTCGGCCGAGGGCTCTGCCAGAGTGAAGCTCGGAGAGACGGATGTCGTCGTGGGTATCAAGCTCATGGTGGGCGAGCCATTCGCGGATACGCCCGCATCGGGCGTTCTGACGACCAATGCGGAGCTCATACCGATGGCTAGCGAGACCTTCGAGGGCGGACCGCCGGACCGGGAGTCCATCGAGGTGGCCAGGGTCGTCGACAGAGGCATCAGGGAAGGCCACGCAGTCGACATGGCCAAGCTCTGCATCGAACCTGGCAAGGAGGTCTGGATCATGTTCGTTGACGTTCACGTGCTCGACTATGACGGCAACCTGTTCGACGCAGCCAACATAGCTTGCATGGCCGCGCTCCGGACCACAGTGGTGCCGGCGAAGAGGGCTGGGAAAGGAGAGGACTACCCGCTCCCAGTCCAGCACGAGCCAATCTCTCTCACGGCAGTCAAAATCGGCGACTACATCCTCGTGGACCCTACTCATGACGAGATGAGGGTGGCAGATGCAAGGCTGACAGTCGCGACAATCGAGACCGGCAACCTCTGCGCCATGCAAAAGGGGCTTAACGGAAGCTTCACATCGGACGAGGTGTTCAAGATCGTCGACCTTTCGAAGAAGTTGGGAGTGCAGGTCCGAAACAAGCTCTGGAGCAGTTGATATCGATGGCAAGGAGAACCAAGAAGGTCGGGCCCGCCGGCAGGCTCGGCGCCAGGTATGGCGTCAGAATCAGACGACGGATAGCCGATATCGAGATCCAGAGCAAGGGAAGGCACGAGTGCCCGAAGTGCAAGGCCGTGGCCGTCGGAAGGAAGGCCAACGGGATTTGGCACTGCAGGCACTGTGGCGCGACCTTTGCGAGCGGCTCGTATCTGATAACTCCTCCGGCAGCCGTTAGGAGGGAAGTCACCGAGGTCCTTGCCAAGGCGGAGGCGAAGGAGAAGGGCCTCACGGAGAAATCCGAGGAGGAGGCCGAGGAGCTCCTGAAGAAGGAGAAGCCTGAGATGAAGGCCGAGAAGCCCAAGAGGAAGGCCAAGAAGGAGAAGTGAGAATGTACAAGTGCTCGAGATGCAAGGAGCCCATTAGGTCTAGCATGAACACCGTTGGGCTGCAGTGCGAGAAGTGCGGTTCGAAGGTGTTCTTCAAGGAGAGGCCTAACGTGCGCAAGATGGTCAAGGGAAGATGACTTTGGCCAACAGGGCGAGGCTGACGTTCAGGACAGGGCACGCGGGCGTCGTCGCTGGGGCCCTCTCTCCGGAACTCGCAGAGAGGATCCCCAGGACGAAGACATCGGTCGAAGAACGCGAGGGAGAAGTCCTAATAGCCATCGAGGCGGAGGATAGGACGGCCCTCAGAGCTGCCCTGAACTCATACATCAGATGGGCGAATGTGGCGGAGGAAACGGCAGAGGAGGTCGTGAGCAGATGATGGATAACATACCACCGAAGGTTCAGAATCAGATAGCCCAGTTTCAGCAGCTGACGCAGCAGATACAGATGGTGACGACGCAGAAGATCCAGCTAGAGGCGCAGGCCAAAGAGCTTGAGAGGACCGTGCAGGAGCTGGAGAGGGCTCCCGAGGACGCCCTGGTGTTCAGGAACGTGGGGTCGCTCCTGGTCCAGAACAAGGACAGGCCTGCGCTCTTGACGGAGCTGAAGGATCAGAAGGAGACCCTGGAGGTCAGGGTCAAGACCCTGGACAGGCAGGACAAGCACCTGAGGGAGAGGCACCAGACCCTCCAGACGCAGATCACCCAGGCTCTTCAGCCGATCGCTGGCGCGGCACCGCAGAGGCCGGAGACCCCAGAGGTAGACGGCGAGTAGGCGGCCCAACAACAGCTTCCTATTGAGCAGGGCTGGACTGCGATACCCGAAGCTCAGGACGTATTTTATACGTCATTTGTTCTGACAGCTAGTCGTGCTCTCCAGCATTGCAGACGAGCTATCAAAGGGCGGCGGGACCCTGGTCCTGCTCCACGGGAACGCGGACCCCGATGCGCTCGCAAGCGCGTTCGCGATCCAGCAGTCTTTTCCCGATGTATCTATCTGGACTCCAGGCGGGCTCGACCGCATCGCGAAGCTGCTCTCGGCGAAGCTGGGGATCGAGACGAACGAGACGATCACGGGCACTAAGAGGTCCAGGCTCCTCGTTCTTGACACATCAGGCCCAGAGCAGGTCCCTGACGGAATCGATTTCTCCGACGCGATCATCATCGACCACCACATGCGGAACACGAGATGGGATTCTGCCAGAATCTACTATTCCGACGAGAGCAAGAGCTCGTGCGCCGAGATAATCTACGAACTTCTAAGAGCATCCAAGAAGCCCATCTCTCGGGAGGTCGCGCAAGGGCTGATGTATGGGATCATAACCGACACGGGGTTCTTTAAGTTCACAAGGCCAGCGGCTATGCGAGTCTTCGCGGACCTGATGGAGGGGCAGGACATCCACATGGACGAGGTCACGGAGCTCATCGAGGCTGAGGAGGACTTTTCGGAGAAGATATCCCAGCTCAGGGGGGCTCAGCGGCTGAAGTACTGGAAGGTGGGGAGCCATATCGTCGCCATCTCCCAGGGAAGCGCGTTCGAGGCCTCTGTGTGCAAGGCTCTGCTCGCCATTGGCGCTGATGTGGCTTTTGTTGGATCCCAGAGAGGAGACAATTTCAGAGTCAGCGCCAGGGCGACCCAGGCCATGGTAAGGAAGGGACTGCACCTCGGAAAGCTGTTGGGAGGAGTGGGCTCAGAAACATCCAACGGCGGCGGAGGTCATCCCGGAGCGGCCGGAATAACCGGCGTTGGAGATGTCGAGGCCATCCTGAACATTGCTGCCGAAAACGCCATCAAGCTACTGAAGAAGCTCGAGTCACCTGGTGATTGAGAGCTCCTTGACTTTCTTCAGGTTGCTGGGATGCTTCTCGAAATACGCCCTCACGGGTTCGAGTATCTTCGCGAGCGCTTCCGACGTGCCTTTCTTCAGGTCCTGCGGATGCAGCTTGCCAGACGTGTAAGCCTGCTGAAGCTCGTCATAGCTCGAGTACCTGATCGCGCCTCCGAACTTCGCAGGTCGCTCGATCTCAACCGCACCCAACCTCGGAAAGACGATCAAGCGCATAGTGTCCAGGACCGGGTTGTTCTCGATCTCCGCGGGACAGAAAGCGTTCTTGATCTTTCGAGCGATCTCGTCTGGCTTGTCGTGGAGGAACACAGCGCTGTCTGGGCTGCTCTTTGACATCTTCGCCTCGACGGGGTCCATCCTGCCGCTGCCGACGAGACTCATCAGAAGAGGAGTGTGAAGGGCGATGGGCTTCTTCCAGCCAAGCTTCTCCGCGGTGTCCCTCGCCAGCATGTGAGCCCTGCGCTGGTCCATGCCGGCCAACGCGATATTCACTCCCAGCTCGAAGATATCCGCGACCTGCATGGGAGGGTACATGACCTTGGATGCATCGATCTCGGCCTCGTCCTCGGTCCTGCCCATGATCGTCATCGAACGCTTGATCCGCATCAGCGAACTCGCCTTGGAGATCCTGATGAACTTCTCCCAGTAGCGTGCATGGTCTATGAGCTCGCTCGCCCAGACAAACTTGGTTGACTCGCTCACGCCCAGCGCAAGAAAGCACTCTTTCATGTACTCGCCGCAGGTCCTTATGCTCTCGATATTCCCGCCAAGCTTGTCGTTGATCATCGCGTGCCAGTCTGCTAGGAATATCGTCATGCCAACGCCGGCCTTTTGCATGTTGACAATCTGGAGCGAGGTTATGAGCTGCCCAGCGTGCACGAACCCGCTGGGCTCGTAGCCAATGTACGCCGTTGGACTCGAGCTGGTCTCGAGCAGAGCCCGAAGCTCCTCCCTGGTGACTATCTCAAGAGCGTTCTTGGTTATGAGTTCGAGTCTGCCTTCGACATCCATTGCTGCGCCCGGACCTGATAGAAGAATGTACGTGAAAAAGCTTTGCGAGTCCGATCCCACTCGTAAAGGTTAAGAGGGGTGCTCGCATTAACTCTAACTCCCGCTCGGAATTGAAGGGGAGAGCATGCCGGTATCTACGCTCAGGAACGGGAAGACGATCGTCAAGGTCTCTGATGTCAAGGACGCAATTGGCGGTAGCTACAGGATCTCCGAGGAGTTCTACTTCGAACTCGACAGGGAGGTTCATGACATGATTGAGCGAGCCGCAAGAAGGGCCAAGAAGAACGGCAGGAAGACCCTGAAGCCATATGACCTCTGAGAAGCCTGGCCATTGGCGGAAGAAGGACCGGCCCTCTTCAGTCACCTTCTGGAAGGAGAAGGAGTTCTTCAAGGGGAAGCAGATCGATGCGGGAGTTGTAATCCTCAGGACTTGTGGCTGCAGCCACTTCAACAGTCTTGGCGGCTGCTCGATGTGTGGCTTTAACTTGGATTCGAGAAGGGACACGACACCTGAGCAGGTGCTGCGACAGTTCGAGTCCGCGGCCAACGGACTGGGGGACGTTCAGCTTCTGAAGGTGTACACTTCAGGCTCGTTCCTGGACGAGAGAGAGATAGCAAGAGAGGTCGCATCTGAGATACTCAATCACTGCAAGGACAGAGGGATCAGGCTATTGTTCGAGTCGCGTCCAGAGTACGTCACAGATGAGAACATCGAGCGAATACAAGGCGCCCATGACAACCTGCAGGTGGCGTTGGGACTAGAGAGCACCAACGACAGGATTCTGACATACTCAATAAACAAGGGCTTCTGCGTCAGAGACTACGACAGAGCTGCTGGACTGATACATGATCGCGGCGTACCTATCAGAACCTATGTCCTGCTCAAGCCACCATATCTAACAGAATCCGAGGCCCTGGACGATGCCAGCTCTACTGTCAAGTATGCAGCTAGATACGGCGATGCGATTTCGATCAACCCGGTGAACGTCCAGAGAGGGACTCTGGTTGAGCGGCTCTGGCGGAACTGGGCCTATAGGCCACCTTGGCTCTGGAGCGTTCTGGAGCTCGTGAAGTCCACAAGGGAGCTCGACAAGCAGATCCTATGCGATCCCGTAGGGGGCGGAAGAGAGCGGGGCTCGCACAACTGTGGAAAATGCGACGAGGCCATCCTCCATGGGCTCAAGGCTTTCTCGACAACTCAGGACTATGGAAGGCTGGGCTCGCCCGAATGCTCGTGCAAGGAGACTTGGCACGGATTCATGGACATCGAGGAATTGGTCCTCGGTGGCACATGCGACCTCGAGAGGTTCTTTCGATCAAGGAACTAGACTTCGAGAATGCGCTGAGTCCTCTTCTTTGTTCTCAAAATCGCCTCGAACCAGGGACAGACCAGCGCTGGTCTGCCTTTGACAGCATCTTGTCTTATGTCGGATGGACCTCGAGAAAAGACGATAGCGCAGCAAGAGAGAAATGGTTTGATGGGGACACGGAGGGCAGGAATCGCCCTGTAGCCAGCAGATTTTGGAGCGTCGAATCCGGCGCGAGAAAGCTTTTTCAGGCGGGACTGAGCTTAATCCTCCAGAGGTGGGCACCTGAACGAGTACGAGGTCCGCAAGGGACATCAGGAGAATATCCAGCCGGAGAAGCTGAAGGGCCAAATGAAGGATATTTTCGGGAACGCCTCAGAGCGCGATGGCAAGATTGTCTCATCGTTTGGAGCTCTGAAAGAGCTCACGGCATGGGCGAGCGCGAAGAACGTCCTGAGCATCGATACGAAGATGGACCCGAGCGTTGGGGACCAGGTAGCACAGGACACGATCAAGGCTTTCAACACATTCCTGGAGAGGGCGACTGGCCTTACTGCGAAGGAGAGGGCGAAGCGCGCTCAGAAGAAGGCCAAAGAGGGGAAGGTCTGAGCATTGGACCTCTGGACGATGGGGCACCTTTAAATATATCCACCCCATTCGGCAGCCTGCGATACCTGAGGCGGTATCGGCCAGACGCTATCTGGGCAATGCCTCGAGCAACCCAATACTCGCGCTGAAAACTTGTTTTTCAGGCGTGCACGAAGCGTCACGGCCGAGATCTGATGCCTCGGTCAATGTGCTCGAACATTCGAGAGCATTCAGCCAGGTCTATCGCTTCGAGACGAGGTTGAGCAGATGTCAACTATAAAACGTCCAAGGAGAGGCTCGATGGGGTATTCCCCAAGGAAGAGAGCCAGAAGCATAGCCGCCAGGATATCCAATTGGCCGGAGAGCACCGGGGACGGTGTCAAGCTCCAGGGCTTCGCCGGCTACAAGGCAGGCATGACCCACGCATTCATAGTGGACTACCGGCCCAGGAGCACGACATCTGGACAGGAGGTCCAGATACCGGTGACCGTCGTCGAAGTGCCTCCGATGAAGGTCTGCGGGGTCAGGTTCTATTCTGAGACACCGTACGGCTGCAAGGCAGTTGGAGAGGTTTGGGCGAGCAAGGTGGACAAGGAACTCGCAAGAAGGCTGCCCACGCCTAAGGAATACGACGAGAAGGCTGCATGGGAAAAGGTCGGCAAGCTCGAGTATGACGACATCCGGGCACTGGTCTACACTCAGCCAGTCCTCGTATCAGGTCTTCCAAAGAAGAAGCCCGAGCTCATGGAGATCAGGATTGGTGGCGGGGTCATGAAGGACAGGCACACCTTCGCGAAGAGCATCTTGGGCAAGGCGGTCACAGTCAAGGATTTTGCCAATGAGGGAGAGATGATCGATGTATGCTCTGTCACCAAGGGAAAGGGCTGGCAGGGCGTGACAAAGAGGTGGGGCACGAAGCTCCTGATGCACAAGAACAGCAAGCACAGGAGGCTCATAGGTACCCTGGGAACCAAGAGGCCGAACTATGTGAGGCCGTCGGTACCCCAAGGCGGCCAGAGAGGTTTCCACCAGAGGACGGAGCTGAACAAGCGCATTCTCAAGATCGGCGACAAGGCAGAGGAGATCAACCCGAAGGGCGGGTTCTTGAACTACGGGACCGTGAAGAACACATACGTTCTCTTGCACGGGTCTGTGCCGGGGCCGTCGAAGCGCATGGTGAGACTCCGGCAGCCTGTCCGACCAACGGGAATACCGCTCTCAGAGCCACCTCAGATCACATTCGTATCTCTTGAATCAAAACAGGGGGTCTGATTGAATGGCTGAGAAGAAGGCCAAGAAAATAAAAGCAGAGGCGGAGAAGCAAAAAATCACCCCCGGAAAGCTCAACGTCTACGATCTCAAGGGAGAGGTTGCGGGGGAGCTAGACCTCCCCGCGTCTTTCAATACCGAGCTGAGGCCCGACGTGATCAGACGGGGTGTGACATCAATCGAGGCCAACAAGAGGCAGCCATACGCTCCTAGCCCAACCGCTGGTATGCGCCACTCGGTGTCAACCTGGGGCAAGGGGAGGGGCGTGTCAAGGGTTCAGAGGCTCATGGACAGTTCCACGGCGGCCCAGTCCCCGAACAATGTAGGGGGCAGGCGCGCGCACCCGCCAAAGGTGAACAAGCACCTTGGCAAGATGATCAACAAGAAGGAGATGATGTTCGCGAAGCTGTCCGCGCTCGGCGCGACCAGCAAGAGCGAGCTGGTCAAGAGGCGCGGCCACTTGTTCAATGATGAGCTCACCCTGCCGGTGGTCGTGAAGGACGACCTCGAGGGCATCAAGACCACCCAGGAGGTGGTCGAGGCCCTGACCCTGCTAGGCGTCTACGACGATGTCGAGAGATCGAAGGCCGGGAAGACCATCAGAGCGGGAAGGGGCAAGATGAGAGGGCGCAGGTACAGGCTCCCGAGGAGCCTGCTGGTGGTCCTGTCGAAGGACTGCGACGCCTTCAGAAGCATGAGGAACCTGCCGGGGGTCGAGGTCGCGATGCCGACCTCATTGAATGTCTCGGTCTTGGCACCTGGCGGAGACCCGGGCAGGCTGATGCTCGTCTCTGAGACCGCCCTCGCAGCTATAGGGGGATGGCACAGATGAGGCGGACCATCATACTTCACCCGTATGTCACCGAGAAGACGATGAACTCGATGTCTGGAACCCCGAGCCAGGACCTGACGGACGGCAACAGGCTGGAGTTCGTTGTCCGCATGGACTCTTCGAAGCCGGACATCAAGAAGGCCTTCGAGGACAGGTTCGAGGCGAAGGTCGCGAAGATCAACATCAAGATCATGAGAGATGGAAAGCACGCGATCATCAAGCTGAAGCCAGAGTACTCCGCGGAGGAGATCGGCATGAGGATAGGCATATTCTAGGAGGTGCTGACATGGGAAAAAGACTTATCACACAGAGAAGGGGACGCGGCTTTGGCAGGTACAGGTCCCCGAGGCATCTTAGGTTCACCGATGTGAAGCATCCGCGGGTCAAGGCCATGACAGGCAAGATCGTGGATATGGTCCACGAGCCCGGAAGGATAGCGCCCGTGGTCAAGATCGACTACGCGGGCAAGGAGCACTGGATGCTGGCTCCGGACGGAGCGACCGTAGGCCAGGAGGTCAGCTTTGGAAGGAGAGGGTCGATCGCTGCGGGCAACACGATGCCGGTCGGCGACATGCCCGAGGGCACGGTCGTGTACAACATCGAGTCGCAGCCAGGCGACGGTGGGAAGTTCGCCAGGACCGCTGGGAACGCTGCGACAATCGTCACTCACAGCGCCAGGACGGTCCTCCTGATGCCCTCCGGGAAGTTCAAGGAAGTCGACCGCAATTGTCTCGCTACCGTCGGCCTCGTGGCCGGCGGCGGCCACAAAGAAAAGCCCTTCGCGAAGTCTGGGAAGAAGTTCCATGCGTACAACGCAAAGGCAAAGGCATACTTCAAGGTCAAGGGCATAGCGATGAACCCGGTCAACCACCCGCACGGCGGCGGAGGCCACCCACATGTTGGCACACAGTCCAGCGTGGGCAGGAACACCCCGCCCGGCAGGAAGGTCGGCAGGCTCGCGCCCCAGAGAAAGCCGAAGAAGGTGTGATAGATGGCCGATGAGAAGAAGCAGGAATCCCCGAAAGCGGGCGGAAAGGCACCAGCAGCCGAGAAGGGCGCGAAGGCACCAGCTGCACCAGCGGCTGGGGCCAAAGCTCCGGCAGCTGCCCCCGCCGCGGCTCCAGCAGCGGGCGCGGCCCCTGCTCCGGAGGTCAAGAAGGTCAAGCCATCAGCCAGGTACACGGGCTCCGCAAAAGCATCCAGAAGACGGATGAGGAAGAAGAAGAGCCAGATCCAGGCGAGGAGGAAGAAGGAGTTCACGTACAGGGGGTACACGATGGATGAACTCCTGAAGCTCCCGATGTCAGAGATCATCGAGCTCCTGCCTGCCCGTGCAAGAAGGACCTACATCAGGGGCCTGAACAGCGAGCAGGAATCATTCGTTCGGAGGCTCAGGATATCAGAGGCTCCGGTCAGGACTCACAGGAGAGAGATACCGATCCTGCCGGAGTTCGTGGGCAAAGTCGTCATGGTGTACAACGGCAAGGAGTTCTCGACGCTGGAGATCAAGCCCGAGATGATCGGACACGCTCTTGGTGAGTTCGCGATGACAAGGAAGGCAGTGAGGCATTCTGGTCTGGGCGTCGGCGCAACGAGGTCTTCTAAGTTCATGCCGCTGAAGTGAGGATGAGGAGGAGGCTGTGATTAACATGGGTTACACTCAAGAGGCGGATCCGGAAAAGACCTCGAAGGCGATCGGGAAGGAGATCAGCGTCTCCCCGAAGCATTGCAGGGAGGTCTGCAAGATGCTCGTGGGGATGAAGGTGGAGAGGGCGAAGGAGTACCTCAACGGCGTCATCGAGCTCAAACAGCCTGTCAAGTACACTCGCTTCAAGATGTATCTGAACCCGAAGCCGAGGATCGGGCCAGCGAGGTACCCCACGAAGGCCGCGAAGGCCATTCTGAGGGTCATCGAGAGCGCCCAGTCCAACGCCGAGTACAAAGGACTCGAGGCGGACAACATGAGGGTCAAGGTGGCCGCGGCTCACAGGGGGTCGATAGAGAAGTCGTTCATGCCAAGGGCACAGGGCAGGAGCACCCCCTGGAACGAGCAGACCACGAACATAGAGATCATACTGGAGGAGGTTGAGGCGTCCTAGGACGACCCTGACGAGGTGATTGTCGAATGGCAAGTGAGAGGAAGTTTGTCACTGAGAACATCCGGAGGGTCCTGCTGAAGGAGTACCTCATGAAGAAGGTCGGCAGGGCGGGCTTCGGAGGGCTGGACGTCCAGAGAACGCCCATGGGCACGAGGGTCACGCTCATCACCGAGAGGCCGGGCTTGGTCATCGGCAGAAGGGGCGAGGCGATCAAGAGCCTCACGAAGGCGATCGAGGAGGACTTCAATTTCAGCAACCCGCAGATCGAGGTCCAGGAAGTCGAGAACGCAAACCTCAACGCTCAAATCATGGCGGAGAAGCTCGCGAACGCGCTCGAGCGGGGCTGGCACTTCAGACGGGCGGGGCACTCGACGGTCAGGAGGATCATGGAATCCGGCGCCAGAGGCTGCCAGGTCATCATCGCAGGCAAGCTGACCGGGCAGAGGCACCGGACTGAGAAGTTCAAGCAGGGGCACATAAAGTACTGCGGCCACCCCAAACTGCTGTTCATGCAGCAGGGCTTCGCCGCGGCAAAGCTGAAGCCCGGCATCATCGGCGTCACAGTGCAGATAATGGACCCGAACGCGAGGCTGCCAGACGAAATCGAGATCATTCCGCCTCCGCCAGAGCCGGCGCCGCAACCAGCAGCTCCAGTTGCACCGGCAGTGTCGGAGAAGGCCGAGGAGAAGAAGGCGGAGCAGGCAGTCGACGAGCTGAGGAAGGCTGCCGAGCACGAGGCGAAGGCCAAGCGCCCCAGGGCTGTGAAGAAGAAGGAGGGCGAGGCCCCAACTCCAGCAGCACCGCAGGCGCCGGGCGCTCTAGGCGAGGAGAAGAAGGTCGTGAGGAAGCGGAAGAAGAAGGAGCCGACGGAGCAGAAGCCTGCGGGAGAGGCGATCCAGCCGGCCCAGGTCCAGGCGATCACGGCTCAGGAGGCCGCCGCGCCCCTCGCAGAAGCTCCCAAGCCAGAGGAGAAGAAGCCCGAGCAGAAGGACGAGAAGACGGAGGGCTGAACGAGATGGCGCTTCTGAAGATGAAGGAATTGAGGGCCATGCGCCCCGACGACATCAAGGCCAAGATGAAGGAGCTAAGCGACGAGCTAATGCACGAACGCGGCATCGCAGCCATGGGAGGCGCGCCAGCTAGCCCTGGAAAGATCAGGGCGATCAGGACGAACGTCGCGAGGATACACACTGTACGACGGGAGGTGGAGCTTGCGAAGCTGAAGGCCCCCGCTGATAAGAAGACGGAGAAAAAGGAGGCTGAGAGGAAGCCGACTACTTCCGCGAAGCCTAAGAAGAAGGCAGAGAAGGTAAGCGAGGAAGTCAAGAACGAGGAGGAGAAGAAGTAATGGCCGGTATTTGCTCGGTGTGTGGACTGCCAGAAGAATTGTGCATGTGTGAGCAGATTGCGAAGGAGCAGCAGCAGATCAAGATATTGACCGACACGCGGCGCTACGGGAAGGTCATGACGGTCGTCGAGGGAATCAACTCCAGCGACATAGACATGGAGGACCTCGCGAGGAAGCTGAAGACCAGGTGCGCCGCGGGCGGGACCTACAAGGACGGCAAGATCGAGCTGCAGGGCGACCACAAGAAGAAAGTGAAAGAGGTCCTCGAAGAGCTAGGGTTCTCCGTGGACAGCAGGTAACCGAGCATATGAAGTTAGGAGATTTCCGGAGACGGGAGTTCATCGGGCTTGAGGTGGAGGTCCTGGATTCGACCTGCGACGAGTACCTTGGGATAAGGGGAAAGGTCGTGGACGAGACCAGGAACACACTGAGGATCGAGCAGGACGGGAAGGAGAAGACAGTTCCCAAGGACTGCTGCGAGTTCAGGTTCGTTGAGGGCGGGAAGGCCCACACGGTCTCCGGCAAGGACATCAAGTTCAGACCTGAGGACAGGATCAAGAAGGTTCGTTGAGACAAGGCAGCGAGAGGTGAGATGAGATGGCAGAGAAGGTCAAGAAGGCGGCGCCGCAGAAGCCCGCATCGAGGGACATCGGGCTGGACGTCAAGCAGCCGGCGGGCACGTGCGAGGACGGCCACTGCCCGTTCCACGGGCAATTGCCTGTGAGAGGGACGGTCATCGACGGGACCGTCGTGTCGACCAAGATGCAGAGCACGGTGATAGTCCAGAGGAACTACATGAGATATCTGCCCAAGTTCGAGAGGTACGAGAAGAGGACCAGCAAGTACCTCGCCCACTCGCCTCCGTGCCAGCAGACGAAGCTCGGGGACAAGGTGAGCATCATGGAGTGCAGGCCCCTGAGCAAGAGAGTGTCGTACGTCGTGATTGAGAACAGGAAGTGAGGCGGTAGCGATGAAGGGTATTCCAGGAAGGCAGACAAGGGGCATTCCGACCGGGGCGAGGCTCGATTGCATAGACAACACGGGAGCGAAGATCGTCCAGGTCGTGAGCGTGCCGAGATATCACGGGACCAAGCGGAGGTACCCGAACGCCGCGCTGGCAGAGGTCATGATCGTGACCGTCAAAAAGGGCACGCCAGAGACCAGGAAGCAGCTCATGCGAGCGGTCATCGTCCGCCAGAAGCGGCCTTTCAGGAGGCCCGAGGGGACCATGGTGCAGTTCGAGGACAACGCCGTGGTCATAGTGACCGACACGGGCGAGACGAAGGGCACGGACATCAAGGGGCCGGTCGCAAGAGAGGCTGCTGAGAGGTGGCCCAGGATCGCTGCCACGGCCTCGATGATAGTATGATAAGAGGGGAGCGGAGATGACTTCGAGCACAAAGGCGAATAAGCAGAGGAAGGCCCGGGCGAACGCCCCGCTGCACAAGAAGAAGCGGATGGTGGCGGTGCACCTGATCTCGTCGCTCATGAGCGAGTACAACGTGCGCTCCGTCTCCGTGAGGAAGGGAGATACGGTCAAGATCATCAGGGGCGCGGAGGACCTCAAGAAGTCGGAGGCGAAGGTCGCATCTGTGGACCTGAAGAAGATGAAGATCATAATCGAGAACATCACGATTCCGAAAGCCGACGGGACCCAGAAGCCGAAGCCCATCGACCCGTCGGATTGCATCATCACGAAACTGGACCTGTCCGATCCGTGGAGGAAGCGGAAGCTGGACAGCCTCAAGGAGGCATGAGCATGGGCAGGAAGCACATGAAGAGGATGACCGCCCCCAGGAGCTGGGCGGTCGCGAGAAAGACGAGCTACTGGGTCAGCAAGCCCAGTCCTGGACCGCACGGAAAGCTCGAGTCGGTCCCGCTGCTCTCGGTAGTGAGGGACATGCTGAAGCTGTGCGACAACTCCCGAGAGGCGAGGTTCATCATAGGCAGCAGGATGCTGAGCGTTGATGGGAAGGTCGTCACGGACTACAAGTTCCCAGTCGGCCTGATGGATGTCGTCACGATCAAGAAGACAGAGCAGGGCTACAGGATGCTTCTGGACTACAAGGGCAGGTTCCAGCTCCTTCCAATAGAAGCGAACGAGATGGGCTGGAAGCTCGCCAGGGTGGACGACAAGACCGTCATCAGAGGCGGCAAGGTCCAGCTCGCGCTCCACGACGGGAGGAGCATCGTGCTCCCCAAGGACCAGTACAAGACCGGAGATGTGCTCAAGATCGACCTGCCGTCCCAGAAGATCCAGAAGTCGTTTAAACTCGACAAGGGCAGCGTCGCGCTGCTGATAGGCGGCTCGCACCCTGGCACTCTCCAAACGATCGAGAGCTACCAGGTGAGGCGGGGCTCCGCGCCCAACATCGTATCTTTCAAGGAGGGGTTCACGACGGTCAAGGAGAACGTCTTCGTGGTCGGAGACAAGACCCCTGAGATCAAGCTCCTGGAGGCGAAGGCCGTATGACGCAGCCCATGAAAGACATCAGGCTGCACAAGGCGGTCATCAACATAGGCGTCGGCGACGCTGGTGAGAGGCTTCTCAAGGCCGAGAAGGTCCTTCAGATGGTCACGAGCAGGAAGCCCATCAGGACTGTCTCAAAGACCACCAACAGGGACCTGGGCATCAGGCGAGGGATGCAGATAGGTGTGAAGGTCACGCTCAGGGGCAAGGAGGCCGAGGAGTTCGTCAAGAACGCCTTCTGGATCAGGGAGAACAGGATAGCGGAGTACTCCTTCGACCCCGAGGGCAACTTCTCGTTCGGCATCCAGGACTACACGGACTTCCCAGGGATGAAGTACGACCCCGAGATAGGCATCTTCGGGCTGGATGTCACAGTCGCGCTAACCCGGCCGGGCAAGAGGATCCAGACAAGGACCATCATGCGCAAGTCGGTGCCCAAACGCCACAGGATAACCCACAAGGAAGGCCAGGAGTGGGTCAAGCAGAAGTTCGGTGTGGAGGTGGTCGATTGAAGCCAAAGAAGCAGTTCGGCAGGAAGGTCGGATGCACCAGATGTGGCCGCAAGCGAGGCATCGTGAGGCGCTACGGGATGCACCTGTGCAGGCAGTGCTTCAGGGAGATCGCCCCCCAGATAGGGTTCAGGAAGTACTCGTGAGGGAACAGAGGTGAGATGACATGCAACAGGATACACTCAACGACGCGATGGCTCTCATCAAGAACGCTGAGAAGGTCGGCAAGGGCGAGTGCGTGATCCGCCCGTCCTCGAAGCTGATCGGACGCGTTCTGAAGGTCATGCAGGAGAGCGGGTACATCAAGCAGTTCGAGCTCGTCCAGGACGGGAGGAGCGGATTGTTCAGGGTCGCTCTGTCGGGGCAGATCAATGATTGCGGCGTCATAAGGCCGAGGTACTCCGTGAAGATGAGCGACCTCGAGAGATTCGAAGCGAGGTATCTTCCCGCTCAGGATTTCGGGGTGCTCATACTGACGACAACCAAGGGAGTGCTTACGCACACGCAGGCGAAGAACGGAGGGGTCGGGGGCAAGCTCCTGGCATTCGTTTACTGATGACCATGAGGTGGATGAGATGACTATCAACGGAATGCTGAAGGATGAGGTCCCGGTCCCGGAGAAGGTCCAAGTATCCATGGACAAGGGCGTAGTCAAGGTAAAAGGACCCCAAGGGGAAATCCAGAAGAGGCTCTCGGACCCGAGGGTGCAGATGGAGAAGCACGGGAACAAGATCGTGATCGCGACCCAGACCAGCCGTAGGAAGGAGAAGGCGCTCCTGGGGACGTTTGGGGCGCACCTAAGGAACATGATGAGGGGCGCCACTGAGGGCTTCGAGTACAAGATGAAGATCGTCTACGCGCACTTCCCGATTAAGGCGTCTGTCAAGGGGGACGTCTTCCTGATAGAGAACTTCCTCGGAGAGAAGAGCCCGAGAAAGGCGAAGATCCTCGGCTCGACAAAGGTGACTGTGAAAGGGGACCAGGTCTTGCTTGCCGGCCCCGATGTGGAGCTCGTGGGCCAGACCGCGGCGAATATCGAGCGGGCAACGAAGATCAAGGGGTTCGATCCCAGGATCTTCCAGGACGGGATCTACATCGTCGAGAAGCCCGGGAGGTGAGCTGGATGGCAGAGAAGAAATCACCGCACCATGACGAGTTCATGAAGCTCCATTCGTTCAAGGAGGAATACATAGAGAAACTCGACGCGCTCGGGGTCAAATCCCCACACGAGCTCGCCGAGGCGCTCCAGGATGAGGACACTGTCAAGATCATACACGAGCATCTGAAGGGCGTCGGCCCGAAGACGGTCGAGCACTGGAAGGAGGAACTGGGCGTGGCGGCAGAGGTCGAAGAGGAAGAGAAGGAAGCCGCGAAGCCCGCCGCGCAGAAGGTCCGGAAGGTGAAGGCCGAAGCTCCTGCAGAGGCCAAGAAGGAGAAAAAGCCGGAGAAGAAAGAGAAGAAGCCCGAGGAGAAGGAAGAGGCTAAAGAGAAGAAGAAGGGCGCGAAGAAGGAGGGCAAAGAGGAAGAGGAGGTCGAGATCGAGGAGGAGGGCGAGTACCAGGTCAAGCTGAAGCCCAAGCTCTCGAAGGAGATGCTCGCAGCCCTTTCGAAGCGCGCCGAGATCGACGGCCGGAGGCCGGCCTTCCGAAGGCAGGAGTGGCACGCCAGGAGGAAGCTCCAGAAGGTCAACTGGAGAAAGCCCCAGGGAGACCACTCGAAGATGCGCCAACATTACGGCTACAGGAGGAATGTCGTCTCGATCGGCTTCGGCGGGCCCAAGGCCTCGAGGTACCTCCACCCGTCGGGCTTCAGAGAGGTCATGGTCAGGAATCTCAAGGACCTCGAGAGGATCAACCCTGAGCTGGAGGCCGCAAGGGTCGCGCACCAGGTCGGGATGAAGAAGAGGATCGCGATCGAGGAGAAGGCCGACGAGCTCAAGATCAGGATACTCAACAGGAGCGTGTGATGATGGATCTCAAGAACCAGCGCAGGGTCGCGTCGCAGCTTCTGAAGTGCGGCGAGAACAGGGTCTGGATAGACCCTAACAGGCTCGAGGACGCATCGGACGCGATTACCAGGGCGGATGTCAGGACCCTGATCGCCTCCGGCACGATCGCAGCGAGGCAGAAGAGGGGGGTTTCCAGAGGCCGCACCAATTACCTCAAGAACCAGAAGAGGAAGGGCAGAAGGAAGGGGCACGGCTCGAGGCGCGGCACGAAGCACGCGAGGAAGCCGTCGAAGGAGGTCTGGATGCAGTCCATACGCCCCATACGGAAGAAGCTAAAGGAGCTCAGGGATTCCGGCAAGATCGACACCAGGACATATCGCAGTTACTACCTCAGAGCCAAGGGAGGCATGTTCAAGAGCAGGCCTCACATGGAATCGCACATGAAGGCCGAAGGCGTCCTCAAGGAGGGATGAGTATGGCCAAAGGACCGAGGTCAAGGGTACCATTTAGGAGGAGGCGCGAGGGCAAAACGGATTACAGGCACAGGGCAGCGCTGCTCAGGGGCGGAGTCGCGAGAGCAGTCGTCCGGAGATCTGACAGGCACGTGCGCGTACAGCTCATCGAATTCAGGGACGGCAAGGATTTCGTGTCCGTTTCCGCGGTCTCAACAGAGCTCAAGAAACTCGGGTGGACAATGTCCGGGAAGAGCACTCCTGGAGCGTATTTGACCGGCCTTATGGCTGGCAAGAGGGCCAAGGAGAAGGGCATCGAGAAGGCCGTTCTGGACATAGGCTTGAGAGAGCCGACCAAGGGCGCTGTCGTGTTTGCTGCGCTCAAGGGACTTGTCGATGCCGGGCTAGAGATCCCGCACAGCGATGAGATGCTCCCATCAGATGAGAGGACCTCAGGCAAGCACATGAAGGAAGGCGCTGCCGCTTTGTTCGACGGCGTCAAGAACAAGATCGGGGGTGCGCAGTAATGGCTGATTGGGTCCCGAAGACGAGGCTCGGAAAACTCGTCACTGAGGGCAAGATTACCACGATGAGCGAGGCTCTGAAGAGCAGGCTGCCGCTGAGAGAGCCGCAGATCGTCGACATACTGCTGCCAGAGCTCGCAGATGAGGTGCTGGACGTCAACATGGTCCAGAGGATGACAGACTCCGGCAGGAGGGTCAGGTTCGCTATCACCGTCGTTGTCGGCAACAGGGACGGGTTCGTTGGGCTCGGGAGGCTCAAGGGCAAGGAGGTCGGCCCGGCTATCAGGGCGGCCATAGATGTCGCGAAACTGAACATCATTGAGGTCAAGAGGGGCTGCGGCTCGTGGGAATGCGGCTGCTTGACTCCACACTCTCTGCCTTTCGAGGTGGAGGGACATACGGGCTCTGTCGTCGTTACTCTCAGGCCGGCTCCCAGAGGAACTGGGCTCGCCGTCGGGGACATCGCCAAGAGCGTCCTCGAGATGGCTGGGATAAGAGACGCCTGGGGGTTCACGAAGGGCCATACGAAGACTACGGTCAACTACTCGATCGCCTCTTTCGAGGCTCTCAGGACGACCTCCAAGCTCAGGGTCACAGAGGAGCAGAAGGACAGGCTCAAGATCGTCTCTGGTCCAGTTCAGATACATGTGGCCGGAACGACCCTGGAATCGATGGAGGGAGCGCCCGAGGAACCAGAAGTGGAGAAGCCCGCGGAGGGCGCTGGAAAGCAGGAGGGGCAGTGAGATGGCGACTGTGGCAGTCGTGAGGGTCCGCGGGCACGCGAAGATCAGGTCAGATGCCGTGGACACGATGAACATGCTTAAACTCAACAGGGCGAACCACTGCGTGATCCTTCCTGTGAACGCGACGACGAAGGGCATGCTCCAGGTCGTGAAGGACTACGTGACCTGGGGAGAGGTGGGTCATGAGACCATCGCGAGAATGCTCTTCCAGAAGGGAGAAGTCACCGGCGGCGGAAGGCTCACCGATGCCTATGTAAAAGACAACTCAAAGTACACATCGATACTCTCGCTCGCGAAGGCCTTGGAGAAGAACGAGGCCTCGCTGGGGGACGTCAAGGGCCTGAAGCCCATGCTCAGGATGCCCCCGCCAAGACACGGCTACGAGGGCGCGAAGAGGTCCTACCACGACAGCGGAGCGCTCGGGTACCGCGGGGCTGAGATCGAGAAGCTCCTCGACAGGATGCTCGAGAAGCCGAAGGAGGGGAAGTAAAGATGGTCAGCAGAACGCGCAAGTTCCGGGGCAGCAGGACCCACGGCCGCGGGAAGAAGGCCGGGAGAGGCGCTGGCCTGAGAGGGGGCCGGGGAAACGCCGGGCTACACAAGCACAAGTGGATAAGTACGGTTAAGTACTTTCCCGATCATTTCGGCCGCCACGGGTTCAAGCGGCCCCAGTCGGTCGTATCTGGGAAGGTGACCATGAACCTCTCAGAAGTTGAGCTCTCCCTGTCGTCGTTGTCGAAGGACGGCATCGCGATTCACAAGGATGGAAAGTGGACAGTCGACCTCTCTAAGCTGGGCGTCGACAAGCTCCTGGGATCGGGGAAGATCAAGACACCCCTGATGGTCAAGGTGACTGAAGCGTCCGCGAACGCCGAGAAGAAGCTGAAGGCTGCTGGCGGGGCGCTGATGAAGGAATGATGAAATCATATTCCAAACTCTATTGAGCGACAGCTGATGAGACGGAAGAAAGAAGGAGGGCGAAGAGGCCCTGAGGACAAGGAAGGGTGCTGATGGCTGAGGGTGAGGAAGAGAAGAGCATGCTCTACAAGCTCAAGCCAGTGACGGACCGGCTGCCGGCCGTCACGAGACCTGAGGGGCATGTGCACTTCAGGACCAAGATGATGTGGATCATCCTGATCCTGGTGCTCTACTTCGCGATGACCAACATCGTGATCTACGGGCTGGATGTGAAGCAAGGGGTGGACTTGTTCGCCCAGTACAGGGCGATTCTCGCAGGCGCGCAGTTCTCCCTGATGCACCTAGGCATCGGCCCGATAGTCACAGGGTCCATCATCATGCAGCTCTTCACCGGAGCGAAGATCATCAAGCTCAACCTCAAGGAAGAGGAGGACAAGGCGGTCTATCAGGGCACGCAGAAGCTCCTGGTCATGATAATGATCCTTGTCGAGGCTGTGCCCCAGGTCTACGGCTTCATGCAACCATCAGAAAAGTTCCTGCACCTGACTTCAGGGCTGCCATTATTGAGCGGATCTGGCTGGGCGAGGTTCCTGATCGTCATGCAGCTGTTCGTGGGCTCGTACCTAGTTTTCCTCATGGATGAAGTCGTCTCGAAGTGGGGGATAGGGAGCGGCATATCCTTGTTCATCGCCGCGGGCGTGGCACAACAGCTGTTCACGGGATCCCTCAACTGGCATCCTGTGGACGTAGCGACGGACCCGACTCCCGCGGGCACGATCCCGAAGACGATATACATCTTCCACCACTTGTCAGCGAGCCAGCTGGCCAACGGAGGGTACGAGACCATCTTCCTCAAACAGCCTAATCCGATGGTTGCGCTGATCGGCACGATAGCGATCTTCCTGTTCGTCGTGTTCACAGAATCCAGCAGGATAGAGCTCCCGCTCGCACACGGCGGTGCAAGGGGCGCGAGGGGCAGGTACCCGATCAAGCTGATCTACGCGTCGAACATCCCGGTCATTCTGATGGCTGCTTTGCTGGCGAACGTCAGCATGTTCTCGATGCTCTTCTGGAGCCAACCATCGTTCCAGAACGTCCCGCTGCTCGGGCACAATTGGGCTTTAGGCTACTACGAACCGGGTGCTACACGTCCCTCGGGAGGCTTGGCGTTCTACCTGTCGTCTATAAACGGCGTGGGAGATTGGATGCTCCCGATGCTGAGCAAACAGTATCTTGCGCAGACCGGGCTCAACAAGAACACGCTCCAGATAGGCATTCACGTCATCGTCTACGTTGGCATCATGATCTTCGGGTCGGTCCTGTTCGCCAGGTTCTGGATAGAGACGACGAACATGGGCCCCGAGGCGGTGGCCTCACAGATCGAGTCGAGCGGCATGCAGATCCCAGGGTTCAGAAGAGACCCGAGGGTCCTCAAGAGAGTGCTCGAGAGGTACATACCTGTGGTGACCGTCATCTCAGGTGCCACTGTGGGCGCACTCGCCTCAGGAGCTGACCTGATAGGGACCGTTGGTAACGCGTCTGGTACAGGCGTACTGCTGTCAGTGGGTATCATGATCCAGTTGTACGACGCGATCGGCAGAGAGCAGATGATGGAGATGCACCCAGTGCTCAGAGGGTTCTTCGGAGGCGAATGATAGATGGGCAGCAGCTCCTCGAGCTCAGGTCAAGCGAAGGTGCCGCCGAGGCCCGACATAGCGAACCAGCTGATCATGATGTTCGCGTTCATAATCGCGCTATTCGTCCTCTTCGACCCTGGACTGAGGCAGAGCCTCGGAAAGGCCATTGGCGTGCCGCTCACGCCCCTCGTGGGTTTCAACGGCGAGTTCCCGATGTTCACGCTGATCCTTACCGGCCTTCTGATGACCTTCTTCAGCGTTTCCGTGAGACACTTGTTCGTAGACTGGGTGGGGCAAGCTAGGAACCAGAGGATCCAGACGGCCTTCAGCAAGGAGATGAGGGAAGCGAGGACGAGCAACAACACGTACAAGCTCAAGAAGCTCACGGAGCTCCAGCCGCAGATCATGGCGCAGTCGATGAAATCCTCTCAGACGCAGTTCAAGCTGATGCCCGTGACCATGATAGTCATCGTCCCGATATTCGCCTGGTTGGCTAACTTCGTGTATTTCGACCTAGCATCGACTCGATTCTCGGTGCCTTGGGAGCTCAACGCGGATATGAAGAGCTCGAACTTGATGCCGAACTGGGTCCTGCTGTATTCGCTCGTCACCCTGCCGTTCGGGCAGGTGCTCCAGAGGCTTCTCAAGAACTTCAGCTTCAGGAAGAGGCTGAGGGAGCTGGAGATAGAGGGGAAGCCTGGCGGGAGCGCAGAAGGCGAGGACGGATGAGGATAGCGATCTCCGGACCGCCGGGAAGCGGCAAGACCACAGTCTGCACACTCGTGGCGAAGACCATGGACTGCGAGTCGCTCTTGGTGGGACAGATATTCAGGCAGATGGCCTTGGAGCGCAAGGTCAGCCTCGATACGTTTGGCAGGTTGGCTGAGGAAGACGAGACCATCGACCGCGACCTGGACAAGCGGATGGTCACAATTGCGGGCTCCAAGAAGGACATTGTCTTGGAGGGCAGGCTGACGGGAGCTCTTCTGAAGGCCAGGAACATCTCCGTGTTCTCCGTTTACGTGGATGCCTCTGAAGAGATCAGGGCCAAAAGAATCGCTGGTAGAGAGCAGAAGCCCGTTGATCTCGTCACCAAGGAGATGCAAAAGCGGGAGAGATCGGAGAGAAAACGGTACTTAGCCTACTATGGGATCGATATGTCTAACCGGTCCATCTATGACCTCTGGATAGACTCCGGGAATAAGACCGCTGAGGAGATCGCAAGCATCGTCGTCGCAGAGGCGAGGAAGAGATATGCAGAAGATGCTCGTCAAATCGAAACGGCCTAACAGAGTCCTCGGTGAGGGGCGGAAGCCCGAGGAAAGGCCGGTTGCTGAGCTGCTCGCGAACGGCGTTGTTGTCATCGACAAGCCCTCTGGACCCACATCGCACCAAGTCACGAGCTGGGTTCGAGAGCTACTGGGTGCCACAAAGGCTGCTCATGGCGGAACCCTCGACCCGAGAGTCACTGGAGTGCTGCCCGTTGGAGTCGGGAGGTCGGTCCGCGCGATGGACACGCTGCATTACGGGACCAAGGCATATGTCGGCGTGATGAGGATGCACGGGAATATCGATCTCAGGAGGCTGGAGACGATCTTCTCGGAGTTCACGGACGAGCTATTCCAGACACCGCCTATGCGATCCGCAGTCAAGCGAGAGATGAGGACCAGGAGAGTCCACTCGCTGAGGATCTTGGAGATCTCTGGACGGGACGTTCTGTTCGATGTCGTATGCGATGCGGGCACGTACATTCGGAGCCTCTGCGTCGACATAGGAGACGCTGTGGCAATCGGAGCGCACCTTCAGGACCTCAGGAGGACGAGGGCCGCCGCATTGACGGAGGATGACGCGGTATCGCTCTACGACCTCCGGGACGCGCTCGAGGAGCACAAGCAAGGCAACAGTGAGGCGATCGCGAGGATGTTCCATCCGATGGAGATCCTTCTTGCCCAAATACCAAAGATCGAAGTCAAGGATTCAGCAGTCGACGCTATCTGTCACGGAGCGAACCTGGCAGTGCCTGGATTGGTCTCCTTGGACGAGAGCATCATCAAGGGCGATCTAGTGGCGGTGATGACCCTCAGGGGAGAGGGCGTCGGGCTCGGCCACGCCCTCATGGACGCCCAGGAAATAATGAAGCGCAACGAGGGCTTCGCGGTCGACATCTCCCGTGTTTTCATGGCGACAGGGACCTACGAGAAGGCCTGGAGCAGTTCCAAGGAGTGATCAGCCCAGCTAGCAGAAATGATCCAGAGTCCTCTGGCGGGCGACTAGAGGCTGGGCGTCTATTCCCAGCTCCTTCCTAATCTTCTGCGCGAGCTCCCTCGTGAACCCGTGGGTCGTGAACACTAGTTCAGGATCGCACTCTTCCACGAACTTGAGCAGCTCGTCGTACCCACAGTGGTCAGAGACGGGGAACGCCTCATCCACTCCTGAATCGGAAAGGAACACGCGGTCGAGCGCCCAGCCGGAAAACGCAGCGGTTTTCGCGCCGTATCTGACCATCTTCTCCACTCTCGCCCTGTCACGGCTAAACCCTGATGTGATGTAGATGAACGGTCGGGCTGGCACATTTTCCTCAACAGGTCGGTCCGAGATCTGATACCCGTGCCTGAGCAGGACGCGGTTGTTCTCTGCGATCACCGGGTTGAGGAAGAGAGGCAGATCCCTCAACGCCATCGAGAGCTCCTGAGACTTCCCCAATGGATAGGCGAATAGGACCGCGCTCCCGCCTTCCTTGACCAGGTCCGAGAGCCAGTCCTTCACAACGGCCATGACCTCCTTGTGGTCGGGAAAGACGTACCTAGGCTTGCCGTAAGTCGCCTCAACGATCAGGACATCGCACTTCCAGGGCCTCGCGCCCTTAAGATGCGGCTTGTCGCGAGTGCAGAAATCGCCGGTGTAAAGGACCTTCTTGTCGCCACTTACGAGGAACATAGCAGAGCCGGGTATGTGGCCCGCATCGAGTATCTCGACGCACGCGTCTTCAGCAATCTCCAAGCGCTTCTTCTTCCGGATCTCCACGAAGTCGCGCGTGATAGGCGTGCAGATCGCTCTCGGGATCCTCAAGGACGACGGAAGATGATCGGAGTGCGCATGGGATATCATGCAGATCTCGTCGGGCATGATCCTCTTCGGATCGAACCTGAACTTGCGACCGGATGACTCGAACAGGACGCCATTGCCCAGGCGAATCAAGGTATCTCACATCCCTTCCACTAGTTGCGTGCTAGCTCACAATGTCGAGGGAGGGGATTTAACTATCTTATCCGCTCGAGCGAAAATGCCCCTATCATGACGGCCTTGTTCGTGTGCTTGTACTCAATCCAGTCCCTGGTCTGCGCGTCCGTTATGCCCTGGACGCTCAGCAGGGTCTTCTGCTTGTCCGTCTTGAACAGCAACGCGCCGGTCATCTGATGCTGTATGGACTCCAGCTGCTGCTCGGTGTGCATGCCCCGCTCCACGGCGAACATGCTGACGGCTCTCGCCTGCCTGATCCTGCCGGCAAGGCCCTGGACGAACAGGAATGATTGCTTGTCCTCGGCCTGCGTGATGCTCATCGATAGAGAGAAATACGCGAGCCTGAAGTACGGCTGCTCCTCTTTCTCGAATTCCTTGATTAACCTTTCCAGAGAACTAGTGATGCCCTCGAAGTCATCCGAACCCTTGACCTTGACGACGTTTCTTACCACGGACTGTTCGTCCTGGACCTCATCTGCTGGCGCGCCTGTGGCGTCGATCCACCGGACAAGCCCCAGCTGCTCGAACTCCATGAATGTCGGGAGTATCGGAGCCATGTCTTTCTCGATCTCGCTCGGCGGGCGCGACGTCGTGACTATCACGATTGGGATTCCTTTCCTGAGGCCCTCAGCCAGAAACAGCAGCATCGCTGTCTCCTTGCCTATGAACGGCGGGCCGATACAGAGGACTGTCGACGCGAAGGGTATCCCGCCCATGAGCAGGTCATCCAGGCGCTCCATGCCGGTCTTGACCTTCTCCTCGGCGTACTCTTCCTCGACCTGCTCCTCCATCGCCTCAATGTCCTTCTTCAGCTGCGACTCGAGTGCGCGCTCGCGCTTCTCCAGCTCCTTCTCGCGCTGATAGAGCCGAGCTTTCATCTCCTGCTCCTTATCCCTGAGATGTTTCTCGCGGAGCTCGATCGTCTTCTCCCGTTCGTCTTCGTATCCCGGGACTTGGGCCCTCGCCGACTCGACAGCTTCGACACGTTCCAGCACGTCTCGCTCCATCACCTTCATTTCGGCGTGCTTGAGGCCCATCTCTGTCTCTGCTGCTTGGATGTCCTTCTCCTTCTCGAGGAGCTCCTTGAGCTTGGCGTTCATCCGTTCCTGCTCGGACTTCAGCCTCTGGTCCAGCTCCTTGACGTTCTGCTCGCGTCTGTCAAGTGCGGTCATGCGCCTCGAGGCCTCCTCTTCCCTCGCGACCAGCTCGGCCAGTCTCGTTCTTGTGCTATCAGATAGTGATCTGAATTCTTTCTCTCTGTCACTCAAGGTGGCCTTAGACTGCTGAACGTCCTCCATCTGGGAGTTGAACGATTCGATCGCCTTCCTGAGCTCCGCCTCCTTCTCGGAAAGCGTCTTCTCCTTTGCCAGCACAGCGCCCTCCTTGCCGACGAGCTCATTGAGCTGCTTGTCCGCGCGCTCGATGAGCCTCTGGGAGCGCTCAGCCTCCTTGCGGATATCATCCTCTTTGGCGCGCAGGGCAATATCCCTCTCGGACAGAGCCTCCTGCTTCATCAGGAGCTGCTGCTCGAGGCTCTTGACCTGCGTCTTCTCCGCGGCAACCTTGCCCAACTGCTCCTTCGCCGCGATGACCTCGAGTGATTTCATGTCAAGGGCGCTCTCGCGAACTCCAATCTGCTTCTCCCGCTGAGCTAGGGCCCCCTGAAGAGCCTTGAGTTGGTTGTCCTTGACTGCTGCCGAGGCCTCTACTGCCTGGATCTCCGCGAGCCGGTTCTTGACATCTCTGTCCTTCGCCTGGGCGTCGAGGAGCATCCTGTTCGCGTCCGTCTCCCTGGCCGCGATCTTCTCCTCCTTGGACGAGGCCGCCTTTGAGCGCCGCTCGATCTCCTTCACCTGATTGTCTATGTCTGCCTGCTTGAGCCGGAGGGTCTCCAGCTTGCTCTCCAGGTCCACCTCGCCCTTGGTCTGCTGCTGTCTCGCAGCCTTAGCCTGCTCGACGCGCTGCTCGAGCTCCGCCTCCATGGCGTCGGCCTGATTCTTCTTCTCATCGATCGATGCGAGCTCCTCTGATAGCCGCTTCTCGTAGGCCTCGAGGTCAGACTCCTTCGACCTCAGGGCGTCTTCTCTATACTGGAGAGCCTTCCGCCTCTTCTCGACGTCCTGGATCTGCTCTTTCAGCTTGCCATCGCTGGCCTTGAGGACCTCTCTCTGCAGCAGCGAGGTGGAGCTAGCAATAATGTGGAGCATCGAGCCGCTCAGCTGGATAGCCACAGCGCTCCCGAGGTAGGCCATCGGAAGTATGCTGGCGAGCTCGTTTGTCGTGAAAGGATAGACCAAGGGGAACAGGAGAAGCACTGGCGGGAAGATCGCCGATACGAGGCTGATGACCTTCCTCCTGCCGGAGCCCTCCCATGTCATTGCGAGGGAGACCAAAGTCAGCGTGATCCCGAGCATTGATGCGGAGTAAAGCCAATCTGGCCGACCGAGCGCGATATTGCCCGTCTCATCGAGCACGATTAAGACAACCATCAGCGCGGAAAACGCCACCGCGACGATGCTCATGATGAAGTGGGGCTCGTCCCTGTCTGCGAAGTACGGCTCCCACTTGACGACAAGGGCGATTATGGCCATAATGAGTCCTGCGACAATAGGCACGAGCCATTTCAACAGCTGGAGGGTCCCGTACTCTGACGAAGCGATTAGGACAGACCAATTTTCAAGTAGATATGCCAGAACGGCAGTGGCGGCAAGCGCAAGTCCAGAGCCGATCCCCATCTCGTGGGCCAGCCTGCCCATCCTGAGCTGGAGTATCGCGGCCTTCCTAGACCTCGAGACTTCGGCGGCTTCGATCTGCTGAGCGTAAGTCTCCCTGGATCTCTGGGAAGCCCTCGATTGCACAGGTGGCGCTGGTGCCCTTCTAGACTGCTGTCTTGGCGCCATCTTCCTCAATCCCTTCCAAACAAATATCAGGGGTCCTTTTGGACCGTGAGTCAATGAGCATTCTAGACATACTTAAACATTGACACCAGGTTTCCACAGGAAAGCAAACTAACTGGCTTGCATATTCTCACGTAGTCAGTCCGGGGATTTCAAGAGGGCTTAGCGGTGCGGTCCAATGTAGATATAGACTCAGTTGCGTGGGGGCTCTAACCATGACAGAAGTAAGAGGCGTAGAGAGGATTCTAGGCAGCAGGCCGACGATCGAAGGAGCGGGCGTGAACCTCAAGAGGGCCTTTGGACCCGCTGAGGTGCCGATGTTAGATCCATTTCTCATGCTGGACGATTTTCACTCCGAGGACCCCCGAGACTACATGGCCGGCTTTCCTTGGCATCCGCACAGAGGAATAGAGACTGTAACGTACATGATAAGAGGAGTCGTGGAACACGGGGACACCATTGGCAACAGAGGCGCGATCAACTCTGGAGACGTGCAGTGGATGACCGCGGGGAGCGGGATACTCCATCAGGAGATGCCCAGAGAGTACCAAGGGCTGATGCAGGGGTTCCAGCTATGGGTGAACCTGCCAGCCTCGAACAAGATGATGGGGCCAAGGTACCGAGGGATTGTGGCGAATGACATCCCAACAGCGAAGCCGGAGGATGGGGTCTCCGTGAAGATCGTAGCAGGCAGGATCGGCAAGACGGTCGGACCGGTCCGCGATCTTGTCGTTGATGCTCAGTACCTAGATGTATCGATCAAACCTCGAAAGGAATTCGTGCACCCGATTCCGAGCAAACTCAGAGCTTTCGGCTACATATTCGAAGGGAGCGCGTCATTCTCGGACGAGAAGAAGAATCCGGTCGATTCAGAGCACCTAGTCGTGTTCGGGGATGGCAACGAGGTGCGTATCAAGGCTGGCGCTCAGGGCGCTCGCTTGCTCCTCGTGTCCGGTATACCCATCAAGGAACCCGTCGCTTGGGGAGGGCCTATTGTCATGAATACGAACGAGGAGCTGAGACTAGCATTTGATGAGCTGAGCAGAGGGACTTTCATCAAGGCCCCGTGACATCGATTGTGACATCGCGGGCCCCTATCCAGCTTCCTGGGTCTTCCTTGGCAAAGTAGTTAAAGATGTACCATAATCACATCGTGAAGTTGGCGATAACATGAGCGAATCTAGGCGGAGTGGTTACGAGAGTCTTTCCATAGGAGTCTTGTTCATCGCATTTGCGGTCGCGCTTCTCATTGCCTGGGTGGCTGCGGATTGGTGGCTTTTCATCCCGATATTCATGCTTGAGGTGGGGGCGTTCTATTTCGTCCTAGGCGTTGTGATGCGGCCCCAAGAAGTGGGCCGGAGACACGCCCTGAAAGACGCTTCCTACTACGTTTTCTGGGGAGCAACTCTAGTCGTGATTAGCTTGGTCTGGTTGCTCAACAGACAGTACCCGGGGAACCTCCCGCTGCTGGTCGCGCTGTTCATAATCTGGATAGGCGTGGTCGTGGTGGTGCTCTCGCTACCTCGCTTCCGCCAGGGCGCGCAGGCACCGCCGCAACAGGAACCACCGATCACAACTCCTTAATCTCTTTTTTCCTCAAGTTTGCTGCTTGAGCGCGTTTTGGGGCGGGCTCGCGACATCTTAGTATCGGCCATTGATCTGCAGCAGATCAGAGCCGAAGTCCTTCATTTCTGGTTTTTATCCATCGAACTAGTTTCACCTCACTCCCCCCTGTGTTCCTTTAACTCCGGAATTGGAGATGATGAGATGCCGGTGACATCAGTTGAACTCTCAAAGGATCGCGGCGCTGGAAGAGCCGATCGTGCAGGTTGTAGATCAGGAGGAATCGCTGAAGCTAGAGCGAATCCTGGAGACCTCCGTGGCCCCGCTAGATGAGCTGATAGGTGGTTTCAAATCATCTCAGGTCACGGTCTTCGACAGCGACAACGGCTACGCCTCTAGCCTGCTCCATCTGCTGTGCGTTAGGGCCATCTCGGAGTTCGATGAAGAGGTCGTGTGGATCGACGGAGGAAACGCGGTCGATCCCTACTCCATAAGCTCCCTCTGCAAGCGCCTTAGGTTCGACAAGAAGGATATCCTCTCGAGAGTGAACATCTCCCGCGCCTTCACCGCCTACCAGCTCGTGTCTCTGATAGACGAGAGGCTCGAAGAGGAGGTGAAGAAGAGCGCTCCAGCGATGATCATAATCTCCTCGCTCACAGACCTCTTCATGGACAAGGACATGAAATGGATGGAGTCGTACCAGCTTCTCAGGAGATGCTCGGAGGATCTCTGGAGGATCACGAAAGAGTACGAGACCATCACGCTAGTGACGGACCATTCGCCCGGTTACATTCGCTCTAACCCGAGGATGACGGCGCTCCTGTACGACAGCTCCGACAGGGTTGTCCAGATGCGCACCAAGAAGGATGGGCTGCTCGTCCGGCTGCCAAGAGAGGACCGGTCGCTCTTGTTCTCGCCCGTTCACTGGAACCAAACCACTTTGGACGAGTTCTTCAGGGGGGATCATTACGGGAAGGACGGTGCCTACATACCGCTTGGCCCTTGAGTCGATGGCACAGCAGTGGAACGATTTTCGCAGGGCGCTGAGGAAGGAGGACCGGGAGGCTTTCGACTCCCTTCTCAACAAGGCGAGGCTGCACGCCTCTGCGTCCACCTACGCCATCAGCCTCGACCCTACGGAATCGGCAGTGCTCTCGATGCTCTTGGAGCACGAGAAGGAGATCCTGGCGCTCAAGGGAAAGAAAGAAGGCGGCCAACAGGAACAGGGAGGACAGGATGGGGTGCTCAGGAGCTGTGACGAAGGATAATGAAGGGCTGGCTGCTGGACATCTATCCGGACTACAAGGAGAACCAAATCGTCTACTGGATCAGGAGCCGCAGGGGGCCGATCAGGATCGTGGACCGCTCGTTCCTGCCGAAGATCTATGTCTACGCAGCTCAAGACAAGATGGACGAGCTCGAGAGGGCGCTGCCGATACTCGATGCTGTCAAATCCGTTGAGCGCGAGCAGAAGAGGACTTGGCTAGGAGAGAAGGAGCGCGAAGTCTTAGGGGTCACCATAGGAGAGTACTCTAAGGTCGAGGAGGTCGCGCACACAATCGACAACCGCGGGAAGTACAAGGACTTCGCACTCTTCAATGTCGACCTGCGGTTCAGCCAGAGGTACTTCTTCGAGAAGGACCTGTTCCCCATGGGGCTTCTCGAGCTCAGGCCGAAGCCCGTGATGCGGGACGACGCTTTCATGATAGACTACGAGACGCCTCCGCTCACGGGCTTGAACCTAAGCGTCTCGGTTAACGCGAAGAAAGGGATTCCAGGCTTCAAGGACAAGCTTCTCTCGGCCAAGGTCGGCGAGCACGAGATTGACGGGGACGAGGAGCGCGTGCTCCAGGGAGTTGAGAATATCCTCGCCGAAGAAGACCCGGATGTAATCTACACCGATGGCGGAGACACATTTACGATACCGTACCTCTACAAGCGCGCCGCGGGCCTGGGGATGGAGAATCCAAAGCTTGGCAGGGACAAGGACGACCAGCGCACGGACAGGAAGGGCAAGTCGTACTTCACCTACGGCCAGATAAAGTACAAGCCCCCCTCGTACAAGCTCAAGGGAAGGATACACATCGACCGTTCCAGCTCGTTCATGTACATGGAGAGCGGGCTGAACGGGCTCATAGACCTCTCGCGCATCTCCAGGACCCCGCTCCAAGAGCTCTCGAGGCTCTCTCCCGGAAGCGCGATCAGCGCGATGGAGGTCGACCAGGCGATGAGGGACGGGTGCGCAATCATGTGGAAGAAGAACCTCCCGGAGGGGTTCAAGACTGCGGAGGAGCTCGTGATCGCTGACAGGGGAGGGTTCATCTACGAGCCCAAGGTCGGCATACACGACCATGTGCTCGAAGTGGACTTCACGTCGCTCTATCCCAACATCATGGCCAGGTTCAACATCTCGCCGGAGACGATACTCTGCGACTGCTGCCCTGAGCCGAAGAGGCGGGTCCCGGTCCTGGGGTACAACATCTGCGACAAGAAGCTCGGGCTGATCCCGCGCGTGCTCAAGCCCGTGGTCGAGAGGAGGACCACGCTGAAGAGGATGGTCAGGTCGGGCATCGGAGACACGAAGACCTACAAGGAGCGTGTGGACATCCTGAAGTGGCTCCTGGTCACATGCCTCGACTCCGGGACCGAGGTGCCCTTCAGGCTCGACAGGCGGTTCGATGTACGCCCGGTCGAGGATATCGTCGAGAGGTACGCTCGCAATGGGAACGGAGAGCTCGAGCTCTTCGGCCTAGACAAGGAGCTGGGGCCGTCGCTCAAGCGTGTCTCGAAGGTCTTCAAGTTCCCTGCTCCAAAGGACCTGCTCGAGCTGGATCTTGGGAACGCCAAGCTGAGAGTGACGAGAGACCATCCATGCTATGTCTTGAGATCGAGACGCTTGGACCTGCTGAGGGCCGACCAGCTGGTGCAGGGAGATCATCTTCCAGTCATCCTCCCGCTCTACGATGAGATGTCCAGGTCGGGCAGGCACCTCTCCAGCACGCGTATAAGATCGATCAGGAGGACGAAGCCTTCAGGGGATCATGTCTACTGCTTTTCTGTGGACGAGCCTCTCCACGGGTTCGCGCTCGCGAACGGCGTGCTCACCCACAACTGCTTCGGCTACACGGGCTACAAGAACGCGCGCTTCGGGAGGATCGAGTGCCACGAGTCCATCAACGCCTACGGCAGAGAGCTGATGCTCCAGGCCTCGGAGATCGCAGAAGCGCACGGGTTCGAGATCCTTCACGGGATAGTCGATTCGCTCTGGCTCAAAGGCCACGGCAACCCTGAGAAGTTCTGCGAGCATGTCTCCGGGCACACGGGCATACCCCTCGAGCCGGAGGGCATCTACAAGTGGCTCGTGTTCCTGCCGGACCGGTCCCACGGAGTCGGCGTGCTGAACAGGTACTACGGTATGTTCCAGGATGGCAGGTTCAAGGTCAGGGGGATAGAGCTCAGGAGGGGCGATGTCACGGGGATAGTGAAGGAGATGCAAGAAGATCTCCTCACACACTTCTCTAAGGCGTCGGACTCTCAGCAGTTCATAGAACTCATACCCTCCGCGCTGGATATCGCTGACAGATATGTCGACGCTTTGAGGTCTCAGACAGTCCCGCTCGAGAAACTTCTGATGACCAAGCGGGTCACGCAGGGGCTGGAGGAGTACACGCAGTTCAACGACAACGTCGCAGCGCTGACGCAGCTAGACGACGAGGGGTTCGCAGTAAATCCCGGAGAGGCGGTGAGGTATCTTATCCTCGATTGCAGGAGCAGGGACCCGAAGAAGAGGGTCAAGATCGACGCGTTCCTCTCGGGCGATGAGGAGTACGATGCGGAGGCGTACGTCGACCTCCTGCTGCGAGGAGTCGAGGGCATGCTGCTACCTTTCGGGTTCGATAGGGAGCGGTTGAGCGGCATTTTCGGGGCAAGGAACCCGCGGGGAGGATAGTTCGGAGTTTGTGCGAGGTATGCAGTTTCGGAACGACAAGTTCATATAGGGTAAACTAGAAGATTGGGGTGCGAAAAAGCATCGGGGAGAGGATACTGACTTGATAGGTTCTAAGGTGGTAATGCCTGCGATAGTTTTGGCAGCACTAGTATTCGCTGCGGTACCCCTCGCGATAGCCCTGAACGGCTCCGGAGACGAGAACGGGACAACGGACACTAACGACAACGGCCTCGTGAGCGTAAAGGGCAAGGTAACCGTGTTCTTGTACGGTGACGATCACGATGATGAGCAGAATGAGACGAATGAGAGCTGTGACCATGATTGGGATCACGATGCCAACGAGACACATGACGGCAATTACACCCATCATGATGGCAACTGCACTCGTGACGACGACAACGAGACTGACTACGACCATGACGACAATGAGACCGATTACGATCACGACGACAACGAGACTGACTACGACCACGAGAACAAGACGAATCACACCGAGAGGGTCTGCGCGTTCGTGATCGACAACGAGACCATCGTCGAGTTCGGCCCGTGGTGGTACTGGCTGATGCAGAATGTCACCGTCACGGATGTTGTCCACGTAGGCGACATGGTGAATGTCACTGGCGAGTGGGAGAACGATACCGAAGACGGGATGAATGTGCTCGGAGCCTGGAAGATCGTGAACGACACGACAGGCGACGTGCTTACGATAAAGGAGGAGGGACGACCGCCTTGGGCAGGCGGTCCCAAAGCGCTCGGTTTTGATCCTTGGCCACCGTCCGACGAGGACGAATGACCAGGGGATGCGGCGCCTAGGGTACGCTTGCCAATATGGGGGGAGTGAGGCGCGACTCCTTCCTCCTATAAACTCCCTTTCCTTTTCTCTGAACATCTTTTAATCGAAGTCGCCCATACATCCAGCATAGGAAGGTGAGTGCCATGGAAGACGAGCTGTCTTTGGTGATCAGGGTCATAGTCGCCGTGTGCGCGCTGATACCGTTCATCGTTTTTTCGGTATCGTACCTGCGCACGCGGATGACGAGGCTGCTCTTCGCCGCGCTAGGTTTCGGAGTGTTCTTTGTGAAGCAGATCCTGCTCGCCGCGGGCATATTCACGCTTGTGATCAACCCAAATCCGCACACGCCAGAGACGACTCATGCTAACCTCACACTGCTCGAGGGGGTCATCGACCTCGCTATCATTGTGCTCTTCCTACTAGCACTCCTCTGGAAGAAAGGTGCAAAGAGTGACGGAGAAACCGGAGCTGGAGACAAGAAAGAGAGTGTATGACCTTGTCGCTAGCAGTCCGGGCCTCCACCTGAGAGAGATCGAACGGTCATCTGGACTGCCACTTGGGGTCGTCAGGTATCACCTGGAGCGACTGCAGCGAGAGGGACTCATCTTCGCCCAGGAGGACCGCTACTTCAAGCGGTTCTTCCCGAAGAACAGAGTGCCCGATGTCCCCACGGAGACGATGGCAGTCCTGCGCCAGCAGAGCCTCAGGAGGATACTGCTACATCTCCTGAACAATCCCGGCGCCACGCATGACCATCTGAGGACGCAGCTGCAACTCCCTCCGTCGACCCTGTCCACCTATCTCTCCACCCTTGTCACGAAGGGGACAGTCAGGAGAGAGCGGCGCGGCAGGGAAAACCTCTACTTCGTCGTCGACGAGGAGAGCGTCATCAAGGTCCTGCTTGTCTACAGGCCGAGTTTTCTGGACAAGCTTGTGGACAGCGCGATATCCCTCTACTTCGAGCGTCAGTAAATCATCGGCCGGTCAGGAATAGGACCATGATCGGCACCAAGAGACATCCCATCAGCTGTATCCTTCGGACACCTATCAAAGGAGGGAACAGGCCGAGCGCACATGAAGTCGCGAGCAGCAACGCACCTCGCGTGCCCGTCAGGATCATCGATAGCGTTGATACGAAAAGGATTGACGCAATCGCAGCTCTGTCCGAGCAGAGCGCACGCGTTGCGTGGCCCAGACGTGGTATGGCCATGTCTATGGCGAAGCGAGACAGGACCGCGCCAACCATCATGGCGAGGACGATGTAGCCCATGATCAGGAAGACGCCTGACGATGCGCTAGTCGATCCATATTCGCCTAAGAAATGCTCGGCCGCATCCATCGAGCCGCTCCGCGCCCTCGAGATGATGAACAGCGCGCCCACAGAGAAGACGGCGCCTGTTGCTGAAATCGACGAGTAAAGCCAGATGAATCTGACGGACGATCCGATGCTATCTTGGGAAGTGATCTCTTTCGCTCCTGGCGAACAGAGGGTGGCAGCGGATCCGGAGGTCATACCCGGCATCCAGCCCACGATGACGCCGCCCAAGAGAGACAGCACGCACTCCCTTGGGTGCGCCCAACCCTTCTGGAGCTTCACGCCGCCGGAGCTCAGGCTGCTGGCCGACCGCGAGCCCAGGCTCAAAAGAAGGGATGGGATGCCGAACAGTCCCGCGAATAGAGGGAGCAGGAGAGCTGACTTTGGCACAAACGCCTGCTCTCTCCACGGGAAGTCTGGAAGGCTGCAGGCGAAGAAGTTCGTTCTCAGAACAAGCATGCCCAGAACGCCAGCAGCCTCGAAGATCGCCACGGCTTTCAGGATCTTGATCACGGAGCTGCCGCGCCGCGAGCTGAGCGAGGGGAGACCCTCTGACGCGAGCAAGACCGCGGAGAAGAAGAGGATGATTGCCCCCATGAGCTGCTTGATCGCGTCATAGAAACGGATGGGTGGGCCCATAACCATGCATATGGGCACGATGGCGAGGGACCCTATGAGAACCCCCGCGAGCGAGCCGTTCGATGCTGCTCTGACAGCGATCGTCCCAAGGCCTGCCTTGGCGAGCCTGTGGGCAGGAAGCACCGAGATGGTGTCCTCAGATGGTATCCCGACGAAGGTCGATGTTATGCTCTCAGAGAACAAATGGCCGATGACAGCAGACGAGATGAAACATGCAGCCAGGATCCCGGATGAGCCGGTGCCACCGATTCCATGTAACAAGGCAAACAGAGACGTGAAGAATCCCGCGTACGCGCTCAGAAGCGCCGCGATGTTGTTCATGTGGAGGCCGGGAACAAGGCCCGCTGCAAAGCCCAACGCGGCCCCTCCTATCGAGGAGACGACAATAGAGAGAATCAGGCCCGCGTCCGACACAGCCTGTCATCGCGAGGGTCGATGTTCGGACTTGTGGCTACAATTAGGTGTGAGAAGAGGGTTTAGCCTATATACCCTTAATGATTCAATCACTGGAATGAACTGGAATCATGTCCACTTTTATGCGTGAGATAGAATATCAGAGGACTACGACCTTGCCGTTGACGACCTCTACCTTGACGAGCGTCTTGATCTGCTGCCCTATCTTCCGCTCGATCTCGGCCTTCTTGTCCGTCCTCTCGATAGCAATGATGATGTCCACGATCCTGACCTGCATCTTCTTGAGTGCCTCGACGAGGGCCCAGATCGTCCCACCTGTGCTGACGACATCGTCCACGATCACGACTCTGTCTCCGGCCTTGACACCATTGATGAAGAGCGCGTTCTTCGAGTACCCAGTTGCCTGAGTGATGTTGACCTCGCCCGGGAGACCGTACATCTTCTTCCGGACGACATTGAACGGCTTGCCAGTCCTGATCGAAAGCTCCGTGGCGAGTGGGATGCCCAAAGCCTCGATTGTCATTATGTAGTCACAATCGAAGTCCCCGACTTCGGCCATCGCAGCAGTCGTCTCTATGAGGACGACGGGATCGACGCGGGGAATGCCATCGGTCAGCGGATGGACGATGTAGTCGTACTCGCCTCGCTTGATGATGGGCGATTCTACAAGCGATGCCTTTAGCGCTTCTAGAGCCATGATTTATGGAATCACGGCCAGCATCTTAAACCTTCTTCCGCCGCCGGAGCCAGGTCCCTACGAGTGAGTGATGAAACCGCAGGAGGACGATCTTTTCTGGAAGCTGGCGCTGCGGAGGAGTCAACCCTCTTCCGTCGTTGTCTTGCAGCACACCAACGAGTAGATCTCGTATTTGCCTCCCAGATACTCACGCGGGTGGAGGTACTCAAGCTCCACAAGGAAGGCCATCCCGATGACGTTGCCGCCGAGCTGCTCTACCAGGTCAGCGTTCGCCTTGATGGTTCCCCCAGTCGCCAGAAGATCGTCCACGAGCAAAACCCTGTCGCCAGGCTTTATCCCGTCCTCGTGTATCTCTATCACGTCAGACTCATACTCCTTTTTGTAGCTCAAGCTGGCGACCTTGTGTGGCAGCTTGCCCTTCTTCCTGATCGGAACGAAGCCGACACCAAGTTCGTGGGCGACCGGAGCCCCGATGATGAAGCCACGCGCCTCGTTGGATACAACGACATCGATATCCTTGTTCCTGTAGTAGTCCGCGATGCTGGTGACGCACTGCTTGAATGCGTTCTTGTCCTTCAGCAACGGCGTGATGTCCCAGAAGACCACTCCCTTGTGCTCCGGTATCCGCCTGATCTTCGACTTCAGATCCATGTTGAATTCACCTTTCTCGAGCGCGCACCACGACGGGCCGCAACGCTGACAGACGCGCAGGTATGGTGGGCTGCCAATCGATTTCACAGTAATTAAGTTTCCTGGCATTTGGGGCGAGGAGTTCGAAGGAGTGTTAAGCCCCGCCAGTGACTTGGAAACAGAACGGCATTAAGTCTAATAACCCCCGAAGCATTTTGCGGGTCCGAGGAGAGCGAATTCATGGCCAATTCAATGGGAACAAAGGAGATCGCACCTAACGTCTTCTGGGTCGGTGCGAAGCACCACAACAGAAGGCTGTTCGACGGACTTATACCGCTCCCGCACGGGACCAGCTACAACGCGTATCTGGTCGTCGGCTCGAAGAAGACGGCGTTGATAGATACTGTGAACCCAGGGTTCGAGCAGGAGCTGATGGATAAGATATCCGCACATGCGGACCCTGCGAAGATCGACTACGTCATAATGAACCATGCAGAACCTGACCACGCGAACGCAGCGAAGATCGTGATGGCGGTGGCAAAGAACGCGAAGCTCCTCTGTAGCGCGAAGTGCAAGGAGGCTGCGATGATGTACTTCGACATCCCCGCAGAGAGAATCACAGTTGTTGACGAGAGCACGAAGATCGAGCTCGGCGGAAAGACGTTGAAGTTCGTGGACGCTCCCTGGCTGCACTGGCCTGAGACAATATTCACGTACCTCGAGGAGGACAAGATACTCTTCCCGTGCGACTTCTTCGGGTCGCACCTGGCGGTCGGCGAGTTCTACGCGGACGAGTACGGAAACGAGAACACACTCGACATGGCGAAGCTCTACTTCGCCGAGATCATGATGCCCTTCAGGAAGCCCGGACAGAACGCGATCGAGAAGGTCAAGAAGCTGGGACCCAAGATGATCGCACCCTCCCACGGAATGATTTGGAGGGACCCAAAGGTCATCCTGGACGAGTACACCAAGTGGACCGGGGAGAAGTTCCAGAAGAAGGTCATGATCGTCTATGTCTCCATGTGGGGCAGCACTGAGAAGATGGTGCTGGCTCTGAGGGACGCGCTCGTGAACAGAGGCGTGGCCGTCCTGCTGTTCGACATTCCCAATACGGAGATCGGACACATCGCCAAAGAACTGGTCGACACCCCGGTGGTCGTCGTAGGGGCTCCTACTGTCCTTGGCGGAGTCCATCCTGTGGCCGCGTACGCGACGATGCTCGTGAAGGTCCTGAGAGCTCCGACCAAGTACACGGCCGTGCTCACGTCCTACGGCTGGTCCGGAGGGGCAGTCAAGGCGCTTCAGGGCATCCTCGAAGGTTCGAAGATAGAGGTCCTCGATGTCGTCGAGGTGAAAGGTCCGCCGAAGAAGACAGAGTTCGACAAGGTCGTCCAGCTGGCGGACAAGATAGAGGAGAAGCTCAGGCAGGTCTGAAGCGCGAAGAGTCTGCCTATCCAAAACCACTTCCTTTCTATCCCCCCTTCTTTCACGCCGAAATGATGATATCGCCAAGAAAGGACTTACTTGCCAATGGTCTACCCAAGAGAGGTCCTCAACCGGATCCGATGGACCGAAGGCGGGTCACTGGGGGATGCAACGGTTTGGTACACCCACAGAGGAGCGCCCGGCGACTATCTCAGGACATCTGGGCGGGAGATCAGGTCGCTCGGCAGAGGGTTCTTTGAGATCGATGGCGCCTCGATCCCATATCACAGGATACTGAGGATCGATTATCGAGGCGAGACCCTTTTCGAGAAGGATTTGAGAGCCAAGGGACTCAAATGAATTGTGATATCTGGGTTTGCTGGCAAACATATATCTAGGGTCTGCATATCCGACCGATTCGATGGAGCTCCTCTGGTTGCCGTTCTCAATCGCGACTATCATGCTGTACGGCCTCGGCCAGGTGTTTGCCAAGGAGACTAGAACAGGTATCGCATCCTCGAACTACCTGCTCCTGCTGAGCGCAAACATATTCGTCATTTGGATACTCTACTGGCTCCTTCTCAGACAGCCTGAATCACACTCAGCGAGCGCTTGGGCACAGGCGGCGTTTGGTGCAGCCTTGTCGGGCGGAGCCTTCATAACCTACTACGAAGCGCTCAAGCACGGAAAGGTCAGCATCACCGGAACCGTGGCCGGGGCATACGCTCCTTGGACGGTCTTTCTGGCGCTGGTGTTCCTCGGAGAGAGCATGAGCCTCGGAGAGGGCATGGGAGTCGTCCTCGTTGTTGCGGGCATGCTGCTCTTCACATACTCCTCAGGGAACGGCGAGGAGAAGAAGACCGAGCTCCTCGGGATAGGGTTCGCGGTAGCATCATTGTTCATGTGGGGCACGTCCGCTGCGGTATCGAAAGGAGCGATTAACGAAATCGGCGACACGAACTTCGTCGGGGTATACGCTCTCGTATGTCCGTCGCTGTGGTTCATCTACTGGCTGTTGTCAACCAAGGGCAAGTTCGAGATGCCAAAGGCGAGCAGGAGGATGCTGGAGCTTTCGATGCTCTTCCTGGCGGTCGGCGGCATAACACTCTACTTGGGCTTCGCGAACGGCGATGTATCGATCGTCTCCCCGATAACCAACCTCTACCCGATCGTCACGATAGCGGCGGCCAAGATCAGGCTCAAGGAGAATCTCACGCTCAGGCAGTATATTGCCCTCACTATGCTCCTGATCGCCATTCCACTGTTCTCTTTCTAGATATTCTTGTACTTGCCATCGGAGAAGACTATCCTGTCCAGGACTCTCAGCTCAGGCGGCGTCTTGGAAGGCGTCAGGTCGGCCACTATCTCGATGTCCTCCTTCAGAGGGCTAGCACCGACTTTCTTGCCCAAGGTCTCCTGGACCTGGTATATCCCCGCGGAGTTGGACATGTTGACATGTATCTCGATCAACTTGTCCTTCCCCTTCTTGATCTCGACCGACTCTATCGATAGCGCAGATATGGAATGGATGTCGTGCTTTCCCAGGTCGAAGGACAATCTCCCCCTGCCCTTCGTGATATCGCATCCATCGGCTATGACCACTATCGCGGCCTCGATGGTCAGAGCGTTCTCTCCGACATCGTGCGCGTAGACGGCGTGCAGAATCTGCTCGATGACTGCGGTCCTCTCCGAGACCTCTGAGTAGAGCTCTGGTAGGAGCCGCTCCAAGATTGCCTTCGCGTAGAGCACGCTGAAGACCTCGTGCTCCACTCTGTGAATCGCGTTCCCGATGTCGTGCAGCATGCAGCCAGCAATGACTATGAGATGGGCGTCGTCCTCGGTCATGCCCAATGCCTTCATGGAATCCACTTCGATCCTTTTGCTCTCCAGAACAATCTTCAAGAGTTTGATGCCGTTGGCCGCGACAATCCTCGCGTGGATGGGGCCGTGATCGTTGTATCCCAGCTTCCGCACAGCGATGAAGTTGGCCAGATTGAGGAGTGTGTTCAACTCGGAATCGGACTGGAGCAGGTTGAACATCCTCAGTGCCTTTGGATAGGGCACGAGGCCGTTCTGGATGGTCTTGACTGACTGTTCCTCCATCGAGGCGTATGAGGAGGGCATCTTGAGCCCATACAACAGGCCGCTTTCCAGCATCTCTTCTGACATGGCTATCTCGATCTCCGTGGCTCGAATGACCAACTAAGTTATTGAATTTGGCCCTGTAACGATGATGGCGCACGAAGTTCACAATTGTACATCAAACAGGTTTTAGTATTCCCAACCCACTCACATCAGATGCTCATGTCATTCACTGAGGAACTCGTTGCAGCGCTCGGGAAGGAGAAGGTGCTCTTGGACCCATCAGAGCGTTTCGTATACGGGGCGGATTGGAGCCCTAGAACTTCTGACGAGTTCTTTCCTCCCGACGTCGTGGTTCTTCCCAGGACCACCAAAGATGTCCAGAAGATCATCAGCATCGCGTACGAGCATGGCACTCCAGTCACTGCGGGCGGAGGCCTGACGGGCATGCTGGGCGGGGCCGTCCCCCTCTACGGCGGGATCTACATAGACACGACGACCATGAACGGCGTCATCGAGATCGATCCGAAGAACCAGACGATAAGGGTCCAGGCCGGGGCCACGCTGCAGGAGGTCAACGACGCTGTTCTCCCGTATGACCTCTGGCTGCCACATCAGCCCGAGTCCAAATGGATAAGCACGGTCGGGGCGGCAATCGCGTGCGATAACGACTCCACGTTCGGCGTCAGATATGGCAAGATACTCAACTGTCTCCTTAGCGCGCAGATCGTCACCGGCACTGGAGAGATACTGGAGCTCGGACACAGGAAGGCTCACTTCACATCTTCCGGGTACAAGCTAAAGGACTTGCTCGCGGGGAGCGAGGGCACGCTTGGAGTGATCACGGAGGCCACTCTGAAGCTCGAGCCGATACCCGCAACTCGCAGGGTGGACATGCTCGTCTTTCCGCGCCTCGGAGCCGCGGTGGACTACCTCAGCAGGCTCTTGAAGGCGGGCCTGTGCATCGAGGCCGCGCACATCAACTGCAAGAGACGGCTTATGTTCTACACCCACACCTACAAGCAGAAGTTCGGGAGGGATCCTCAAATCCCGGCGTGGGCTGAGGCCCTCCTGGCAATCTCGTTCGCTGGGGACCAGGAGATCGTGGACGAGCAGAGGAGCTACGCACTGAAACTGGCCAAGGATTTCGAGGCGCAGCTCGTCGAGGAGCGAGAGATTGTGGAAAGCTGGTGGGCTTCGAAATACACCCTGGAGTTCGAGCCGTTCAAACAGAAATGGCCAGATTCGCAGAAGGAAAAGAAGTTCGGAGCGGCGGATCCTGGCGTCCCCGTCGGAAGGCTCGAGGAGTTCTACCACAAGTTCGTCGAGGTGGCTGGGAAGCACGGCCTCGATATCATTGGGATGAATGCGTACTTGGAGCATCCGAACAGCATTGGTTTCTCGCTTTCCTGCGCTGTGTGGGTCGACTACAGAAATAAGGACGAGGTCAAGCGATTCAGAGAGTTCCATGACGAGCTCAGCAAACTCGCAATCGCATTTGAAGGGACCATGTCCACCTTCATGAGCGACACTTACCAGAAGGCCCCCTACCTGGAGCTCGAACATGGCGCATCGCTGAAGTACATGAGAGAGGTCAAGAGACTCTTTGACCCGAAGGGCATCCTCAACCCAGGGAAGAAGTTCGGCAGACAGGAGGAGTCGAAGTGAGCAGCCTCGAGGAGTTCAAGGACGAGCTCGAGGTCTGCTTCGGGACCTCCTGTGGATTCTGCGAGCGCGGATGTCCTGTGTACCAGACGCTCAAGGTGAAGACGCTCTGCATGAAGGGTCGCAACAGGACCATGCTCGGCCTCGTCCAGGGGAAGTTCGACATCTCGCCCGCAGTCATCGAGGCTGCCTTCCAATGCACTCTGTGCGGGAATTGTGATAGATGGTGTTCATTGAAGAACACGGAGCACACCCGCGCATTCAGAGAGTATTTGCTGAAGCATGGCGTCGAGCCGATGAAAGAGCACGCGTCTATAGTCGCGAGCATCAAGAACTATGGAAACCCTTGGTTCCAGCCGAGGAGCGCGAGGAACAGATGGACCAGGGGCCTCAACATCCCTAAGGCGGCACCTGGACAGCAGGAGGTCCTCTTCTTCGCGGGCTGCACGTCCGCGGTGACGAAGCAGCTGACTCCAGGTCTGATCGCTAGCGCGAAGCTGCTTCAGAGGGCGGGAGTCAAGTTCGTCACGCTGGGACAGGAGGAACCGTGCTGCGGATCGACCCTGATGAGGGTGGGCCAGAGAGAAGCCTATGACGAACTCGCGAAGAAGAATGTCGAGAGGTTCGAGTCGTTGGGCATCAAGAAGATAGTTACGGCTTGCCCGGGCTGCTACACAACGCTGAAGAAACAGGTCGAGGAACACGGTTCCAAGATTCAAGTGGTTCACGTATCCCAGGAGATAGCGGAGCTCGTCAAGTCTGGGAAGCTGGAGGTCAGAAAATCTCACGAGCGAATGACCTACCACGACCCCTGTCACCTGGGAAGGCTAGGCGGAGTGTTCGAGGAGCCGAGGGACATCGTCAAGGAAGTTGCGACCCTGGTGGAGATGCCGAACAACAGATACGAATCGAGATGCTGCGGAGCGGGTGCAGGTCTCCAATCCGCGTTTCCGAAGCTATCAAGGGAGCTCGCGTCGAAGAGAATCAGCGAGGCGAAGGCGACAGGAGCGACGACGCTCGTCACCTCATGCCCGTTCTGCGAGACCCAGCTCAGGACGATTCCTGGGATAAGGGTCATTGACCTCATGGAGCTCCTTCTAGAAGCCACACAGCCTGAAGAGAAGAAGAACTCCGGGCATACAAAGCAGGCCTCGTGATTTCTAGGCTTATGGCATCTGTTTTCTCTTGAGTTCCCGCTCGCGCTGTACTGCGAAATCCCTGGCGAACAGCCAGATGATCAGGAATGCGAACGCGACGCCCATCGATAGCCCTGCGGATTGGAGCACCTTGACCGGCCCGGATGCGTCCGAGATAGCTATGTAGAGATACGTGAGGGCTATTCCGATGACTGCGAAAACACCACTGAACCATATTGACATTCTTGATATTTCGGCAACAGTACGGACCTCGACCATCATTTTCCCCAGGGCGGACTACGAATCTGACCGTACTTAAGGGTTTAGCTGGAGTCCCGTAGGTCTAGCACTGGGCGGATGACACGATCCTCGTTGACTTCGAAGTCAACAGGGCCGGAGGCTTTATTCCCCCCCTGAATTAGTTGTTCGTGCGGTAGATTGTTGTGAGAGCGAACCTCATCGGGCTCATAGGTACCATTATCCTGCTGATCAGCGTAGGCACGTTCTGGCTCTGGGTGTTCATCGGAGAATCGGCGACTTACGCATCAAATCAAAACCAGCTCGCAACTGATCTGAAGCGCTACCTGGAAGGCATCTCAATACTTTTCCTGGTGGGCGTGTGCATTTCAGCATTTAGCCCGCTTGGAACACTTCTCCAATTGCCCGGGACAGTCTACATGCCGCTATATGTCTGGCACATGTACCCGAACTTGAGTTGGATAGATCTGTTAGGCTACTTTCTGGGGTTGGCCGGCACAACGATGCTGCTGCTGTGCTTCTTCGTGGAAATGGAATTCCCGGGAATGCGCTTGAGGAGCCCTCCCACATCCCGATGGTTGATTTGGCATCTGAAGGAGAGAGCAAAGCAGCCTCAGAGGATTTCGAAAACGGCGTGGATGGCTATCGCATCAATGATCTTAGCAGTGATCGTGATCCTTGGAGGAGCAATGGTCTACGCTTTCACCAACCCGTCCTCGAAAATGATTGTCTACGGGTTCGTCGACAAGGGACTGTACGGGACGTTGGATATCGTTTTCTACTTAGATGGAAAACAGATGGCCGCAAGGCATCTCGAGTATGATCCCCTGCAAGACAATCGAGTTGAAATTGTGTCAATGACCTGGAACGTCACGGCGGGAGAACACAAAATCGCATATGACTTCGCCAATGAGACGGGACACAGGCTCGACGGAGTCATGGAGTACACGACCGAGGTTAGGACTCTGCCGTATACATCTGAGGAGATCCTAATCGGGGTTGGCGCCGGATTCGCCTGATTTACAAATGAGCGGCCAGCGACCACCAAATCCCTACGAGACTATCTCGTAGGTGATCCTGTCTCTGTCCTTGCCCTTGTTCTCCCGCTTCGTTATCTTGATCTTGCCAATCTCAGCAAGAGACCTAACATGCGTTCCCGCGCAAGGGCAAGTGTCGAAGTCTCGGACCACCACGACTCTAAGGTCCTGGACAGACTTCGGGAGGAGATCGAGGTTGGCCCTCTGAGCGTCGATGTTCTTCTCGAGTTCTGTCCTGGCCATGTCTAGAATCTCAACCCTGGCGCCAGTCGACAGCACCTCATTGACCTTGCTCTCGAGTTGCGCGACCATCGCGTCCGTGAGTTTGATCGGAGCGAAGTCGATCCTCGAGCGGTCGTGATAGAGCTGATTCCCGACCGTCCTCGCCTTCCAGAGATCATAGACGACGCCCGATACTATGTGCTGGGCCGTGTGCATCTTCATGTGAGCGTACCTACGCTCCCAGTCAAGAACGCCGTGTACCTGGTCTGGGACGATGTCTGGGTTCTGGACTAGGTGGTGTCTGATGCCCTCCTTCTTGGTGACCTCTCTGACCTCTGCCTTTCCGCCGGGCCATTCCAGGTATCCGATATCCGACGGCTGGCCACCTCCGAGCGGGTAAAAGGCGGTCCGGTCAAGAACCACGTAGTCGAACCCGCGCTCGATGACCTTGGCGTCGAACTCTCTGATGTAGTTCGATTCGATGTCCTTCATGTATAGAAGCTCGGTCATGGTATGCACTCTAGCCTTTTGGAGAAACAGAGAAGGAATGGGTTGGAGAAAAAGGTTTACTCTTTCGGGGCGCCGCAATTAGGGCAGGTGTGCATGAACATCGGGTACTGGACATTGCAGTTCTTGCACCTGACCATCGGAGTCTGGTGCTGGTGGGACTGCTGAGTCTGCGTTGGTCCCGGCTGAACCGGTGCAGGCTGCGCAGGCACGGGCGGCGGAGCGTATACTGGTCCAGGCCCCGGCACCTGGGCGGTGACCGCGCCAGGCTGATAGGGCATGTAGCCAGGTGGAGCCGTTGCCGCCAGGGAATCGCTGATCTTGACGTATGCCAGGATCAGGAGGAGCGACGGGAGCGCGAACCCGAAGAATCCCATGACTATCCAAATGACGCTGTCGTTCTTGGCGTCGTGGAACCTTCCCTGGTCTATGGCATCTATGACCGTCCTCTTCTCGAAGAGGGCTGCCATCACGCATATCACCATGGCGATGAGGCCGAATAGCCCGAGCGCCAGCCTTCCAGCACCTCCGTCGAGCGCAAACCACGCGACCATCCAGATAGAAATGATGAACCATATTAAGGCCATCAGCAGGAATAAAAGCTGCGCCCACCATGCGAACCTGCGTGCCTCGGAAACCTCTCTCGGCAGCCAAGGTGGGGAAGTCCCGGACCCAATAAACGTGTTCACAATGCTGTTCATCTCGAATGCCTCCTCTAAATCATCCCTTCTGCCGCCACAAGGCGGCTTCTCTTTGAGAATCGTGATGGCCGTATATATCCTTTCCTAGAGAGCCTCAAAGCCAGCATCACGAACAAGGGCGTCGAGCGATTCAATCGAGCTCCTTGGCCAGCCTGTCGACCTCTCGAATGGACTCCAAGACCATCCTCGGGGTCACGACGAAGGGCATGCTAGCCATCGAATCATTCGAGTCGCATGCCTTCTCCGCAGCCTCCGCAAGGCGATTCGTATCGAGATCACCCAGATCCCTGAGCTTGATCGGGAGGCCGACTGCTTTGCACCAGCGCATCACGCGTTCGATCTCCCCCATCGGTCGTTTCTCCAGGACCATCTGGACGAGCGTTCCATATGCTACTATTTCTCCGTGCTTTCTTGCGATTCCAGGAACTATCGTGAGGCCGTTGTGGACTGCATGTGCGGCCGCGCACCCTCCTCCGCCGAATCCGAACCCACTCTGGAGCTTGATTGCCTCCACCACGGCCTCGACCGCGTCGGTGATCTTCCCGGCTTCGATGTCCTTCTTCGCCTGGATTCCGTGGGCCATTAGAGTGTCGAAGCAACGGATGTTGACCTCTAGAGCGGAGCTCGTGGCCTGCTCGTTCGCCTTCTTCATCCTCTGCGACTCGGCATATGCGGACTTCTCGAACCTGCACGCTAGAGAGTCTCCCATGCCCTGGACGAGGTATTGCGATGGCGCCCTCGCCACGACCTCAGTATCCACGAGCACAAGCACAGGTGCTTGCGTGAGGTACATGTCCTCGACGAACTTGTGGTCCTCGGTGAAGATGACTGCGTCCGCCATCTGGTCAGCGTTCGTAGCGCACTGGGTCGGGACGCATATCACCGGCACCCTGAGCTTCTCCGAGACAGCTTTTGCTGTGTCCACGGACTTCCCGCCACCGCAGCCGATGATGAGATCGACATCCAACTCCTCCGCCTTGAGAGCGATCTCGTCGATCTTCGCCTTCGTGGATTCGGTGACGCTGTCGTCGTACCCAACCAGAGGGACCCCAGCGGACAGAAGGCTCGCTTGGATCCTCGATTTGACCTTTCCGAACCCTGTCTTGCCACCGACCGCAAATGGCCTCGAACCGTGTTGCTTTGCGTATATTCCCAGCTGCCCGATGACTCCCTGTCCCTGGACGTACTTGGACGGGAGTATGATCTTCCTAGCTCCGCCTTCAGACAAACATGTGGCCCCCTGACAAAGAGGAGTGAGAAGTACACCCATCACTTGCTCGGATTTCAAGGTTGTGGCAGCGTAGACGGGCCGGGCGCGACTCCAGCCCAGGTGATTTCCCTCTGTAACAGGTAAAGTAATAAGTAGAGTTTCTGGGATAGAGGCAATCCAAGTAAGCGTTACGAACGAATCGTTCAGCGCGACGCTGGACTGTGAATTGGATGAAGTACGAAGACTACAAGAACATTTATTTTCAGCTTAGGAACCCAAGGGACGTGGAGCATCTCGCCAACAACCTGGGCATGGACAGAGAACTTTTGTTCGTCATGTACACCCAGAGGACCGTGAGAGACGCCACCCGCAGGTTCTACATCGTGAAGAAGGACATCAAGAAGATCGCTAAGGAGTGGAGGAAAGGGGAGTCGATGCTGAAGCTCGCGAGGAGCATCAACTTCCCGCCCGTGCTCCTCGGACTCATGCTTGGAGCGGAGATCAACCTCCCGAGGAAGCAGTTCTGGAAGTATCTCAGGGACCCCGAGAGCTGCCACGACAAGCGCCTCAAGAGAGAGCTCAAGCAGATCGGCGACGAGGACCTGATCTACTCGCCCAAGGGAGCGAAGATACAGGCCGACAGAGGGGTCTGGGGAGAGAAGATGCTTCAGACATGGCTTGACAAGAGGGACCTGAAGTACAGGACGGAGGTGCAGCTGAGAGCTACGCACTCCAAGACGCCTGACTGCCTCTTGGACAAACCGATACAGATCAACGGCACGAGGATCCACTGGATTGAGTCGAAGGCGTCCTTCGGGGACGAGATCGAGCTCAAGAAGAACGTCAGAAGACAGCTCAAGCCCTACCTCGACATGTTCGGCAGTGGAGCGGTCGTCTACTGGTTCGGCTATATCGAGGGGATCGAGCCTCCGGAGGGCGTCACGCTTCTGGATGGCTCGCACTTCGATGACTGCTAGATCGATCTTCTCAACTGGCAAAAGGTTATTGACCGGGAAATGGCATAGTCGGCGACGATGGCCAAGAGCTTGAGCGGGTACATTTCTGCTGGGGACATCGAGAAGTACAGCTACTGCCCGCTCAGCTGGTGGCTGAGCAGGGAGTTCGAAGGGGAGGACCCGTCGCTCGAGAAGGGGGTCAAGGAGCATGAGAAGCTCGGGAAATCTCTCTGGAAGATCGATGCCCACGAAAGGACAGCAAGAGAATCCGAAACCCTGGTCTTATGGTACGCGATCGTCGCAACGCTGGTCGCGATCATCGGGCTGGAGCTGCTGCCGCTCGAGGAATCATCGACCATCAGCAGGGTGCTCACGGCGGTCGCGCTGATATGGATCCTGGCTGCGACATTCTTCCTCTACAAGGCCGCGAAAGCGAAGATCGACAGCAAGCTCATGGAGTACGAGAGGATCGTTCTCGTCTTCGCCATCGTCGCCTCTGTTGTCGCCGTCAATGCCGTCGCATTCATGTACGAGAACGTGCCGCTGGCTGAGACGTTGGAGCTGGTGTCCGTGGTCTGGCTCATAGGCGCATCGTATTTCCTCTACAGGTCGCTGAAGACCACTGAAATCGTGGAATCGCTCAGGAAGGAGTTCAGGGTGAAGGGAAAGATAGAGTACATAGACGTCGACGACTCGAAGATGTTCAAGTCTGAGAAGTACAAGCTTACGGGTAGGCCAGACTATGTCATCAAGCTGGGAGAGAAAATCATTCCGGTCGAGGAGAAGAAGGGCAGGACACCTCAGGGGCCGCTGTTTTCACACATACTCCAGATAGCCACTTACTGCCTATTGATCGAGGAGTCCTCTGGCAATGCGCCTCCGTATGGGCTACTGAAATATCCTGAGCACGAGCACCAGATCGAGTACAACGAGGACCTGAAGAAGATCCTCCTTGAGAAGACGCATGAGATGAGGAGGATCATGGGAACTGGCGACGCGCACAGGAACCACAACAGACCCGGGAAGTGCAAGTACTGCTCCAGAAGGGATGTCTGCCCGGAGAAGCTCGCCTGAAAGACTGCGCTCACTCGACAGTGACGGTCTTCGCGATGTTCCTGGGCTTGTCTATGGGGCAGTTGCGCTCCCTCGCGAGATAGTATGCCCAGAGCTGGAGCGACACGACAACTGGCACTGGAGAAAACAGTGGTGGGATCTCCCGGATGTAGATCACATCGTCAGCGTACTTCGCCAGCTCGGTGTCGCCCTCGTACCCGATCGCGATGACTGGGCTGCCCCTCGCGGAGACCTCGCTTATGTTCCCAAGCATCTTCTCGTACGTGTGATCTCTGATGGCGATGGCTATCACGGGCGAGTCCTTGGATATAAGCGCGAGTGGACCGTGCTTGAGCTCGCCGGCAGGGAACCCCTCCCCGTGGATGTAGGCTATCTCCTTCGTCTTCAGGGCGCCCTCGAGCGCCATCGGATAGCTGATGTTGCGCCCGATGAAGAACATGTCCCTAGCCGAGGAGTACTTCCTAGCCAGCTTCTCTATGTCCTCCGCCTGGTTGAGCACATCCTGGACGGCCCTGGGCAGGTTCCTGAGCTCGGCTACCAGTGACCTCTTGCCCTGAGCGGTTAGCGTCTTGGTCTGCATCCCCAGGTCGATCGCTAGGAGGTACAGCGCCACGAGCTGCGTGACGAAGGTCTTCGTCGCGGCGACCCCGATTTCTGGCCCCGCCCTCGTGTAAATCACATGGTCCACCTCGCGGGTGATGGCGGAACCCATGACGTTGGCGATCGCCACTGTCTTATTCCCCCTCTTCCGAGCCTCCCTCGCAGCGGCCATCGTATCGAGCGTCTCACCGCTCTGGGTAATGAGCACCACGAGCGGGTTCTCGTGGGCGATCGAGGAGTACCTGTACTCGGAGGATATCTGGACGGTCGTGGGTATTTTCGACAGCTCCTCGATGATGTACTTCCCCGCGAGGCCGGCGTAGTACGATGTCCCGCACGCGACGATCTTGACGCTGGAGAACGCATTTCCCTGGAAGAACGGCTCCGTCTCAACAGTCTCGATCCTGCCGAGAAGCGAGTCGTGGATCGCTTCGGGCTGCTCGTAGATCTCCTTCAGCATGAAGTGCGGGTAACCCCCCTTCTCTGCGTCCTCGAGGCTCCAGGAGATCTTCTGGGGTGCGCGGACCACATCCTTCCCGTCCTTGTCGATAATCCTGACCCCGTCCCTGGTGATCCTGGCGACCTCGCCGTCCATCAGGTGGACCATCTGGTTCGTGAACTTCAGCAGGGCCGTGATGTCGCTTGCGAGGAAGTTCTCGCCATTCCCGAGCCCTATCACGAGCGGGCTCTCGTTCCGCGCGACCACGATTTCCTCGATCCCGGACGCTACGACCGCGAAGGCGTAAGTCCCTTCGATCCTCTTGATAGCGGCGCGAACTGCGGATAGAAGATCGTCCTTGAACTCGGACTCCACGAGGTGCGCGAAGACCTCCGTGTCCGTCTCGGACGAGAACTTGTGCCCCTGCCCCTCGAGGGACTCTCGGAGATTCATGAAGTTGCTGATGATGCCGTTGTGGACGACAGCGAACCTGTTCGAGCAGTCCGTCAGCGGATGCGCGTTCTCCGTGGTCGGCTTTCCCTGGGTCGCCCACCTGGTGTGCGCTATGCCGAGCACGCCCTCCATCTTGGGCAGCCCGGACTCGAGCACCGCGATCTCGCCCTTGCTCTTGTGCAGCTGGAGCTCCTTGCCGACGACAGCTATGCCTGCGGAGTCGTACCCCCGGTACTCCAGCCGCTTCAGACAGTCCAGCAGGATGGGCTGCGCATCCCGCCCGCCCGCATAGCCGACGATGCCGCACATCTCAGACAGCTTCCTATGTCACGAGCGTCCTGTTCGGGAGGTTCCGCGTGATCTTCGCCCCGCTGGAGACCTTGCACCCAGCCCCGACGACAGTCCCGGGCTCGATGACGACGCCCGTGCCGAACGAGGTGTCCTCGCCGACAAGCGAGCCCATGTGCGGGACCTTGAAGAATTCGTCCCCGATGTTCACATAGGCCTCGGCCCCGGAGCCCATGAGATGGGACTGGGACTTCACGCCGTACCCGAAAACGCAGTGAGAGAGATAGGAATGAGCTCCGATGGCGCAGTTGCTCATCAGGATGCTGTTCTTGACCACAGTATATGGCTCAATCATCACGCTGTTGCCAATGCTCGTGGATGGCAAGATGGTCACGTTGGGCCCGATCTCGCACCCCTCGCCTATCAGCACGGGCCCGTAGATGGTCGTCCCGGACCGGATCACGGTTTCAGCGCCGATGCCCACAGGCCCGGAAATCATCACGGGGGACTCGAGCTTGCCTGCAGTCCCGACCTGCATGTTCTCGAGCGCTGCGGCGTTGACCTCCAGGAGGTCCCAGGGATACACGGCGTCGATCCAGAGGCCGTCAGAGAACACGGGCGCCACCGCGTGCTGCCCCAGGCTCGCCTGAACAGCGTTGCTGAGCCCGTACTCGCCGCTGGCGATGCAGGAGTCGATGAAATCGAAAATCTTGTCGTTGAGGCAGTAGAGCCCCGTGAGGATGATGTTCGAGATCATGTCCTGGGGCTTCTCGACGACTCCCTTGATCGTCCCCTTGTCAATCGTCACGACACCGTATTTGGAGGGATTGTCGCTCTCGACGACCAAGGCGCTGGGACACGTGCCCGCCCTGAGCAGATCACCAACAGCGCGCCTGTCGACGATGTTGTCTCCAGGCAGGACCATGAACTCCCCGGAAAGGCGGTCCTTGGCGCATGCGAGCGCGTGCCCGTTCCCGAGCTGCTTCTCCTGGACGACATACTCGATCCGCGCGCCAAACTTCTTCCCGTCCTCGAAATGAGACATGATCCGCTCCTTGCGGTAGCCAACGACCATCACTATCTCGCGCACATCGTTCTTCACGAGCGCGTCTACTACATATTCTAGTACAGGGCGGTTCGCGACAGGGATCATGACCTTGGGCTCGGACACGGTCAGCGGACGGAGCCTCATGCCCTCACCAGCAGCCAGAATGACGGCCTTCATCAGAACATCTCCAGAGACCAGCAAGTTACTAGGGTGCTGCCATTTAAGAGTTTTGCAGGCCAAGCGGCAAGGAGCTTACTCCTCCTCGCCGCCCTCCTCCTCGATGGTGCCGTAGATCTTCCGGTTCCTGGCCTCGACCCTGGTCACGGTGGCCTCCTCGAAGAGCTCGCACGAACACCGGATGAGCGTGATCATATCTCGCTTGGTGCAATAACCCATGCCAGGACCAGAGCCCTCCTCAGGCCTAGGGTCCCAGTAAAGACAGCTGGGACAGAGCTTCCGCGTCTTTGGGTCGTCCTTGCAGGTCGTATGAGAGGTCACGGCCGGATATGGGTCGTTGTTGGTATATCACGATTTCTACGCACAAGCGCGGGCGAGATCATTCCCCATAGACCATCTGGATGTAGGCTAACTGCAGTGCTGGGCACTATCTGGCCATGGCGGAATTGATGTCTCGATAGTATGCCACCTAGAGGGACGAGGGGTGCCTACAGGAAGGAGGACAGAGTCAAACTCCCAATCGAGCTGCAGAAGGAACTGGTGGAGAGGGCAGCTGCGAGATACGGCAACTGCCAGGAGCTGGCCAGGGCACTCGATATTCCGAAGTCATCGGTGCACTACTACTTGATCGGAAGGTTGACGTTGCCTAAGTCCCTGCTGGAGCGGATGCTCGAAATCGCCCACGATGGCGACCTCGCCGCAAGAGTGGCTGAGGGGGGCGTTGCATTGGATAGACTGTGGTCCATCGAATTTGCGCACGGCGTGTTCAGGGATATGTGCAGGGGGAAGCTGAGGCTGCCAACTAGAAACGAACTTGAGCAAGACCACGAGCTCCGGAGAAAGGCTGCTGCGATCGTCTCATACGTCCTCGCCGAGGGTTCTGTTTGGATGAGCAAAGATGTGTGCGGAGAGCATGCCGTGAACATCACATTCGCCGAGCATGAGAGAGATCTATACGACCACTTCGGTGCGCTGTGTAGGGATGTATTCAGATATGACATTGGTCCGCCTCAGAAGCCAGGGAACGACGCGAGGGCGATAAGAGGGTTCATCTACACCAGGTTCATAGCAGAATGGTTCATCGAGCAGGGAGTTCCAGCAGGGGACAAGGCTGAATTTGGATGTCGTTTGCCGGATTGGGTCATGAATTCAAATGACCCCTCAACATGGACTTCCGCGCTGCAGCCGTTGTGCGATGGAGAGGGGTGCGTAGGCATATCATTCAAAGGGAAGTTCGGGGAGTTCACGTTGGCTCAGTCCAGGCACACAGATCTGGACCTTCATACGCTTCCTAAGAGGAATGGTTCCACGAGAAAGGCAAGGCAATTGTGTCTGGGGGACATCCGTAATTCATCGGTTTTTGGAGTCTCAGTACTTGAATACTGCTCAGCCGTCGCCCGCTCCGACCTGCTGGATGACGCAATGATTCTATTTGCCAGACTGGGCTTTCGACCGAGATTGCGAGTGAATTCATTGTACCTCAAGAACGATGGATTCTGGAGCTGCAACTGGGCAATTGGCATACCGAGAAGGGATTTCGCGAAGCTCCTGGAACACGGCCTACTCAGGCAGGATCTGAAAAGATATCGTGTGTTGCTGGCTACGAGCTAGCTTAAATTTAATATGCGTATTAATATATAAGGAGGCTCGTAGCGGGGACTGGATTTGAACCAGTGATCTTCAGGTTATGAGCCTGATGGGATTTCCAAGCTACCCCACCCCGCTGGTACTCGCAAACGGCGAATATGTAGTTATAATTATCCTTGCGACTGAGCGGCTGATTCAGAACAGTTTTCTCAATCTCAGCATATCCTCGAGCGACGCTTGGACGCGCACTTTCTTCGTCGCGAGCGCCTTCATCGCGCGGAGTTCTCCAGTGAACAGTCTCTTCAGCGTGTCCGATGTGGCCGTCACTCTGATGTCCGGGTTCTCGATACTGCCCTTCACCGGATCGCTCGCTCGTCCGTTGCTCAGCACGAAGTAGTACCAATCTCCATCCTCGACTTGCACTTGGACCTTCCTCGTCATCGTGCCCATTTCGGCAGCGAGTTTCGGGTCCTCGGAGACGCGTTTATTGAACTTGTCTATCGTCTCTTTCAGTATCTGTCCTACCAAGTTCATCCCTCGAACGATTCTAGCTTGCGGACGCTTTTCATCATCATTATCTTTTGGGCGGGCTCCCAGGACTTCCTCGTGTGTGGGGGACAGCATCCATTCCTCTTTACCCAGCTCTCCAGGAAGGCCATGGTGTTCTCATCGGATGCATAGCCCGAACCTATCGGCTCTCCTATGTCCTGTTCGATCTCCCTTATGCGTCTATCCCTCTCGACCTTGGCGATTATCGACGCTGCCGACACGACTGGGTATGTCTCGTCCGCCTTGTGCCTGGACGTCATCCTCGCCGTGCAGGTCGTATGAGCTTGGACCATCCTTCCGAAGCCGTCCTCGTCGACGTCCGCTGCGTCCACGAAGACCTCTTCTGGCGACAGCCGCTGGAGCACCTGGGCAAACATCTCAGCTTCCAGCTCGTTCAGGGAGACATTCTCTCTCCTCTGGTCGATCTCCTCCGCTGATATCTCCACGACCTCCACCTTTGCGATCTTTCTGATCTCCTTCGCCAGCTCCTCTCTCCTCTTCGGGGTAAGCTGCTTCGAGTCCCTGACCCCGAGCTTTCTGAGCGCCTCGTCTGATTTGATGGATATCCCGCAGACCACCAACGGTCCCAGGACCGGCCCTCTTCCCGCCTCGTCTATTCCGCAGATCATCTCGTCTGGTGGATGTGATGCCTGTTAGATAGACGTTTTCGCGCCACTCGCCGCCTAATCATTAATAGCGGCACGGACAATAACTTCCTCAGATGTCGCTAGCCACGATCTTTCAGACTTCTCCGCCAGGCTTCGAGGACGTGCAGTACGGGTCCAATATCGTGATGCTGATCGCCCTCATTCTTGTGTTAATCGGCCTTCTGGTCGCGTTTGCTGGCAGGATCGTGTGGAAGCACGTGATGTCCTTCATCGGGGCAACCATCGGGGGCATCTTGGGGTTCGTGCTTGGGACTGCGGTTGGTGGGGTACTCATTGGACTTGTCGCTGGCGTCCTCGGTGCGATAGTCGGGAGCGCGCTGTTCGTGTTCCTGGCCAAGGTCGGTTTGGGAGCGGTTGCCGGTGTGTTCGCGTATGTCCTCGGGTTCGCGTTCACCGACAGCCAGGTTGCAGGGCTGGTGCTCGCAGTCATCGCGTTCGCTCTGACCGTCGCCTTCATCGAGACCGCGATCGGGATCGTGACCGCGATCGTTGGCGGGCTGCTCGTCGGGATCGGGCTCTTATGGACGGACAGGTTCGATATGTATGTCATCGTTATCGGCATGCTCGCGGTCATTGTCTTCGGAGCTGCCGTCCAGCTCGCCGGCCTGAAGAGGGAGGAGGAGCGAAAGAAGAGGGCGCACGCCGGAAGAACGGTGATTGCCACAACTGTCGCTGCGCCAGTGGCTCCACCACTGCCTGGGCGGTCCTGCCCTACGTGTGGCGGCCAGATGAGATATGTGCCCCAGTACAACCAGTATTACTGTGACAGATGCCAGCGGTACGAGTGAATAAAAAGCAACGGCCACTTACCGCTCGATTAGTAAATTCGCCACTCTTTATACTCCAACTCTGGTTACGCCCGATTGATGGCGCGTATGGACCAGCTGGGCTGTCAGAGCACGCGGTTGGAGAACAGTTTCGAGCTCACTCGGGTGGGGATCACTGGCCTCGTCAAGCCTGTTGTAGTTCACAGGCGCGGCGAGGAGCACAATCTCACCGCTGAGATAGACGTTTTCGTGGACCTACCATCCACTCAGCGCGGGTCCCACATGTCCAGGAACGTCGAGGTTATCACGGAGATGATCGAGGACAGCCTCAAGAAGCGGGTAGAGAGCCTGGAGCATCTTGCCGCGAACGTCTGCAGGAAGCTCCTTGACAGGCACGACTACGCGAGCTACGCTGAGGTGCGAATGACGGCAGACTACTTCCTAGAGAGAAGGACGATTAGCGGGAAGAAGTCCGTCGAGCCGTACAAGCTGATGGCGAAAGCTACGTCCACGAGGGGGAACGGGCTCATGAAGCAGGTTGGCGTGCAGGTTCTTGGCATGACCGCATGTCCCTGCGCCATGGAGACCGTCGCTCACGAACTGAACCTGAGCAAGGCCGAGCTCAAGAGAATCAGGGCCAAAGTCCCCATGATCTCCCACAACCAGAGGAACAGGACGACCCTCATGATCGAGGTGCCGGAGCATGTGGATGTCGAGGCGGACGACTTGATTGAGATCGTGGAGAGCTCCCAGAGCAGTCCAACATATGGCATACTGAAGCGCTCGGACGAAGCCGCGGTCGTGTTGCGCGCTCATCAGAATCCGAAGTTCGTCGAGGACGTCGTTAGGGACATCCTGGGAAAGCTCCTGAAGAAGTACAAGAAGCTGGACGATTCCGTGCATGTCACGGTCAGGAGCGAGAGCGAGGAGTCGATCCACAAGCATAACGCTTTTGCGGAGAGAATCACTACCCTGGGCGAGCTGAGGAGATAGTGGCGGCCAAGGGAGCGAGATCGAGGCCTGGGAAGGGCGCGGTCAAGGCGCTTGCAGTCGATGTCGATGGCACGCTCGCGGATGATTCCAGACGCGTGAACCTAGATGCGGTCAAAGCTCTGAGGAGAGTGCAGGATTCCGGAGTGCCCGTGATGCTCGCGAGCGGGAACGTTCTACCGATAGCCTACTCGCTCTCCAACTACCTCGGGCTGACCGGACCTATCATCGCGGAGAACGGCGGCATCGTGTGCTACGAGCAGAAAATCCATGTGCTCGGTGATCCCAAAGGACCGCTGAAGGCTTACAAGCATCTCAGATCGAAGATGGTCGCGGATCGGCTGTTCACCGACAAGTGGCGGGAGACCGAGGTAGGGCTCAAGAGGGAAGTCAGCCTCGAGAAGGTCAAGGAGATCCTCAAGGACTGGGACGTCGAGGTCGAGACCACGGGCTGGGCGGTCCACATCATGAAGAAGGGTATGAACAAGCTCGTGGGGATCAGGAAGGGTTGCGACCTGCTCGGCATCTCCGTGAAGGAAGTCGCAGCCATCGGTGATTCGGACAACGACGAGACGATGATCAGAGAGTGCGGCTGGGGGATCGCGGTCGCAAACGCCTTCGATGGAACAAAACGCGTGGCATCGTATGTCGCATCCAACAAGGACGGTGCAGGAGTCCTGGAGGCTCTTGAGTGGCTCAGGCTGATAGAAAGATGAGAAAAGATCAGCAAAGAGTTTGATGAAAAAGGGTTTCAACGATGACGCTCAGCGCTTCTGTTTCGCCTGCTTCGTCATATAGGCTTCCGCTTCGGCTAGCTGTCTCTTGAACCTGTCCAGATCGATGTTCGCCGTGTGAAGGATTGCACTCCAGCCAGTCGTGAATCTGGTCAGGAACGCCACCTCGGCGATTTCCTCGTCCGTGGCTCCGTTCATCTTGGCAGCGCGGGTATGGAAGTGGACGCAATACGGGCACTTGATCGAGGATGCAACCGCAAGTCCAATTAGCTCGCGGTATTTTGCCGGGATCTTCGTCTCCGAGAAGGCAAACCTCTTCATCAGCTCCCATTCATGCGGTAGAGCTTCCGGGGGAATCGCCTTGAACTGGTCCAACACAACGCCCATCGTCTTCTTGATATCCTCAAGGGTTTTTTCGTATTCTGTCATTTGGCCTCACCTTGGAAAGGATTGGAGTGCTGCCGGATATCGAAAGCGACGTACCAGTCCCACCAGCATTGCAGTAGCAGCAATATTCTGGGCCTGCCTTTCTCGCGCTGGCCTCTCGGCCCGTCGTCGGAAGACTTTATTTCGTCCGCAGCCTCTTCGCCCTCTGCAATGTCGATGATAGGTTTGTGCACCATCTGCGGGCGGCCCGCGATGACGACTTGCCCGCTCTGCGGCAGGATAGTGTGCACGGTCTGCTCAGACCCCGGAACAGGGGTATGCAGAGGCTGCTCTGGCAAGAAGACGGACAAGATATCGAGGATGACCTAGCCGTCGCTCCAACTCAGGAGCCCAGAAGGCGCTTCGCTTCCTCTTCGGTGATTCCAGCGGCCTTGAGGAGATACTTCAAGCCCTTCTTGAAAATCATATCCTTGGTCTTGTCGTCAAGGAACTTCTCCATGACGATCGGTGCCTTGACAGAGTATTCGACGCCGAACTCGGAGAAGTAGTATCTCGCATTGTCCGGATCCAGCTCCGCAGCCTTGACATATGCATTCTCCGCCTCGTTGAACCTTCCGATCTCGACTAGGAACGCGCCATATGACGATTGGTAGATGGGGTTCTTCGGGTCGAGCTCCACAGCCTTCTTGTAGCACTCCATAACCGCTTCCTGCGTGATCTTCGGGACGCCTATGGACGCCTCCGCTTTTCCGAAATACGCCTCGGCCGACTTTGGATCAGCTATTATCACTTTGCTGTACTTGGCAACCGCCTTTTCGAAGTCACCGCTGGCGAGCGCGTCCTGCGCGTCCATAAGATCCTTGTCCATCTCGGCCATTCAGAGCACCGACCTTGCTGTGTTGGATAGCGGGTCAACTATGAACGCAGGGTAGTATAAAATGTTTGCACGAAAACGGCCTGGGAAAAAGGGGTCCAGGCCGTTCACGGGAACTGGGCGTCGTTGAGTTCTTGCGCAGCAGCCGCGAGGGCATCAAGGTCCATGAGAGCCACCACATGGTACGGTGATTCGCGATAGTCCCGTCCAATTTCTATTCCCGCTGAGAGCAACTGAGTGATGTTATGGAGAATAGGAACAGAGTTCAGGATGCTCGTGTTGATGGACTGGTTCAGATCGTGCCCGTGCGCCTCGAGCTCCAGCGTCCCTGCGCTTATGGTACCCGCGAGCCAATGGAATCCTGTGGCGAGCGCGTCGAACACTTCGAATTTCTGTTCTCCCACGTGATACATCTCCGAGAGCACCACAAGAGCCATGATCACTTGCTCGTCTGTCGCACCGGATGCGTACGCCGCTGCCGTCCTTTCGCCAAGGGTTAGGCTGTCGTTGGCCATAGCATCGATGCCCCCGGCCAGGCCTGTTATTCCCGAGATGAGATCTTCCACAAGAACGTACTGGGCCCTGTATTTTGAACCCCTGTAGTCCTGCGCCTGTTGGTAAAAAAACGCGGCCAGAGCTGCGAGGACGACTATCGCTACGACGGCGATGCCCAGGACGATGTACATCACATTCACCCGGACCTTGCCTGTACTGGGGTTGGATTGCTGCTGTCCCATTTATCTCACCCACCAGCTGTGTATCGACCGCTATCTTATAAGTCAGCTCTGCGCAAGCCTTTTATCAGGCGCGTGAGTTCACTGGACTGTCCCGTTTGGAGTGTGCCGATGATGATGCCGGGCGGAAGGATGAATCCCAAGCAGATGCAGGCGATGATGAGACGCATGGGCATAGCCCAGGAAGAGGTCCTGGACGTCGTCGAGGTCGTCATCAGAACGAAGACTAAGGAGCTGGTCTTCAAAGAGGCCGTGGTAACGAGCATCACAGCGCAGGGACAGAAGACCTACCAGATTATCGGGAAGCCGCAGGAGAGGGCTCCGAGAGCGGAGACGGGAGCGGAGCCCGCACAGAGAGAGGGAGGCATCCCTGAAGAGGACGTCAAGCTGGTGATGGCGCAAACTGGATGCACGGCCTCCGAGGCGAGGAAGGCGCTCGAGGAGTCTGAAGGCGCTCCTGCAGAAGCGATCCTAAAGATAATGTCCTCAAGATGACCTTCGCGAGCTACTTGACCGGGATTCCCGGCATGGCTTTTATGAAGGGGCATCACTTGTGGACCCGGTGTTGAAGGGTATCTGATGATAGAGGCCGTGGGGCTAGGAAGGAAGTACGACGGCAATGTCGCAGTGCTGGACCTGAACCTCAAGATTGATGAGGGCGAGGTCTTCGGACTGCTTGGCCCAAATGGCGCTGGCAAGACTACGACAATGAGGATGCTCTCCTGTTTGATCAAGCAAACAGAAGGCACTGCATTCGTAAACGGGTTCGAGATCAACAAGGAGCCGGATGCGACGCGGATCAGGGAGATCGTTGGGCTATTACCCGAGTCTCCCGGGCTCTACGAGTCCTTGAGCGCGTACAAGAACCTGGACTTCTACGCCCAGCTGTACGGGGTCGGCAAAGACCAGAGGGAGAAAAGAATCGAGGAGCTCCTCAGGATGCTCGAGCTCTGGGACCGAAGGGACGAACCTGTGGCGACGTACTCGAAGGGCATGAAGCAGAAGATTGCCATCGCCCGAGCGTTCGCCCACAACCCGCAGGTGGTCTTCCTGGATGAGCCGACGGCGGGTTTGGACCCGCAAGCAGCATTCACCGTCCGGGAGTTCTTGTCGAAGCTCAGCGAGGAGGGCCGGACGATCTTCGTTAACAGCCACCACCTGGACGAGGTTGAGAGGCTCTGCGACAGGATAGCCGTCATGAACAGGTCGGTCCTGGCGGTCGGAGCTCCAAGGGACCTTGCGAAGAACTACTGGGGTCAGACGACGAAGATAGAGCTGAAGGAGCTCAAGGACGGCTTTGTCAGAGCGGTGAAGACCTTGCCGTTCGCCACTAATGTTCGGACAGAAGGAAGCACAATCCTTGTGGATCTGGACGACCCATTGGCCGAGAACCCGCGAATTGTTGACGCGCTGATCAAAGAAGGAGCGAAGATCGAGTACGTGAGCGAGCTGAGAAGGACCCTCGAAGATGTCTACCTCAAGCTGATAGGAGGCAAGACGACTTGAGACTGGACCGCGCGCTCATCGTCGCGAAGAAGGACTTCGCGGAGTTCAAGAAGAACAGGTACATCATGGCCACCCTACTCTTCATGCCTCTCGTGGTTGCCGTTATCCTTCCCATGATCTATGTCATCCCGATAAACGAACTCGGGAGGCAGAGAGGCAATCCGATAAGTCTCGAGCTCAACATCACCTACGAGCTCTCAGATGCCTATCTCTCGAACGAGTCTATCTTCGATGCGCGCCTATCGAACGTCACGATCAAGAACTGCATAATCCAGGGCTCCACCATCAACAACTCGACCATCGTGAATTCCAGGGTCAACGGCTCCGAGATGTCCAACTCAACGATCAGAGGCTGCTACGTTACTGGGTCGAACATCTTCTATCCCAAAGTGAACGAGGAAAACTCGATAACGGGCTCCCAGATAATCGGGTCTGATACGGAGTTGAAAAAGCTCCAGGATATCATGTTCAATGTCCTGCTGATCTTGCTCGTCATGATACCCGTCACCATCCCGACGGTGACCGCCTCGTACAGCTTCGTCGGCGAGAAAATGAACAGGAGCCTCGAGCCCCTCTTGGCAACTCCGATCTCGGACCTGGAGCTGCTCGTGGGCAAGTCTAGCTCCATCTTCGCCATGAGCATGGGCGCGACCTGGAGCGCGTTTGTCGTGAGCATACTCATGGTCGATTTCCTGACTGAGCCCGTGCTCGGCTACAACCCGCTCCCGACGCTCTACTGGATAATCGGCATAGTCGTCCTGGCACCTGGGATGTGCATGCTGAGCATCCTTGCGAATGTCATCATCTCGTCCAAGGTCAACGATGTGAGGGTCTCGCAGCAGATAGGAGGGGTTGTGATCCTGCCGGTGCTGATCTTCTTCTTCATCAGCATCGGAGGGCTGATATCCTCCGGAATCGCGCCTCTGCTTCTCTTCTGCGGAGTCATATTTGCCGTTGACCTGGGTGTGCTTTGGCTGAGCACGCGGACTTTCCAGAGAGAGGAGATACTGGTCAGCTGGAAGTGACCACGCATTCGATTCTGCGCAAAGGTTAAAGACCGAACCGTCATTCCGAGGTCGCTCGCGAAGTGAATCAGATGAAGCTACACGAGATGAAGACGAACTGTAGGGTCTGCGGCAAGGAGCTCAAGGGAGACACCATGGACGAGAACTTCGTGACTTTCTACTGCATGAAGTGCGGCGTCTACACCACTAAGCCCGTGGAGGATTTCAAGGACCAGCCCGCGCCTGCTCCGCCCGCACCTGCAACGCAGCCCGCTCCCCCGCAAGAGAAGAAGGTGTGATTCGGTCTGTCCAGGTGGACTTCTGGCCAGCACGCACCATCCCACCAACGCTTAAATACGCAGTTAGCTTTTGCCTCAATTCAGCGCTCACTAGGCCGCATTTCGTGAGCAGCTGTCAGCACGCCCCGGTAGTGTAGCGGCCTATCATCCGAGCCTGTCGAGCTCGGGACTCGGGTCCGAATCCCGACCGGGGCGCCAGGCTCCCATTCATATCTTGAGGGTTGGAGTCAAGACAACTTGGCCAGATTCAGAACATAATACACGTCTTCATCTGTTCGAGAAAGGAGTCTGAACTTGCCTCCGACGGCCCTCAGGACCTGCGCCGGGGTTTTGCGCTCGCTCACGGGTGGTCCGATCCCTGTCTCCTTCTTCTGGAAATCCAGAATGGTGAGCCGCCCGTGTAACCTGAGTACACGAAAGCACTCATGGATCAACTTGCTGGTGCTTGCGACCTCATGGTACACAAAGGCCGCGAACACATGGTCGACGGAGCCATTGGCCAAGGGCAGCGATAGCATGTTGCCTCGGAGCAGGTGGATGTTGGAGACTCCGAGGGACTCTATCCTCCCAGAAAGAATCTCGAACATCTTCGGCTCGAGATCAAGAGCAACGACGGACTTGACCTCCTTAGAAATGGGGATTGAGAAGTATCCGATGCCTGCTCCGATGTCAAGCAACATAGCGGATCGCGACAGCTGGAGCATCGGAAGGATTCTCTCAACAGGAATCGCTCTGCGCCGCTCTTCGCCTTCGAGCCTTTCGACGAACCCCTCGGATGCGGAAAACCTGTGCGGCGTCGATGCAACCTCGATGTGGAATCGCGATGCGCACTATTGAGCGTTCGCCCCGAGAAAAGGAGCGGTATCTGCAGGAGAAACGTAGGTTTTTGAGGACCCTTGGACGAATCGGTGCCAGAACCACAGTTTCCATTGGAGAAATTATATCTACTCATAAAGCCCATGCATAGTCCCCCTTCCTACACGTGATCTCATGTCCACGAGAGCGGAGATTGAGACTCTACTTTCCTATGTTCTAGCCGACGAGCACCGAAAGGTCCTAGACATCAACGGGCTTGAGGCGCTCCCGAAGGAAAGAAGGATCGCGGCCTTGAGAGCTCTCCAAGACTTGGGGTGGATAGGCAACAACGGAGTGGAGGATCTCGAGGAGAGCTATCCCCTCACGCGAGAGGGGAGGAGAATAGTCTACGACAGGCCGATCGTCGATACATTCGACCCTGTCGTACAGGCGCACATCGCAGCTCTGAAGAACGCAGATAGCAACGCGCCGGACGCCAGGATGTGGGGATTGCGGAAGCTCGTGGAGATTGAGTGCGAGCTGAGCAACTGGGACAGCGCGCTTCTCTACTGCTTCGAGCTCAGGAAGGTCGCGGAGAAGGCCCACGACATCGAGATGATGGCATTCTCACAGGTCTCCCAGGGAAGGGCTGAGAGAGCTCAGAACCACTGGCACGAGGCCCTGGAATCTTATCTGAAGGCGCTCGAACTCTACATGGAATCCGGGGACAGAAAGGGCGTCTGCGCAGCCAACAGAGCCATGGGTACGATCTACGGCAGCATGGGAGAATACTCCTCTGCGATCAGGTGCTTCGAGACCAGCCTGGTATTGGCGAAGGAGCTCGGAGACCTGGAGGCCGAGACGAAGGCAGAGGCCAACCTAGCGGTCATATACGACCTCGAGGGAAGGTTCGAGGAATCCGAGCTGGCTGGGAAGACCTGCGTGACCAGATTCCTGGAAATGGGAGACCTTTCGAGCGCGGTCAAGGCGTCGATCAATCTCGGGGTGCTCAACATGTCCCGGGAGAAGTTCGATGTCGCAGCGGAGTTCTTTGAGAAGGCCATATCATCCGGGAGACAGACGAAGAACAAGCTTGCATTAGGAGCTGCGCTCGTGAATGCAGGATACTGCTACGCGAGGACAGGCAACATAGGCCTTTCGATGCGGTACACGGATGAGGCCGTCTCAATATTCAAAGAGCCGAACGACTCGAACATGCTCGCGCTTGCCTACAGGAATTATGGCCACATCGAGTTCAGGAGTTCGAACTACGAGAACGGTGCTGAGTGGTTTGAGAAGAGCCTTAGATCCGCGAAGGCGTCCGAGGTTAAGGACACGATGGCCGCGTGTCTGTATGAGTTCGGGATGAGCCTGATCCGGGCTTCGAGAGATGTCAAATTCGCGAAGAAGATGCTCAAGAGGTCGAGCGTCATCTACGCGGACATAGGGAATACAAAGCGCGCCAGAGAGATCGACCTCAGATTTTCAGCGGCATAGAAACAAGACTTCATCTGTGCTGGACCCTAGCATAGATGATTGAGGTTTGAATGGCAGTGCCTACTTCACACTGCCAATCGGCCGTTCTCAGTCGATCCAGACATGGCCGCCAGTGGGATTGTGCACGCTGGATGCAGCGGACCTTATTGCGGACTGGATCGCGTCGATCCAGACATGGCCGCCATCAGGAGCGATACCTATGATCGCCAGAGATACCGTCACGGCGAGTGCAAGCAGCCCGGCTACCACTATCCAAATTCGCCTCAGCTCATTCACCCCCGAAACCGGAACGACGAGCGGCTATTAGTAGTCTGCTTCTCGGGAATTATCACGGGTCAGAATGCTCGAAATCCATCGGTCAGTTATTTCACCTAGTCACCCCATTCACCAATCGGTCAGGGATGTCTCAGAGAGTCTACATCACGATGACTGGCGTGAGCAAATGGCCCGTTCTCAACGGGCTCTGGGCGGCGATGTGCAAAGGGTATGTGCCGGACAAGATCTACCTGTTCGTCACGCAGGGTCGGGAGAAGGACGGGGAGATACTGGCTTCTTGGATCTCCGCGTTAGTTCAGAGTTACGGCAAGACAGTTCGGCCGATGACGGAGCGAATCGAGGAGGGAGAGTTCGCATCGTCGGGGAAGAAGATAACGGCTGCGATGGAGAGAGAGAGGACAGAGGGCAACGAAGTCGCGATAGACATCACGCCAGGCAGGAAGGCGATAGTCTCATCTGCGCTCATATCCGCATGGCAGAAACAGGTAGACCATGTATTCTATCTGTATCTCGAGGACATGCGCAACTCGACAAACCCGTATCCCATGATCCCGTACCATCTCCAGCATTTCGTTGACCTCAAAGAGGAGGTCTGGAAGTGAGCGATCTTATCCTCTCCAGGCGTGAGCTCCAGGTCCTCACGAACTGCATCTACTCGAGCGACAGGAGATATGTTCAGGTCTCCTACCCCTTCTACGACCTCGAGTTGTTCACGCTGGACATGCAGAAGCCAGAGCTGACGCATATAATCCGGCCAGATGATTTCGACAGGGCGAGGCTACAGCGCAAGCCGACCGAGAGGGGCGTCAGCGCGGACGAGCTGCCCAGCTACTCTGATTTCAAGGACTGTCTCCTGAGCTCCAATTTCCTGGACTACAGGAACGAGGGGGAGATCGCGAGCAAGCTTGTCGAGCTCAAAGAGGAGTCCATGGACCCGAACAGGCGTCCGAGGCCGGTCTTCGTGGCTGTCGACACGAACATCCTTTACTTCAAGTTCCTCTCCCGCCACCTCCCGATGAAGGACGAGGCATCTGGCAAGGTCGTCGACGGAAATGACTTCAGGTATGTGCTCAGCGAGATCGTCCAGCTGGAAATAGATTCCAGGATCGTGCACAAGTACTCCAGGGATGAGATCTCAGCTCTCGCGAGCCTGTTCGCGCACAAGGAGTTGATCGGCGAGCTGAAGAACGGAAGCTCCAGACGCGGCAGGATAGCAAAGCTCGCATTCAACGAGATGAACTACCTGATGACTGAGCTCAGAGCGCTGAGGATCAAGGGCACACCTACCAAAGGGAAGGAGAGGAACGATATCGAGATCGCCCAGTCGTACAAGTACTGGGCTCGGAGCGCGGACTATGATGTGTTCCTTCTGACCGCGGATGAGGACATGGTCAGTCACGCGCTCGCATCCGAGCTCATGACCATGCAGCTCGAGCTGCCATATGATGTCCCCTCGCACGGGAGGATCGACCCATGGGCGGTCACGGACCTGTTGTATGACCTGGCAGTCACATTCGGCGTGATCTCTCTGGACAATGAGGGCACACACCTGTTCGGCGAGTGGGCTGGCAAAACCAGCACAGACTACAGCAGGGAGAACTTGAAGGCCGTGCTGACCAGCTCCGAGAAGCACGCATCGATCTCGAGACAGCTCGACGTTTGCAGGAAGATCCTGTCGCAGCACCTTGAATAGGCTGGCATCGACAGGCAGGAGCGAATTGGGCTCTGAACGGGGACGGCGTTCTGGACAAACCTATTATTCTAGTGATTGCATCCCACCGCCAATCATATCGAATATAGAACTGATATGCACATTTAGTTAGAAGGTGACTGGCTTGGCGGAGAAGATAATGGTCTATGCCCTTAGCACATGCCCATACTGCAAGCGAACGAAGCGTTTCCTGGACGAGCACAAGATACACTACGATCACGTCGATGTCGACCTGCTCGATGATGACAAGGCGGACGAGGTCCTGCAGAAGATGGAGAAGCTGACTGGAAAGCAGTCGTTCCCTGTGGTCATCATAGGTCCCGAGATTATCGTCGGCCATGACGAGGATAAACTCAGGAAGGCACTGAAGATATGAGCGAGCCGAAGCAGGAAAGAATCTTTTGCCCGGTCTGCCTGGCTAGATTCAAGTTCGCCCCAGGGTGGAAAGCTGGCAGCGTCGTCATCTGTCCCATTTGCGGGCAGAGGCTGGTTCTGAGACAGACTCCTGAAGGATGGGTTGGAGACCGGCCCGAGAAGGGGACTGAGCGGGAGATCAGAGAGCGGGTTGAGGAGTACGCTAGGATCAAAGGCTATGTGTTCAATGAAATGAAAGAAGAGGTTATTCAGGGGCTGCTTGGAAAACAGAAGAGGTTCAGCGACTTCTACTGTCCCTGCAGGATGCAGCACGTGCCTGAGTACCAGTGCCCCTGCAAGCCCACCAGGGGCGGGGATGTTGACAGAGACGGCAAATGCTATTGTGGGTTCTTCTGGAAAAAGGGCTGAGAGCCGTCATCTTTCAGACATCGCGCCATGAGGGCACTTGGATACGCATACGGAGCAGCCTGTGCATTTCTCGGCGTCGAAACTGGGCCTGTAAGTTTTCTTGTCGATGTACATCGCGCCCGAAGGGCAGACCCTTGTCACCGAGCAAAACGGGTTCTGATCGCACTTGCCTTTGTCGAACATCACTGCCATCGTGTCAGCGCTGTCGATTGCCCAATATGTAGATAATGGTTGTGCAGAAAATAATCACAACCGCGCACTCTCCCGGCCCTGGAGAAAACGCAACCAGGTGGCAGCCTGGTTCTCAGTTCGGACTCCCATGTCAAAAGGGAGAAATATGTCGGACTCTATTGATGCCGGCGTGCAAGGTGAACGGCTGGACAAGGCCCTCGAGCTGACAACCTCAGTGATGAGCACGAAGGACCTGGACCAACTTCTTAGAAAGATCGTGGATAGCGTCACGGATGAGTTCGGGTTCGAGGGCTGTGACGCCTTCATTCTGGACAAGCAGAAGGACGCCTTCGTCCTGAAGACGACAAAGGGCTACTCGAGCGAGGCCTCTGCGGAAGTCCTTGGCATCACGAAGAGCAAGGAGGCATTGGCGAATGACCTCTCGCTCTGCAAGCGCCTGGGAAGATTCACTTATTTCCTCAAGTCCGAGCCCGGGACGGATACGGACTTGTACTACAGACTCTTGCACCCGGACAGGGCGGCCAAACCGAGGGTACACGATGATGACTGGCATGAGCTCGACGTGATGTACGTCGCGTTCGAGGACGCCAACGGGAACATGGCTGGATTCCTCGAGCCCGATGGCCCCCGAAGCGGCAAGATTCCCTCGGGCATGACCATAACGAACCTGGAGATATTCGCTGCCCTGGCCAGCATCGCCATAGCCAACTCCGAACTTGTGATGGAGATGGAGCGGAACGTCAAGGCGTACAAGACTCTGATCGAAGCGACCTCCGCTCTCCAGGAACCGGTCGATCTCGCGGATACCCTGCAGAAGATCGCTGAGAAGTTGAACAAGCTGGTGCCCTTCGAGGAGATCAGCGTATACCTAGTCGACTGGGAAAGGAATCTGCTGACACCGATCTACGCGACAGGGCCCTACACGGACGAGGTCATGTCAGACATAGGCCCTATTACTGGCCTGGCAGGGGAGGTCGCGAAGACGGGCAAGGTGGACATCGTCGAGGACTCAATGGATGACCAGAGGGTCGAGGACATCCCTGGCATAGAGGAGGACGAGGTCCGCCAAACAGTCATGGCCATCCCGCTGAAGGGAAAGTCAGGAGAGGTCGTCGGGGTTCTCGAACTCTACAGGGACAAGAGCAGGAAGTACACCGAAGTGGAATCGGAGATCGTCGAGCCCTTCGCGACACACGCAGCGATCGCCTTGGAGAACGCCCAGATGAGAGAGGAGCTGAAGCGCAACTTCGAGTCGGTCCAGAAGGCGTACGAGGACATGCGTCAGCTGGACAAGGCCAAAGACAACCTCGTCAACACAATATCTCACGAGCTCAGGACTCCCCTGACGACAATCCTCGGGTATCTAGAGATGGCTTCGGAGGGGATGTATGGCGATATCCCGCCCAAGCTCAGAGAGAAGTTCGGCGCGATGGTCAGCTCGGTCAACAGGATCAATATCCTCGTGAGCAAGATGCTCGAAATGTCCCGTCTGCAGGACGACATGCTTATGCTCGACCTCGAATCCATCAACCTGGCGATGGTGACAAAGGAGGTCGTGAAGGAGCTTGAGGGGGAGATCCAAAAGAAGAACCACACGGTCAATGTGCTCTTCGGTAACGAGCTGCCGATCGTCCAGGCGGACAGGCTCAGGATGCATGATGTGATTCAGACGCTACTGAGCAACGCGATCAAGTACACAAACCCTGGGGGAAAGATCACAGTCGGCGCAGACCTGCTTGGCGGAAAGGTCCACATCTGGGTGAAGGACACAGGAGTTGGCATCTCCAGCGATGAGAGGACGAGGATGTTCGACCGGTTCTACATGGCCGACGCGGGCCTCACGAGAGAGGATGGCAGGGTCGGGATCGGGCTCTACGTAAGTCGGGAGATAGTCCGCAAGCACGGCGGGGACGTGTGGTTCGAGAGCAGGAAGAACGAGGGAAGCACATTCCACTTCACGGTACCTCTGAAGCAGAAGCAGACAAAGTGATCTTAGGATAGCGCTGATTTGATTTAATCGACGACAACATCTCGTATTAATTGATTCTAAATTAGACAACAGAGGAGAAACGCTGCGAAGGGGTTTGCGGAAGGTAGTTTCACTCACGTCCTCAGAGGTCGCACGTGGTCTTCTCGAAGACCTCGGGCGCTGGCCACGACTGATCTTCCATCAGATACTTGTGCATCGCCTTCGCCGCGCGCTTCCCATCGCCCATCGCAAGGATGACCGTCGCGGCGCCAGAGGCGATATCTCCGCCTGCGAACACGCCCTTCTTAGACGTCCTGCCCTCGGGGTCGACCGCAATCGTGCCCTCCTTTGTCGTCTTGAGGTCGGGCGTCGTCATAGGCACCAGCGGGTTCGGGCTCTGGCCGATGGCGATTAGCACCGTCTGCGCGTCGATAATGAACTCTGACCCCTCGATCTTGATCGGGCGTCTCCGGCCCGACGCATCGGGTTCGCCGAGCTTCATCCTGATGGCCTGGACCTGCTTCACGTTCCCTGCCTCGTCTCCAATGAACTTCAAGGGTGCCGCCAGGAGCTCGAAATGCACGCCCTCCTGCTGGGCGTGATGAACCTCCTCGCGCCTCGCTGGGAGCTCTGCATCAGACCTCCTGTAGAGGATAACCGACTTCTTCGCGCCCAACCTGAGCGATGTCCTCGCGCAGTCCATGGCGACGTTCCCGCCTCCGATCGTGACCACCGTCTCACCCACGCGGTTGGGGGTGTCGTACTCAGGGAAGGCGAAGGCCTTCATCAGGTTCGTCCTAGTAAGGAACTCGTTGGCCGACATGATACCGTTCAGGTTCTCTCCTTGCAGGCCGGTCCAGTCGGGGAGTCCCGCGCCTGTTCCCACGAACAGGACATCGTATTCCCTGAGCAGATCGTCAACGGTGTCGAGCTTGCCAACGACATAGTCGTTCTTTATCTCGACTCCGCTTCGCCTTATGAAATCGACCTCAGCTTCGACTATCGCCTTGGGAAGCCTGAACTCTGGGATGCCATAGACGAGCACGCCACCAGAGTACTGGAGCGCCTCGAACACGGTGACCTTGTGTCCCAGCTTTGCGAGGTCGCCCGCAACGGTCAGGCCTGCGGGCCCTCCGCCGACGACAGCTACCTTCTTCCCGGTCTGGGGCGGGAGCTCGATCTTGCCGTGCTTCTGTGTGCGCTCCCAATCTGCGAGGAACCGCTCGAGCCTGCCGACGCCGACGGGCTCGTTCTTCTTCCCGACGACGCACACTCCCTCGCACTGGTTCTCATAAGGACATACCCTCCCACATACCGCTGGCAGGTTCTGCTTCTCCCTTATAATCCTGATCGCCTCTGCGAAGTTGCCCTCCTGCACCTGCTTGATGAACCTGGGGATCTCTATCTCCACTGGGCAGCCGTCCATGCAGATCTTCCTGTTGGGGCTCCGCTTGCACTGGAGGCACCTCTGAGCTTCCAGGATCGCCGTCTGGCCATCCTGTCCCATCGGGACCTCCATGAAGTTGTGAATCCTCTCCTTCGGGTCCTGCTCGGGCATGGGATACTTCTTTGGCACCAGCTTCCTTGGGGCCTTCTTCTCCTCTTCCAGCATCTACTGCACCCCCTGCCATCTCTTGAGAGCCACCTGTTCCTCCGCCAAGTATCTCCTGTTCCTGACAGTCAGGTTCTCGAAATCGACCTTGTGTGCGTCGAACTCCGGGCCGTCGACACATCCGAACTTCGTCTGGCCATCGATTATGACCCTGCATGAACCGCACATACCAGTTCCGTCGACCATGATTGGGTTCAGGCTCACGACCGTTTTGATATTGTGCGGCTTCGTGATGTTCGCGATGACCTTCATCATTATGATTGGCCCGACGGCGTAAACAAGATCGATCTTCTTGCCTTCCGCTATGAGCTTCTTCAGGACATCACTCACGAAACCGTGATGCCCCTTGGAGCCGTCGTCCGTGCACACGAAGAACTCGTCGCTAACCGACTTTATCTCGTTCTCGTAAATCAGGAGCTTCTCGTTCCTCGCGCCGATGATGTTGATCGTCCTGTTGCCAGCCTGCCTGAATGCGCGAACCACGGGGTACATCAGGGCCAGTCCGATGCCGCCACCGATGCTGACGACGTTGCCGTGATTGTGCAGTTCGGTAGGGAGCCCTAGCGGTCCGACAAGGCTGAAGATCTTGTCCCCAGCCTTCATCGTCCCGAGCTGCCTGGTCGTCTTCCCGACCTCAAGAGCTGCGATCGTCACCGTGCCCTTCTCTGGGGAGAAGTCCGCCATCGTGAGCGGGATCCTCTCGCCTTTCTCGCCTGGTGTCACCATTATGAACTGTCCCGCCTTGGCCTTCTTCGCTATCTGGGGCGCGAGGATCTCCAGTTTTATGACATCGGGCGTGAGCTTCTCCGATTTAACTATCTCGTACATGTTAGCACCCTTCCTCGCCCTCGCACGATAGCTCTTGGCTCGAGGGCTGCAGGAATGGCTGTGATGCCTCTGGGCGCTGCATTTCCGCTTTTGTATTTAAGCTTGCTGACAATACGATTATTAGGGGCAAGTTTGACGAAGGCCAGCACATGAGCGCCGCCTTTTCTGAAGCTTGTATCAATTCCGGCACTCATGATTGAAAAACAGTCGAAAACGCATGCGACGGCAGGTCGTCTAATCGCCGATATCTTGCATCTGGGTCGATCCCGAGAGGGTCACCAGCGGGACAGCCTCGATCTTTCTATAGACGTCCTCTGGCGGCCTTCTGACGCCATCGACCTTAAGGAGGAACTCCTCGACGGGAATGCCGAACAGCTTCTCGTTCTCCTTGAGGTATGGTAGGATGAGCTTCCAATCCGCTTCGGTCAGCCTGGATATACGACCACCGTTCAGCTGCTCATCATCAACGAGCTTCTTCGGATCCCGGACATAGATCGCGCCGCCGGAGGCGAGCGAGAAGAGGTTGCCCCCAGGATATGGCTCCGGGAGCTCGATCGGCTTTCCAGCAGCGTCGAACTTGATACCGTTGAGGACGACAAAACCTCCTCCGTAAAGCGGATTGCCCGCCATGAAGGACTCCGCAAGGTAGTCGAGGCATGTGCCGTTGATCACGACCTTAGGACGCCCGACCGCGTTTATGAGCGGCCTGCCCGCGGCGTTGCCGAGGATATACGCTTCTCCGCCCTTGGCCCCATATAGGAATGTCTGGCCGACGTCTCCGTGGACGACGAGCTTGCCCTCGCTGAGTATCTGTCCCAGCTGGTCTTGGCCGTTTGAGTGCACAACGATCTCCGCACCGTCGAGTCCCGAAGCGAGGTAGTCACCAGGGCTCCCATAGACATCGACCTTAAAGCCCTTCGTTCGCGGACCCAGCCCACAGCCGAGGAACCTCTGCCCATGGGTTCCGAGCACAAGCACTCTATTCCAGCCAAGCTCCCGGGCAGACCTGATCATCAAAGAGACTCCTTCATCGCCCTCCATCGGAAAGCCTTCGCAATCAATCACGACCCTGTCGTATGGAGATGCTGGGGCTCGCATCTTCGACTTGCTCTTGACATCTACAAGTGTGTACAGTGCCTTCGCGTTCTTCTCGATCCTCTGGGCCGATCTGAGGATCGTGTTCAGCGCGTCATCTGCCTTCTCAACGATCCTGCTCTTGCGATACTTGCCCGTGGGATACCGTCTGTCGATCAGCATGGTTAGAATTTCGACAGCCTCCTCCATCGCGGAGTCGCTCTTGCCAGCGCTCTTCACTATGTGCGAGAACAAGTTGTTCAGGTCTGATCCTGATATCTCTGTCAACTTGCTCACGATCAGGTCCACAGAGGCTCCTGGATCCTTTCTTCCAAGGACCTGTTCCACAAACGGGCTAGCCTTGGCGGTTTTGGGGATCGACTTGGCGAGCGCGAGGTCCTGGGCCTTGTCCCAGTCTGCGTAGGGCGAGACTACAGAAGTGCCGAACTTGTTCGTGCAGATTAGCCTCATATTCCCTTTGGCCTCCGGGTAGAGGCTGAATATGAAAGCTCCACCGTCGGTATGGCTCCCGCCCCTCGCGTTCCAGTACATGTCGGCGTACCTGGGAACGGACGGAAACTCCTCTGATATCGATCTCAGGGCGGAATCGATCGCCTGCTTCTCCGAGGCTATTATGCCTATCTGGACATCCCCGTCGACGAGCGAGAACACCTGAGGCCTGAGCATCGAGGTGTCCGTTATTCCCATGAGCTGGAACCTGTTCTCGTAGACGCTGTTCCGACCGATGATGAAGAACCAGGGCCCGTCGGGCGAGCCGTGGATATGAGTTGCCTGAATCGCACGGTATACCTGTCTTCTATCCTCCGGAAGCATGTAGAAGTCCCGCTCGGTCGTAGGCGCGAGCGCCTCGATGATGTACTCCAGCGGGTAGCCATAGAGCCTGTTCAGGACGTCGAACAGGAGCACCGAGACCTCGGTGTCCGTCAGGAATAAGGGCACTATGTTCCTTTGGGCGAGGTATTCCGAGACAGTGTGATAGTTTGCGAAGTCCCCGTTGTGCACGAGAGCCTCGTCTAGGCCGACGAACGGGTGCGCGCCCCCCGGATGCCAAACCCTGCCCTTGGTCGGATACCTCTGGTGACCGATCCAGACATGAGCCTTGAGGTCCTCGAGCTTGTAGAACCTTATGACATCCTCGGCGTACCCGACGATCTTCATCACGATCATGTTCCTTCCGTGGGACATGACGAACGCGGACATCTGGGAGGATGCGTAGTACTTCCGGTTGATCTTGAAGCTGTTCTGGTAGACGAACTCGTCCTCTGCCTTGCGCGGGTCCATTCTTCCAAGCCGGTTCTTGGCGACGAAGGCGTCCATGGCCTCCTTCTTCACGCGTGAGAAATATCTCCAGACCTCGGGCGGCTTCACATCGAGTGACTTGAGCAGGTTCTCATCCGTGCTCGTCTCGACCTTGTACTTCTTGTCGATCTTGAAGAAAGGCTTGATGAACTCCTCCTCAAGAGCGTCCCGGATTTTCGGATCTAGATAGGCGACCTGTATGAGGTAGTCGCCCTCGAGGACCTTCTGCAGGACGCCCATCTGCTCAGGCGACAATCCGACAGCGGCGATGCCTCCGCCTTTGCCGTTTCCTCGGTTGTGCATCTGCAGCAGCGGCCGGAGGATGTGCCTTCCGGCAATCTGGACTGAACTCGCCAGCCCGAGGACGCCGCAGCCGCCCTCGGCCTCCAGCATACGCGATGCGGTTGCTGGAGCGTCCTCTCGCATCCAAGCACGAGACGATGTCACCAACGACGGATCGTCGATCAGGTCCCCACCTCCTTCGATGGGTGATCGGCGTGCTTCAGCAGGTCCATCCTACCCCTCAGCTGCGAGATGTCGTTCATGCCGAGCCGTGCGAGGAGCTCGCACCACTGGAGCCTCCAAGCGCTGTACATGTTGTAGATCCTCATAGCGCCCCAGCCATCGTCCGTGATCCTCTCGAGCTCTGGGTCAGTTGTGGCGATGCCTCTCGGGCAGCCCCTGCCGCTCTCGCAGTTCCCGCACCTCACGCACCCCAGCGCGACGAGATCGGACGTTCCGATGACCGCTCCATCCGCTCCGAGCGCGATCGCCTTCGCGACATCCATCGCGGTTCTAAGGCCTCCGCTGGCCATCAGCACGACCTCGTCTCTGATGCCCTCGTTGATGAGGAATTTGTGCACCTTTGGAATCGCGTACTCTATCGGCATCGCAATGTTCTTCTTTGCGATCTCCGGCGCTGCCCCCGTGCCCCCGTAGCCCCCGTCCAGGTGCACGATGTGCGCTCCAGCGTAATAGCTTCCGACGGAGACCATCTCGACATCGTTGGGCGTCGAGACCTTCACCGCGAGCAACGCCTTTGGGTTGATTGCGTGCGCCCAGTCTAGGTGTTTCTTGTGGTCCTCGACTGAGTAGACGCTGTGGAACGGGAACGGTGAGAACAGGCTAGTGTATGGAACGGCCTCACGCATCCGAGCTACGTCGGGCGTGTTCTTGTCGTGAAGCAGGTGGCCACCTAGGCCAGGCTTTGCCCCCTGGGCGTACTTGAACTCGAGTATCGGCGAGCGCTGAATCGTCTCTTCGCGGACGCCGAACAGGCCCGTTGCGATCTGCGTGATCACATTATCCTTGTATGGCACGAGCGCCTCAGGATACCCGCCCTCACCGGTCGATACGAAAGTCCTCCACATCCTCGCGGCTCTCGCCCGGGAAAGCATCGTGAATATGCTCACCGAGCCGAAGGACATCCCACCGCCGTACACCGGGATGGGGATCGTGACTCTTGCGCCCTCCTTTCGCCTGTTGAGCGGTATAAATGTTGATATCTCCTTGGGGTCGAACTTTACCTCACCCTCGGGGAGCTTGAAGTACAGCTTGTCGAACCCTCCCCCTGATTGGCCGATATTGCCTGGGTCGTCCAGCGGGATGGGCGTGCCCGTCTCGGATTGCTTCCAGAGAGCGAGTATCATCTCCACCGGCCATCGGGGGTCTCCCAGGCTGAGGTAGTTATCGCTCGTCTTGACCGAGAGAGACTGTGTCGGGCAGTTGGCGACGCAGAAGAAGTAGTTGACCTCGCACGAAGGACCGATGCAATTCCTATCGTTCGGAGGTAGGATCTTGGTATGACCATCGATGCGCTTGTGCACCCCGTATGGGCAGAGGCTAGCGCACATGCCACAGGAGATGCAGGTGCCAGCTCTGGTGACCGCGAACTTGTTCATGAAGTTGAGGCGATCGGCTGGCGCGAGGGCGATCTCCGGGAACTCGTCTGCCAGCAGGTCCTTGTCCCTAGGCACGTTTCTCACCTCCGCCAAGGTTCGCTAGAAGCTCGTTCTCGACATCATCGAAGAATATCGCGCGTCCGAGCTCGCCTCTCAATCTGCGGACCTCTCGGAGGCCCATGGCGCCCAGGACCTCGAGCATCTGATCTCTCCATGCGCCCACGAGGTTTGTTATCCTGCCCTCCACCCAATCGGCGGATGCGTCCTGGAGGTTGATCGGGCAGGAGCCCTTCGAGCACGTCAGACAATCCCTGCACTCGAGAGCTACAGCGAGAGCCTTCTCGAGAGCCGCAACATCCGCACCGCAGATGAGCGTCTTGGGCACATGCTCTGCCGCGGCGATGCCTCCTCCAGCGATGACAGTGATCCTGTCTCTTTGTGCCTTGGCCACCATCCGCTTGTGGATCGCGCGGAGCGACTCACGAGCATGCCTCAGCTCGCCTTCCCCTTGTTCCATGCCCTGCTCGTCGTATTCGACATGGACGACAGGAACTCCAGCCTGGAGCATCTTGAGAATCCTGTCCTCAACACCACTGGACGATTTCATCCGCATCGATAGGATCAGGTCAGGAAACCGCTTATTGAACTCCTCAACGTCGTACTCCCACGATTCCGTCGTGGCGAGCTCGATCATCCGAGTACCCTTGGGGGGGTCAATGCCCTCGACGGGCGTACGCTCCGGGAAGGAGGTTACAAGGACATCCGAGAACTCTTCGTGCAGTCCAGGTGACAGGAGTGAGGGCTGGGCGAACATGAGCGTGTCCAGGTGACGAGCTGCTCTCGCGCAGCCTCTTACGAAGGCGTCGCTTGTCGATCTCAATCTCGTGACATCGAAGACCATGGGGATCGGGAGCTCGAGAAGTTTAGGAACCTTGGTTTTTAGCGCTCCGGACGTGTTGAACTCGAGAAACAGGGCTTTCGAGCCGATGTCCACGCTCGTCGAGATGAATTCCCTGCCGTGGATGCCATCCCTGGTCGGTCTCACGATTTCGGACATGTCGGTCCACATGCCATCATAATGCGGACCTGCGAACATACCCCTATAGCCGGCGCCGAGCACAGGTATCTTGCCCGTCTCAGCCTCCCCCCAGACTGTCGAAATCCTAAGTGGAGTCCAGACTCCCCTTCCGAGCGCCTTGTACTCCGCCCCGGGAGACATTGTCAAGGCTCTTTGGGGACAGTCAGAGATGCATCTGAAGCAGTTCTTGCAGAGCTGGCTTAGAGGGTCCGCCATCTTGCGCGGGTCCTCCTCGCTCCTCTTGTGCGCTCCGAATATGCATGCCTTCTCGCACTTCCCGCAGTTCATGCAGTTGTCCGCTCTCGTTATGACGAACTTCGGAACTGGCTGAGCCCTGCCTGCCACAGTGGTGATCGGAATGTGGTAGCGCTTGTACATCTCAGCCACTTCCTCCCATGCCGTGCTTCGGCGCACCGAGCACTAGACCGCGTTCCACAAGTGAATCGTACTCCGGGAGGCTTTCAGCGAACTTCACGAAGGAGTCTATCTCCTGAGTGTCCTTCCCGAACATTTCCTCGAGCTGCTTCTCGAGTTTGTCGTATACGGACATGAGCTCCAGCTTTGATTGACAGACTTGCTCGCAGGCCTTGCATCTCATGCAGAGGAATATCCTGTGAGCGTGTTCCTTGGTGATCGATTTGCCCTCGGCCATCGCCTTCGCTGTGAGGAGCTTGCCCCTCGCAGTGACCCGTTCGTCCTTGACCACGAGGTAGGCTGGGCACACGCTGACGCACGCCCCGCACATCGCGCACTCATCCGCTGTCTTCAGCACCTCGGTCCTGCCTTCGGGCTCGAGCCTCTTCCTCGCGAACTCGGAGGCATACGCGAGCGCCTTCGAGGAGAGCGGTGAGAATGCGATCACTAGTCGCAGTATGGGCCTCATGAGGCGCGGATGGAACACAAGCCCGCCCAGTCTGCCGAACCTCCCGGAGAGGACGAAGTACTTACCTGAATTCATTATCCCAGCGGGGTCCGTGATCGACTTGAGCTTTCTCAGTTTTCCAACGCGCTGCTTGTCCTCGGCATCTAGGAATGAGTTGTTCCATATGCCGATCGAGTAGGGCCTACCTCCCTTGTCGATCAGCAGCCTGGACAGGAGCAGAGACTCAAATGCGGCGATGGTGTAGGCAAGCGTGTTGGCTTGGTCAATCGTGAAGAAGGAGAGAAGGAGCGCTTGACCCTCCGGGAGGAAGTGCACCTCGAAGAGCGGCTCTCTTTCGAGGCTCTTCATTAGCGATGACGCGCTTTCGAGTGCCTGGGGGAGAAGTTCGACCGGCATCAAGAGCTCGCTGCCGAGCATGCCTGGGCCGTACTTCCTCACCTTCATGGGAAAGAACCGCTCGCCCCAGAGATACCTCGCCAGGTATTCTCGTTCCTCGGCAATTCCCTGCTTTTTCAGAAAGGCGTTGAGCCGTTCTTCGGATTCAGGGCCCTCAATGCTTACCAGAACCGCGTCTCCAGATCTGAAGCGAGCTTGCCCGAGGACCCTGTTTGTCAGCGTCAATCTAGATGCGCTCTCAAAGAGAATGTGAACTGGAAGAACATCGCTGACTGAGAGCGCATTGGCGAAGCCGAGCGCGCTCTTCGCGTCCTCGAAGATCACTAGATGAGGCCTGGATTTCTCAGGCCTCTTCTTGACTGCGAGCGTGACCTTGGTGATGACGCCAAGCTGTCCCTCGCTTCCGAAGATAGAGGAGAATGCGACGTCCGCCTTTGAGAAGCTCCTGAGCTTCCCGTTGGGAGTCGCCAACTCTATCGACAGCACGTTCTTGCTCAGATGTCCTCTGGAGTAGCTGTTCACCCCAAGGCCGCCTGTGGCAATCCAACCACCAACCGTCGAGAACTTGGACGATGGACTGGTGGCGACGCACAGCCCATATCTCTCCAGCTCGTTATCCAGATCGGCCCACCTAGCTCCGCCTAGGACAGTAGCAGTGAGCCCTTCTGCATCGACGGCTAGTATCTTGTCCATACAAGAGACGTCGAGGACTAAACCGCCCACGACGGGCACTGCTCCCCCGAACGGGGACGATGCGGAGCCGCGAGGGACGACCGTCAAGTTGCGCGAGGAGGCGAACTTCAGGACAGCGGCGACCGCCTCAGGGGTCCTCGCCTGGACCACGATCTCGGGCATGGACCTGAATAGGATCGTCTTCATGAACCGCGGGATCTCGGACTGGTCCCTTGAGTACAGTAGCCGCTCCCCGAGGGATGAGATGACTCTGATGTCCTTGATGCCGGACTCGAGAAGCTCCTTCGCGAGCAAACCTTGCGGGGGCTCCTCCTTTGCCGAGAACTCTTTCGGAGTGGAGGGTGGGCCGTTGCCATAAATAGCCCGGCCTTGTGCACTATCCATGTGCATCCCCCCTCAGGACCAAGGGTCCCTACATACCCCTTCCGATATCCCCGGGAGAGCGCCATCCGAACCCGGCTCCGGCGCGGAGCCACCCATTTGCGGATGCGTGTCAGCGGGCCTCAATGGCGTATGCTCCCAAGTACAAACGGCGTAGGCAAGAGTCCGTATTTAGCACTTTCCCATTCTGACCACATCAACTGGTCGAAAATCGGTTCCTGAGAGCATATCTGGCCAACGGAATGTCGAGAACCTGGCAGTAACGTGGAAGACTATTAATAGTGTGGAGTAAACATCCCTACCAGCACGAGTTGTGTGCCGAGTGATACGAGAAGCCGAACGTCGACAACGTTTTTTGAGCCGATAGTTTGAATCCCGTAACAGCCACGGATGCAATTGTGCACAACACAAACAGGAAGAATGGACATGGAAGAGAGCGTTAATGCACCCCCACAAGAGGGGCAAAGCGTAGAGACGAAGATCAAGGACCTGAGCCCGCAGTCAAAGAGGGTAGACGTCCTTGCAAAGTGCCTCGAGGTCGGAGAGTCAAGAGACATCCCCGGGAAGTTCGGAAGCTCGAGGAAGGTCGCAGAGGCGACGGTAGCGGACGAGACCGGTGGTATTGTCCTCTCACTTTGGGACAACCAGATCGGCACGATTGCCAAGGATGATGTGCTCGAGATCAAGAACGGATATGTATCGCTCGTTAGAGGGCACATGCGCCTGAACGTAGGGAAGTACGGGACGCTATCGAAGGCCGAGAAGAGTCTGGAGTCGACGACCACAGACCCGAACATGAGCGACAAGGAGTACGAGCAGGAGCGCAGGCGCTTCGACAGGCCTCAGGGCGGCGGCAACAGGTTCGGCGGCAGGGGTGGCGACAGGTCACACCGCGACCGGGACTTTGGCAGCAGTGATGACAGGCCCAAGTACATGAACAAGGGCCGCAGACGGTTCTAGACGGTTCCTCAAGGATCCTCTGGAATAGGAGCGCTGGATACGCGCACCAACAAACCCTTTTCTTTTGATTCTTATTTCATCTCAGCGTGCTGAACTAGCCCGGCCGCCGCATCTTTCTTCGATGGGTGGTCCTTCTCAGGACCAATCATCTTCGCGAACACGAGATAGCCTGCCGATGTCAGAGCCCCGATTCCTCCGAAGAAGAACCAAACATAGTGCGGATCTGGCAGCGCATCCAGGAGGGTCATGCCTACTAGGAATCCGACACCGGATCCGAGAGTCTGCACGAACCCTGAGAACCCCATGTACGTTCCGCGCCTGGCTTCAGGCGCCATGTCTGCAATGATGGCCGAGACTATAGACATGTAGACAATCTCGCCGACACTGATGACTACTATGCACAGCAGAAGCGTGTAGAACTCCGTCGCCAGGAATATCAGCGCAAAGCCCAGCGACGCGATCATCTGCCCTAAGAGCAGCACGAGCGAACGCCTGTATTGCACCATTAGCGACGTCACCGGGAGCTGGAACACCACGGTGATCATCCCACTCACGGCGAAGAGTATCCCGAAAAGGTAGGCGTCCACGCTTAGCTCGGAAGAGGCGTACAGCGGCAGAACTGATATCCACTGAGAGAAGAAAAACCAGAAGACGCCGCTGAGGGAGCACAACAACAAGAACGCCCTATCCTTCCTGACGTTGAGCACCTTTCTGAGCGTGATTTCGTCACTGATCACATCGGGCTTCGTCTCCGGGATGAACGCGAGGTTCATCGCGAACGCGCCCGCGAGTACCACGGAGCCGAACACGAAAAGGTTCCTGAGCGGCGACGTGGCAACGATGATCGTGCCAAGGGTAGGTCCGAAGATTATGCCAATGTTCCAAGAGATCCTGAGCGTGCTGAATGCCTTCGGCCTGTCGCGAGACGGGATCACATCTGCGATCATCGCGTTGGCAGCAGGCATGTAGAGTGATCCAACGAACGAATCTGTAGCGGCAACCAGGAATGTCGTAATAAAATTGGAGACGAAGAAGTACAGCAGCATCGTGATTGACATCAGCCCGAGGCTTGCGAGGAGGACCTTCTTTCTCCCGATCCTATCAGCGAGCATGCCGCCGATAATCATCGATGGCAGACCCGCAATGACGTAAGCCATCATGACAAGGCCAATAAGCGGGACCGAGATGTGGATCTCATTATACATGTACAGCGCAAGGAATGGTATGACTAGCCCGAACGCCATGTTCTCTATCAGCGCGCTCGTGACCAGCACCTTGAATGCTCTGGGGGAGGCTTTCAGACCCTCTAGAACCATCTGTACACCCTTGCAGACCTACTCTCAACGCGGAACACGCGACCGAGCACCGGCAGGGGCAATGGAATGGTATTATTAACTCTCCATCGCTTCCTGGGTTTCGGGGCGGAAGAATGGCCTCGTGCCACATAAGCATTCTGTCACAGGACGACATCAATCTCGTGCATGCAAAGACTCTGGAACTCCTCGACAAGCCCGGCGTCAAGATCCAGAGCGCAAAGGCGCTTGATGTCCTGGAGGAAGGCGGTGCGGAGATCGATCACAAGACGATGATTGCGAGGCTTCCCGAGAGCCTCGTAAAGGAGACGATGAACAGGCTTCCGAAGAAGGTTACACTCGCAGCTAGAAACCCAAAGCAGGACATGGTGGCTCCAAGGACAGGACCGCCATACATGGCCACAAACGGCACTGCGGTATATGTTGCCGACCCTGAAACCAAGGTGAAGCGTGCCAGCATGGGCAGAGACCTCAAGGACTTCATGGTGCTCTGCGACGCCCTCGACCCTTTGGACTATGTTTGGCCCATTGTTGCAGCGCACGATGGACCCGTGGGCTTTCACGCGTTGAACGAGATGGTGATCTGTGTCCAAAACACCACCAAGCACGTCCAAGGAGAGGCGATGTCTGGCGCAGAAGCTCGAGAGATGATCAGAGTAGGCGAGATCATCGCAGGTGGCAAGGACGAGCTAGCGAAGAGGCCGGTCTTCTCTGTCGTTCAATGTCCAATATGCCCCCTGGAATTCGAGAAGGGCTCAGCTGATGCCGTCGTTGAATTCGCAAAAGCCGGGATCCCGGTCGTGTCCATGTCCATGGCACTTTGTGGGTTGACTGCGCCAGTCACGGTCGCATCGGCCATCACGATTGTCAACGCTGAGAACATTGCCAGCTTCGCGATATCCCAGATGAGCAAGGCGGGCGCTCCTGTGATCTACAGCTCCGAATCCAGCGTGATAGACATGAGAACCGGGGAGATTCAGTATGGGGCGATGGAGCAGCTCATGATTGCTGCTGGGGTTGCGCAAATGGCGAAGCGCTACGGGGCTCCGACGATGGTTGGGAGCTTCGGAGTCGGAATAAGCGGGGACATGCCCGGAATCGATTCAAAGGCGAGCGAATTGATGTTCGACTCGATGACGAACCTCGCTTTGACGGACTTCTCCTCTGGGGTAGGCGGACTCGACCAGGCGAAAGGAGCCTCGTTTGAGCAGTGCGTAATCGACACAGACATCTGGGAATCGATCAGGGACGTGCGAAGGGATGTGAGTTTCGATGACGAACACTTTGCCGCGGAACTCATAGCCTCCGTTGGTCCAGGAGGCAACTTCCTGAAATCCCCCCACACTGCAAGGAACATGAGGAAGGAGCTATTCCTGCCTAGCTCGTCAAAGTCGGCTCTGTATGAACTCTACCGTCTCAGTGGAGACCAGAAGAGCATGGTCGAGCAGGCAAGGGAAAGGGTGAGGAAGATCCTCTCTTCGCACAAGCCCGAGCCGATCCCCAGGGAAGCAAAGAAGGGGATAGACCAGATCCTGGCATCACACAGCTAGCGCCCACTTCATTTTGTAGGCTTGATAGCCTCGACGAACTTCTGCCAACGCTTGGCGTCCTCGATCCGGCTCAGGACCTCATTCTTCCTGAACTCCGCCTTCTCGAGGGATTCAACGCTCCTGAGCTCATCTATGGCGCGGAGGATTCCGCATACCTCTTCGAGCAGCCCCTTCGCTGCATCGATAGTCATCTTGTCGAGGGCCAGCTTCTTCTCGAGCGACTTTTCCTTCGCTTTCAACAGGCTGATGAGCTCGTGCACCTCAGCGACCTCCTCTGGGCTGAGCTGTTCCTTGGTAGTGAGATTGTAAACAACCTCTCGGAGATCTATCTCGGAATCTCCAAGCAGCTCGTGCTCAGGTATGAGCATGCCAACCCAGTAGACAAGTGAGTGCACCCTGGAGAGCATGTGAGCTCTCTCCTCGGGAGTCAGAAGGTTCCGACCATCAATCAGGGCCGGTGCTGTCGAGGATATCATAGCTTCTAGGCGAAATGCACTCGGTGCCTTAACATAGTTCTGGGCGGGAAGTCCCGCTTTCGATTGGTCACGCGGTTGCAGAAGGCAGGATAACCATCAGCCTCTGTATCGGCCTGACCTCTCCAACGGGCTTGCCAATCCAAAACGGTGTGACCGAGGAGATGAGCACTATGATCGTGCCAATCAGACAGAGGTAGAAGCCTGTCCACAGCAGATTGTGCAACGTCACCATCGCATGTCCAGTTGTTGTGCCCAATATCGGTGAGATGTCCCGATAGAACTCCAATAGACCGCCCATGGACACTATGCCGCCAAGAGTCGAGAAGAAGGAGACCACAACGCCAGCTATGAACAACCATACACAAAGAGGCAATTCATCCAAATAGACTCCGTAGATGCTGTAGAGCCTGTCGTAATCTAAGGATTCCTGTATGTAGTCAAGCCCCGTAAGCTCGACAGGCGACCGGTCGATAAGCGGGCCCTCTTGGGTCGAGTAGATCCACGGAAGAAACAATCCACCGAGTGCGATCAAAGCTCCGACCAAGGCAACGATATTGACACTCAGCCTCTTCGCCATTCTCTCCTCAATCTGAGCCACTATCCTTACGCTATAAAGGCATTGGCAGCGTGTTGACGGATGAGTCGAATTGGAGCCGGTTCGCTGGTTTCAAAAGCGTCATTTGGATATGCGTCTGAAAGCTTCATCTGAGATCTCCAGGGAGTCCCGGATGTCCCTGTCCGAATGGACCAGAGATGTGAAGAAGTGCTCGTCAACGTGAGGAACTCCAAAGAAAACCCCTTTGCCCAAGGAGTACATGAACCAGTGCCTCCACTTCTCAGCATCAACCCCCATAGCATCCCTCCAGGTCTTGACCTCCTTGTTCGTGAAATAGATCTGCCCGAGAGAGCCGGCGGATTCGACCCAAACGTCCACGCGTCTGTCTTCGGCGACATCTTTGAGACCATGGAATAGAGAATCGCCGATCCGGTCTATCTTTCGGTAGGTGCCGGACTTCGAAAGGATTTTCAAAGTTGCCAGCCCGCCCGCCACGGAAACTGGATGCGCGTTGTAGGTCCCGCCGTGATACACGTTTCCTCCATCCTTCGGAGTTATTTCCTGCATGATCTCCTTCTTCCCTCCGAATCCTGCGAGCGGGTATCCACCACCGGCGATCTTAGCAATACATGTCATGTCAGGTTTGACATCGTACCTCTCTTGTGCTCCTCCGAACGCGACCCTGAACCCTGTCAGGACTTCATCGAAGATCAGGACGATCCCCAAGTCCTTCGTTAGCTTCCTCAGCCTCTTGAGATAGTTGTCCCTTGGGACGAAGCATCCTCCGCCTGCCTGGATGGGCTCAATGATGACCGCTGCCAGCTCGTCCGCGTTCTTCGATATGACCTCCTCAGTGGCGCCCCAGTCGTTGAATGGATACATCACGACGAGGTCGGAGATGCTCTTCGGAATGCCTTTCCCGAATGGTATCGTCGGCTGGCAGTTCTTGTCCTTCAGCTTGTCGCACGGAATGTCCAGGCCCTGGAGAACATAGTCGTGGCCTCCGTGATAGGACCCTTCGGCCTTGGCGATCTTCTCCTTGCCCGTGTAGGCCCTAGCCACCCTCAGAGGGTGCATGGTCGCCTCGGTTCCGGAGTTAGCGAACCTGAACATCTCGATCGAAGGAATGGCCTTTCTGATCATGTCCACGTACTCCACTGCCCGGTCCTGTGACGCGCCGTACATGGTCCCTTGCTTGATCTGCTGGACCACGGCTCTTGCGACCTCCGGGTGGTTGTGGCCGAGTATCATCGGTCCGTAGCCCAGGGCGTAGTCGATGATCCTGTTGTCGTCGAGATCGTACAGGTAGGGCCCCTTGGCCCTCTTCACATAGAACGGATAGGGCTCGAAGAATCTCACGTTACTCTCCACGCCCGCTGGGAGCACCTTCTTCGCCTTTTCGAAGTGCGCTCTGGATTTCGCCGTCCTGGACACGTACTCCTTCTCGTAACTAGCTACTGCTGGCATGCTGCACTCACCCTCGCATGTTCTAGAAGGACCACTTGGATAGCCCAGCACCACGCTCGGCAGTATCAACAACAATTGACCCACACGGATAATGCCATAGCCTCGGGCAGTCCTCTGTGCGGCCCCCAAAACGTTGCTTTGGTAGAAAAGAGTTGCTGACGGTCGAAGATTCGTGGAAAAGCGTATCTACCCCGACCAGCCCTATCGAAGGCGAGGGAGGACCAGAAGATGCCATCGTTCAAGTGTAAGGACATAGGAATGGATTGCCCGTTCGAGGCCAAGGCCTGGACTGAGGGCAGCCTCATGAAGAAGATCCAGATGCATGCAATGGAAGCGCACAACCTGACGGAGATTCCGTCGGATATGCTTGAGAAGGTCAAGAAAGCGATAAAGTAGAACCTTGAGGCGAGCTGGAAAAACTAAACCCATTACTTCATGTCTTTGTTTTCGTTCCGCTGCAAAGACACCGTAAAAGCCACGCACAGGAGTGATTGTGACGAGCCTCGATGAGTCGATTGAGCGCGCTGCGAAGGATTTGGGGATCGTTTTAGTCGGATACTCATCCATCGAGCGGACGGAATACAGCAGGATAGTGCAAGACAGGATAGAACGTGGATTGATCCCCAAGAAGATCATTCAGGCAACTGATTGTTTCAAGAATCCCGACGTCTACTCTGACCCGGTCCGCTCGATGGCCGGGGCAAAGACGCTCATCTGCGTGGGAGGACCCTATCTGGAAAGCAAAGCTCGGCCCAACGACTTCAAATCACACGGAGCGATCGGTAGGCATTACTGGAGGGATAGCTACACAGACCTGGAAGCAAAGCGCAACGCGCTCATCGATTGGCTGAAGGGTCAGGGGTTGGACGCAGTGCCCGCGAAGGTACATCCAAGGGAGGCCGCCTTTGAGACCGGTCTCGCGTGGATTGGAAGAAGCGCACTCGTCATCAATCCCACATACGGTTCCTGGGTGCTGTACTACTCTCTGGTGACAGACGCGTTCCTCGCGCCGTCAGAAAGGATCAGCAAGTCCTGCCCGAAGGGGTGCAGACGATGCATGGACTCTTGTCCCACGAAGGCCCTGATCGAGCCGTACACTTTGGATGTGAGCCGGTGCTTGAATTTCATACTGGAGGATACTGGTACGATACCTGAATGGGCGAGAGACGGAGTCGGGAACAAGATCAACGGTTGTGATGTCTGCCAAGAGGCGTGCCCGATGAATTCGAAGGTCAAGCCAGCTCCGCAGCCGTTGACAGCTAGTGAGCCGAATCCGGGGCTTGTCCCGTTCCCCGAGCTCGAGCGATGCTTCTCAGTCACAGAGGATGAGATGAAGGTCAACTATGGCTACATGGACTGGTTCGAGCCGACGACGAGGTACCTGAAGAGGAATGCGCTCATAGCGGTTGGGAATTCCGCGGACCATGACCTCTCGAAGACAGCCGAGCGGTTCTTGGACTCGAAGGACCAGATCCTGAGAAACCACGCACGCTGGGCGAAGGACAGGTTGCGGTGAACCTCTCCGCAAAGGATGATTAACTCGAATCTTGAATATCGGCTCGATGGAGCCGAGGTACAAGCTAGGCAAGCGCATAGTCGACGGGCTTTGGGAGCTGTTCGTTTTCGTCAAGTACCCGAAGATCCTGCTCCTGGCAATCGTCGTGTTCCTCGCATATGGCGCATTCCAGGACGATGCTGTCCAGAGGTACTTCCATTCACTCGGAGAGTTCGAATATGTCTCGGCGTTCCTAGGAGGCATGTTGTTTGCCTTCGGATTTGGAGCGCCTTTCGGAGTCGCGATCCTGGTGACCATCGCGGACACGGTAAACGTGTTCGCCGCAGCTTTGGTGGCTGGACTAGGAGCCTTGCTCTCAGACTACCTTCTCTTCAAGTTCATCAGATTGACATTCATGGACGAGATCGAGAGGTTCAAGGACTCCAAGGCTTTCTCACTCTTCCACGGACTGCTTGTCAGGAGGATTCCGCCCAGGCTGGCATTCTACATGTCTATGGGCGTCGCGGGACTCGTCATAGCCTCTCCATTGCCTGACGAGATAGGTGTCGCAATGCTCGCGGGTCTAACAACGGTAAGAGAGAGGACGTTCGCGATCGTGTCTTTCTCGCTTAACACCCTCGGAGTCCTAGTTGTGCTAGGCGTAGGGCTCGTAGTCTAGCAAGGATATGCTCATTTCTGTGGGTAGACCACGACTTTGATAGAATCCGTCGCCCGCGCCACCAGCTCGAATCCCTTCTGGGTGTCCTCTAGCCTGAATCTGTGCGTGATCATGTCGCTAACAATGACCTTCCTGGTGCGCATGAGCTCAATCGCCTCGCGGATGTCCTGCGGGCTCCCAGCATAGGTCGTCTTGATCGTTATCTCATCCTTCCAAAAGTCTCCGAGCGGGATGTTGACTTCAACCCCCGGCAGCGGAGGAGCGAACAGGAGAAGAGTCCCGCCGCGGTCGATGATTCTGAACCCTTGGGCGATCGCCTGGTCCGCTCCCGTGCTAACGATGACGAAGTCCGCTGGCCTGCCATCGTTGAGCTCTCTGACGAACGCAGGAACATTCTCGTTCGCATTGACCACATAGTTCGCCCCGAATCTTTTCGCGGCGTTCAACCTGTAATCGGAGACGTCCGTGGCGATGATATTGCCTGCGCCCATGGCCTTTGCAAGCTTGATATTGAGGAGGCCTGCGATGCCACTCCCGAGGACAGCAACGGTGAGGCCGGGCTTGAATCCGCATATCCTAAAACCCCGGACAATGCACGCGAGTGGTTCTATGAACACGCCGTCGTCGTATGTCAGCTGAGTTGGCAGCGCGAAAGTGCCCTTCTCCACATTGATCTGCGGTGCTCGAAGATACTCAGCAAACCCACCAGGGTAGAAGTTCGTAGTCCTGAGAGTGTCGCATGTCGACTCGTGGCCCGCCATACAATACCTGCAGGTTCCGCAAGGAACGTGATGCGAGACGAACACGCGGTCTCCCACCTTGTGTCCCTTGACGCCCTGACCGACCTCGACGATATCCCCTGCGATCTCATGGCCGAGCACGAGAGGTGCGCGCTTCACCCTGTACCATTCCATCACGTCGCTCCCGCAGATCCCACTCGCAACGACCTTGACCAACAGCTCCCCTGGGCCGATGGTTGGTTTCGGCATCTCCTCGAGACGAACATCGCTGTTCCGATAGTACATCGCGACGCGCATTTCCTCGCCTTTAGTACGGATCTGTATGAGAGTCGTAGTCACTTGATCTTCGAAAGCTGCTTGTAAAGATTGTATGCCTCTTTGACGCTGGCGTCCTCGTGGACGATCTTCCTGACGGCCTTAATCATTGGGATCGGGTTGTCGGACTGCCAAATATTCCTGCCCATGTCCACGCCCGTCGCTCCTGCCTTGATCGACTTGAACGTGAGTTCAAGCGCCTCCTTCTCCGGAAGCTTCGGCCCACCAGCGACGACGATGGGCACGGGACAGCTCTCGACCACTTTCTCGAAGCCGTCGCAGTAGTATGTCTTCACGATATGGGCCCCGATCTCCGCCGCGATCCTAGAGGCGAGTCCGAGGTATCTGGCATCCCTCTTCCCCAGCTCCTTGCCGACGGCCGTGACGGCGAGCACGGGCATGCCGTGCCTCTGCCCCTCGTTCACGAGCTCCGACAGCGCAAGCAGGGTCTGACGCTCGTGCTTGCTGCCGACGAATATTGACAGTGCGACGCCGGAAGCGTTGAGCCTCAGAGCGTCCTCGACGCTCGTGATGATACCTTCGTTGGAGAGATCCTCACCGACGATGCTCGTGCCCCCAGAGACCCGCAGCACGACCGAGTTGCATATGGTCGGGTCGATCGACGACCTCAGCACTCCACGGGTCAACATGATCGAATCCGCATAGGGCGCGAGTGGCATGATGGTCTTCCGCGGGACCTCTAGCTTCGAGGTCGGCCCGAGGAAGTACCCGTGATCCACAGCCAGCATGACCGAGCGCCCAGTGTCAGGAACGATTATTCGCGATAGTCTGTTGCTCAAACCCCAATCCATTCAATCACCTCAATTCGATTGCGATTCCAAATGGCTTCAGTTGGAAGAGGACCTACGATATTTATAGGTTCTCAGCTCCGGCAAGGCCCCTTTAGGTCTTTCGATGGCATCCCCGCAGAGCCGGCTTATCTCGCGCCAGCCATACTCAACCAATGGAGGTGTCAGCGATGCCGACAAGAGCCGAAATGATGCATTCAGTCGAGGAATACCTCAGGACGAGGAATGAGGCGAGAATGCCTCAGCCCATAGTGTCCGCTATCGCCGTTGGCCTCTGCATGATATTCCTGGGCGCGTTGATGTCAGGTTTGTTCTGGTCTGTGTCCAGGTTTGCGTCCTACAACATCTGGATCCTTTGGCCAATAGGCATAACGTTCTTGGGTTTAGGTTCAGCCCTGGTTCTCCTGGGAAAGAAAGGAACTGCGAAATACAGGGTCACCGAAACTACGAGGTATCCGCAGCAGACAGGAGAGATCGTAGACATGTTCTTTCAGATTCTGGGCGAGGACTATCTCTGGTTCGTTGTTGCGTGGCTTATCGCATGGATGATCGGTTTTTCTTTTATCGCGTGGCATTTGGGATAGATCCCGGTTCAGAAGGAGTCACTTCTTGTCCGATTTCTTCCTGCCGATGAGAAACTCCCAGTCAAAGATCTGCTCGACCTGCTCGGGAGTCAGAATGTGCTTCTCAATCACGAGTTCCTTCACCGACATATTCCTCCTGAGCGCCTCCTTGGCCAGCTCCGCGGACTGCATGTACCCTATGTGGGGATCCAGGAATGTAGCGATGGACGGGTTCTTCTCGAGGTAACTCCTGCACTTCTCCACGTCCGCTTCGATCCCGGAGATGCACTTCTCGATGAATACTGGGATATAGTTGTCCAAGAGGACCATCGACTCGAGTATGTTGTGGATCATGACGGGGTTCATGACGTTCAGCTCCATCTGCCCCGCCTGCACCGCCATGGATACCGAGATGTCGTTGCCAACGATCTGGAAGCAGATCATATCCATGCACTCTGCCATGACTGGGTTGACCTTCCCAGGCATGATCGAGGATCCTGGCTGAGTCGCTGGCAGCCTGATCTCCGCCCATCCAGTCGTCGGTCCTGAATTCATCAGCCTGAGGTCGTTTGAGATTCTTATGAGCTCCAGCGCGAGGGCCTTCAGCCCTCCGGAAATCATTGCGAAGTCGAGCCTGCTCTGGAGAGCCTCCCTCGGGTCCTCGGCCTCTATGAGATTCAGGCCCGTGATCTGCCTCAGGTGCCGGACTACCTGCCTGTGGTAGTCCGGATGTGTGTTCGCACCAGTTCCGATCGCGGTCGCGCCCAGCGGGACCTCCTCCAGGAGCTTGAGCTTCTCCTTGAGCTGGTCTCTCGCTTTCCTGATAGCGACCGAGTACGCCATGAACTCCTGTCCAAGGGTGATCGGGAGCGCGTCCATGAGATGAGTCCTGCCGGACTTCAACACCCGCTCGAACTCCATGCCCTTCTTCGCGAACGCCTTCCTGAGGTCGTCCAGGTTGTCCATGAGTTCCTGGGCGATGATGAGTATGCACAGCCTCATCGCGGTCGGGTATGTGTCGTTCGTCGACTGGGCCATGTTCACATGGTCGTTCGGATTGATGACGGAGTACTCGCCCTTGCCGCGCCCTATCAGCTCGAGCGCACGATTGGCGATAACCTCGTTGAGATTCATGTTGAATGATGTGCCTGCGCCCGCCTGGAAGTCATCGACGACGAACTGGTCGTGGAGCTTGCCTGCCATGATCTCGTCGCACGCTGCGACGATGGCCTCCGCGATGTACGGCTCCAGCCAGCCGACGTCCATGTTCGCCAGAGCGGCAGCCTTCTTGACCATGGCGTAAGCGCTGATGAACTCCGGTCTCGCGCGTATCCCGCTCACCGGAAAGTTCTCGGTCGCCCTGAGCGTCTGAATGCCGTAGTACGCGTCCTCGGGCACCTGACGCTCGCCAAGGGAATCGCGCTCAAGCCTTGTGTTCATCGGACCCAATACCTCCTCGATGGGGGCTTTCGAGCATCTCGATGAGGGATATTTCTAGATTCTCCCGACAAGCAGGTCTGGGTAGCAGAAACGCGCGCGCGGACGTGGAAAAGTCTTAGGTGGGCTCGGTGATTATCTCAAAGAGGTCTAACAATTGAACGAGGAGATCCACGCACATCTCAAACACGCTGGCGGGTACAAGTTCGACGTCACTTTCGACGAATGGTCCAAGGGAAAGCTCACGACCGACGAGTCTGAACCCTTGGGAAAGTCTGAGGGGGCGACGGCTGCGATGATGCTCGCGTCCGCAGTGGGACATTGCCTTAGCTCTAGCCTGATCTTCTGCCTCGAGAAGTCGAGGGCCAAGGCGAAGGACCTAGTCACAGACGTGGATCTGAAGTTGGCCAGGAACGACAAGGGGCGCTGGCGTGTTGAATCAATTAAGGTCAATTTAAAGCCGTCAGTAAATGATGCTGACAGAGAAAAGTTAAAGCGTTGCGCAGGCATGTTTCAGGACTTCTGCATTGTATCGGCGAGCGTCCGACAAGGAATCAACATCGATGTAGAGGTGGATGACCGAGGAAGCTGATGGGAGGTCGACAAAGATGCCCTTGATACCACAGAAGGAACGGGAGAACCTGATGAAGGAGTTCTCGGCGAAGCTTGTGAACGATGTCAGGCTAGTGGTCTTCACACAGGAGTTCCCGTGCATGTACTGCAAGGAGACCGTGGATGTGGCCAACGAACTCGCTGAGCTCTCGCCCAAGATCAAGGTCGAGGTCTATGACTTCGTCAAGGACCAGATGAAGGCGAATGAGTTCAGGATCGACAAGATCCCGGCGATAGCAGTCATCGGGACCAAGGATTACGGTATAAGGTTCTACGGCATCCCGTCTGGGTACGAGTTCTCATCGCTGCTGGGAGACATTTACGATGTCTCAAGAGGCGATAGTGGGCTATCGCCGAAGACCAAAGAGGCACTCAAGAGCCTCGACCAATCGGTGCACATCCAGGTTTTCGTAACGCCCACATGCCCGTATTGTCCCGCAGCTGTCAGGCTCGCTCACAGGATGGCGATCGAGAGCGACATGATCTGGGCGGAGATGGTCGATACGACCGAGTTCGTGCCGCTCGCGCAGAAGTACGCGGTCTTGGGGGTTCCCAAGACCATCATCAACGAGAAGACCGAGGTCTCTGGAGCAGTGACCGAGGATCTCCTGCTGGGGCAGATCATGCACGCGGTGACTCACCAGGAGCCGCTGCAGCCCAGGTAGGCGCGCGTTATGGAGTGGCGTAGATGACCGCACCGAAGGACGAGAGCAAGAAACTCGAACATGTGCTCGAGGCTCTCTCGTCTCTCAGGGGCGTGAGGATCGCGTTCTATCTCAAGCGCGAGGAGCGGAAGGAGCTCGAACGGATCGAGAGGATGCCGAGGATGGGACCCCTGGCCGTGGAGAACCAGGGGGTATTCGAGTGCTTGAAACGGAAACACCTTGTGTGCATAGTCAAGGACAAAACCTTCAGGCCTCCGCCGTGCCCGACGGTCCTTCTTATTGACGACGATGGCAACACGATAGGCAAGGAGATCCTACCTGGCGAGAAGGTGAAAGCAGCTCCCGGGCAGAGGCTGCTTCATGTCGGCAGGGACTTCGTGGTTTTCTACGATGGCAGAAGGGCCGCCAATGCGAGGTTCGTGCTGCCCCCGATACCGTTCAAGGAGCTCGACGACATGGAGGGCGTGTCAAAGGCCGCATCCTCAAGCCCTTCGACCCACGGGGACCTCTTCATTAAGAAGAGCAAGGGCCTCGATGACGATCCCAAGCTAGCTACTATACTAATAGGGTTCGACCTCCGGTAGCCTAGCATTTCCCCAATGCCCGCGGGGCGCAATTCGTACCCGGCTGTCGAGGTGCAGCCCGGCAGTGGCGGTTTTCGAATCAGAGCCTTGTTTATATATGCTTTTTCCAAAGGAGCCCCCTGACCTTCGAAGGAACTTTAAGAAGGCCCTCCAGAAACCGGAATTGCATCCGGCGGGGAAGCAGGGTACATGGGGAAGATTTAAATCACATATTTCCATGCGCTCTCATACTCAACCTGCGCATCAGGGAGCGTCGCGCGCAGATGAGAGGCCAATGGTGTTAGAATGGTTGGTAAAGCGAATCCGTTTGAGGAAATGAAGAAGATGGTCGACAAGGCGGGGAAGACCCTTGGACTCGACCCGGGAATGGTCGAGGTCCTGAAGAGCCCGAAGAGGGAACTCCATGTCCACTTCCCAGTCAGGATGGATGATGGATCTATCAGGGTTTTCACAGGATACAGGGTACAGCACAACGAAGCCCGTGGCCCATACAAGGGAGGCATCAGATACCACCCGCAGGTGGACATCGACGAGGTCAGAGCGCTCTCGTCCTGGATGACCTGGAAGACCGCGACTGTCGACATCCCCTACGGTGGTGCCAAGGGAGGCATCATCTGCGACCCGAAGAAGATGTCAGTCGGCGAGATCGAGAGGATGACCCGCAGGTACGCCTCCGAGATATCAATCATCATCGGTCCGGAGAAGGACATTCCGGCTCCAGATGTGAACACTGGTGGCCGCGAGATGGCCTGGATCATGGACACTTTCAGCATGCAGAAGGGCTACCCGGTCCCCGGCGTCATCACCGGCAAGCCAAGGGAGCTCGGCGGCTCGCTCGGCAGGCCCGAGGCGACATCTAGGGGCCTGGTGTTCTGCGTCAGAGAGGCCGCGAAGAAGATGGGCATGAACCTTAAGGGAGCGACCGTGGCCATCCAGGGATACGGCAATGTGGGCGCGTTCGCGCACAAGTTAATCGAGCGCGACTTCGGCGCTAAGGTCATCGCTGTCACGGACTCGAAGGGCGGCATCATCAACGAGAAGGGCCTGAAGTACGATGATGTCTGGGCGCACAAGGTCAAGACCGGCAGCGTGATCGGGTACCCCGGCTCGAAGCCGATCAGCAACGAGGAGATCCTCGAGCTCAAGGTAGATGTTCTGTTGCCATGCGCTCTCGAGAACGTCATCACGAAGGACAACGCTGCGAAGATCAAGGCCAAGATCCTCGGCGAGGGCGCGAATGGCCCGACGACCTTCGAGGCAGACGCGATAATGTTGAAGAACGGCGTGCTCGCCTTGCCCGACATCCTTGCGAACTCAGGCGGAGTCACAGTGAGCTACTTCGAGTGGGTCCAGAACAACTACAACTACTACTGGACCGAGGAAGAGGTCAACAAGCGCCTCGACGGAAAGATCACCACGGCGTTCCACGAGGTCTGGAACATGCACGAGAAGTACAAATGCAACATGAGAGACGCAGCCTACCTCGTAGCGGTCAAGAGGGTCGCGGACGCCACGAGGCTCCGCGGATTCTACCCGTAGACAAGAATCAAACTCCAACCCATCCGGGGCTATGAGGCTCCGGATGGAGAACTTACATTTTTGGCACTATTTCGTTCCAAACTGCATTGAATTTGAATGCTGAGAGGCGCTGAAGGCCGTACAACGCCAGCAGGGAGAGGGCAACGGATTCTGCGTTCACGGAGAAGACCTGAGCTATCTTCACAACGCATTCCCCCCGCTCGCCTTCAATCTTGGTCAGCCTGTATCTGTACTCGATCAGCTCTTGACCGCTCTTGCTTCGGAACACGGAGCCAAACAGCGCGTGTTTCATGACGATCTCCTGACCAGTAGCCATCCGAAGCAGAAGCTTGGAACCCAACATCTGAGCGTCTATCTCGGACAGGGGGCCTCCGTTGAGACTGATCGTGAGCGGATAATCCTTCTTCTTGAGCACCCGCAGTTCCAGCCTGCCCCAGGCGGATTCGCAGTTGACCTCTCGCTCGGCTGCCAAAATGAAATCCATTCGCCCGAGGATGTTCCCCCGAATGTCGAAGACCTGGAACTTTCCCAGCTCGTCCGGCTTCTCCAGCATTCTCCACTCGAGTTCCGACAATCGATTCACATCCGGTCACTGGGCCTTCGCCGCTTCCAGGATAGCCTTGCCGATCTCGTCCGCAAGTACGACTGTCTGTTTGCCGGACTTCATATCCCTCAGCATCACCGAGCGCTTGGCCATCTCCGCCTTGCCGACGATCACAGCGAACCGCGCGTTGACCGCGCTCGCGTACTTGAGGTTCTTGCTGAGGCTCCTGCGCATCAGGTCAACATCAGCTCTTAGGCCATGCGACCTCAGCCTGGCGACGAATCCGAAAGCGTACTTTCTCATGTCGTCATCTGTCGGGATAACGTATGCGTCCAGCGGGGACAGCTCCTCAACCGGCCTCTCCGCCTCCAGCGCCAACATCACCCGGTCGATGCCAATGGCGAAGCCCGTGCTGAAGACTGGCTCTCCCCCGAACAGCTCGGACAGAGTGTACGAGCCGCCGCCCAGAACCTGCTTCTCGGCTCCGAGCTTGGGCGCGTCGACCTCGAACACCATGCCCGTGTAGTAGTCTAGGCCGCGGACTATGCCCATGTCGACCTGGCAGTCGTCGATCCCGTAGAGCTTCAGAACAAGGAAGATTTCCTTGATGTGCTCCTTTGCCTCTGAATTGTCGGCATTGTCGAGGACCTCGATGCCGCCCTTCATCTCAGCCATACTCGCGATCTTGTCGAACAGCTTCCTCGGAAGCGCTTTCGCATCAAACATGTCCCCGAGGGCGTCGAAGTCCTCCTTGTCAATCATCCTTAGGACCTCTGATGCGACTGCTTGGTCCTTAATCTCCGACTGTACCAGTGATTTGAGGATACCTATGTGTCCTACTCGGACAACGAAGTTCTCGAGCCCGGCAGCCCTGAGGCAGCTGATCGCAAGCGCGATCACCTCGGCGTCCGTCTCGGGGTTCTCTGCGCCTATGAGCTCAGCGCCAAGCTGGAAGAACTCCCTGTACCTCCCGCTCTGGGGATTCTCGTACCTGAAGCAGTTGCCGACATAGAACAGCTTCAACGGCTTTGGAAGAGTCGAGAGCTCGTTGACATAGAACCTGATGACGGAGGCGGTTATCTCGGGCCGCAAGGCCATCTCCCTATCCCCTTTGTCCCTGAAAACGTACATCTCGTCGATGACGGATTGCCCTGACCTCGCGGTGAAAAGCTCCGAGTGCTCGAAGGTCGGGGTGAGAACCTCTCCGAAGCCGAACCTAGCGCATGCGTCCCGCATGCCCTGCTCGACCTTCCTGCGCTTGGCCATCTCCGCAGGTCCGAAGTCCCTGGTGCCCCTTGGCCGCTGAATCATCGGGCGAAATAAGGACTACCTATCCTTAATCCTTTTGGGAAGCTCAGACAATCAGATTGATATCCAGGCTGATTCTTCCCCAATTGGATGAACACCCTCTGGGTCGCGCTCGCGGTCTTTCTTGTCACCTATGCGCTGATTTCCATCAGGCGCTTTCCCAAGGTCAAAATAGACCGGCCCGCTGCAGCACTTATCGGTGCCGCCATGATGGTCGTATTCGGAGTCGTCGGCCCAAGCGAAGCCCTCGACGCCATCAACATGGACATCATCGTACTGCTGGTCGGGATGATGATACTCGTCGCTGGCTTGGAACTCTGCGGGTTCTTCGAATGGGTTTCGCTCAGGATGATCAAGTACTCGAAGAACCAGTTTCAATTCCTGGTCCTCACGATGGCCATCACGGGGGCGCTCTCCGCGCTGGTCCTGAACGACACTGTTGTGCTCCTGTTCACTCCTATAATCATCAGGACCTGCAGGATCCTGAAGTCGAACCCAGTCCCGTTCCTGGTCGCGGAGGCGATGGCTGCGAACATCGGCAGTGTCGCGACCGCGGTCGGAAACCCGCAGAACGCGTACATAGCGACGACGACCGGAATATCGTTCTTGGAGTTCTCGGCCAAGCTCGTCCCTGTCTCAATAGTGTGCATGCTGGTCGCGATAGCCATCCTCTACCTGGTCTACCGCAAGGAAATCGAGAAGGGAAGCGCCCAGGAGTTCAGAAGGAAGATACTCAAGGACGGCTGGAAGGTCTTCGAGGAGGAGCTGGTGAAGGGTGATGCGCTCGCTACCTCAGGGCTTCGAAAGCTGAAAGAGAGGAAGCTCGGGCTCTACACCCTTCTCGCCATCACCGCAATCACCTTCGGCGCGTTCGTCGTAAGCCATGTGATAGGGGCGCCCATCGCGCTTATAGCCTTCCTCGCGGGGATCGCGTCCCTGTTCTTCGTGCCGTTGGTATCGAACGTCAAGACGAAGGATATGCTGAGCGGCGTGGACTGGTCCATCATCTTGTTTTTCGTCGGGCTGTTCGTCGTGCTTAGGGGCGTAACCGATTCAGGTCTGCTGGGCGACATCAAGAACTTCTTCCCAGGGTTCAAGGCAGGAGAGACGCCCACGCTGGAATGGTTGACTGCCTTGAGCGCATTCCTGTCCAACCTCGTGAGTAACGTCCCCGCGGTGATGCTTCTGACCGGGCTCCTGAACGGCGCTCCCCACGAACTATGGATTGCCTTGGCATCGAGCTCGACCCTGGCTGGAAACGCGACAATACTGGGCGCAGCCGCGAACGTCATCGTGGCAGAGAAGGCTGAGGGGATGGGGGTGTCGGTGGACTTCTGGAAGTTCACGCTTGTGGGCTTCCCGATAGCGATGGCGACGCTCTTCGTGTCGACTCTGATGCTCCTCATCCTATTCTAGGATGAAACCGGACAAGCGTCCGACATGGTGTTCAAAACAGGCCAGTGAAACCAAGGGTCAAAGGCCAGCGAAAGGGATTTATATGTCGGACGAGAATCATTACACCGTCGGAAGGGATCCGACTGACTAGAAGAAACACGGAGGGATGCACGTGCCGATGAAGCCAATATCTCTCGAGAAGGCGAAGGAGATTGCGACCGAGAAGAACCTCAGGCCTGGAAAGGTCCGGGGGACTTCTGAGATCGAGTTCACCAGGGGCGGAAGCCCGAGGGTCGAGGTCATCGACTGGCCGGAATTCGAGCAAATACTCTCTTCGAAGCAGCTCGAGATACACGAGGGCGGCGGATTCATGAAGTTGATGAAGAAGCCTTAGTCACATACTGGCTCCTTCATCACCCCGCACAAACCCCTTAACAAATCACTTTCTCAAGGACCTGTTTTGCATCAGTGACATGAGTCAAGTCTAACTCAGGACCCCTCGCAGAGTCAAATTCCAAAGACCGGATTGATGTTCACCCCATGATCATATCTTGTGCTTGCATTGTGATTTCGGGGGAGGGGAATTCGGACCAACTCCAGGCTGGGCAATCTTCCTTCATTTCAACAAGAACGAAAACGCACTCGAATAGGAAGTAGGCTCTTTGCATTGCTTATCCTATCGTAATCATACATCCGCTCCATGATTTAGGTCATCAGGAGCTGAGTACGGAACAGAACCTCCTCGATGCCCGGTTCTGGGCTTCCCCAGGAGGACTTATGTACTATCTCTGGACATATTCATAGGTGGAGGCCAAGGAATGGAGCGGCGAAAGAGATTCCGAGTTGCCATTGTGGTGTCAGCCCTCAGTCTGATTTCAATGCCTTTGCTGACCCTCATAGCATTCACAACGGCATGGTTCGAACTCTCCACGTTCGTCATATTGATTCTGTCCCTCCTCTTTCTCTGGTTGGGGGCGACGATTGCCGCAATAACCTATTCCGAAGAGGGATGGACCATGAGAGGTTCAACCCCGGAGTGGATCGTTGCCGCGATGATCAACCCGATATGGACTCTGATTATGTACTACCTCAGCAGGGGCGAGGAGAAGCGCGACACTAGCCGTGGCGCAACGGACGTCGTGGAATACAAGCGCGGGCGCATGAGATGGCGGTAGTCAGGTGGATTGACATGCGAGACCCGGCAGGACAGATGCTGTGAATCAGCCTTTGCTTGTCGAGGCAGATTTGGAGCCGAGTCGAGCTATACATTCTTTCTGATTCTCGACCAGTATTGAATTGACAATTGTCTTTCCGCGGTACTGAGACTCGTCCAATTTCCTGTCAGTAGAATATGTGCAGCATCGATCACCGGCAGGTTCACGGCCATTATCCGGGCACTAGCCGCGCTTGACTATGATCGTCACGACATCCTGGTCCATCACCTTGTGGTCCAGGCCTACGATCTGCCCAGGAAACTTGGCGCTCTTGCCCCAGATCAGCGCGTACCTGAAGTTCTTCCTGAAGTCCCTGTGGATGGAATCGCAGATCATGCCGATGTCCGAGCCGTCTTTGATGACGAGGGGCTCGACCAGGTCCGCTTCCTTCCCCTGCGGCTTCATGTAGATCCGGATGAACCTGAGCTGGTCGAATATCTCGTCCTTGAGCCTCTCTATGCCGATGTCCTTCTCAGCGGAGATCGGGACTACCTTCCAATGCTTCCCGAGCCGCTTCTTGAGCTGGGTGATGTATGCCTCGTTGACGAGGTCGGTCTTGTTGATCGCCACAATGGCCGGGATGAAGAGCCTGTTGCCGGAGATGTAATCTATCAGCTCGTCCTCGACGATGTTCTCTCGGATAACGATGTCCGCGTTGATGTACCCGTACTCGGCCATCATCTCCTTGACGAGGTCCTCATCGAGGGTGGACTGCTTGGTCGTGAAGTTGACAATGACGCCTCCCCGGTTCTTCTTCGATATGACTATGTCCGGAGGGCGCTGGTTGAGCCTTAGGTTGGCGGTCCAGAGCTCGTGCGCGAGCACCTCGACATTGGTCTCGAAGACATCGATCATCAGGAGGATCATGTCGGCCGAGCGGACTACAGACAGGACCTCTCTCCCTTTGCCCTTGCCCTTCGAAGCGTCTTTGATCAGCCCCGGGAGGTCTAAGACCTGTATCTTCGCGCCCCTGTGTTCCATGAGGCCGGGGACGCAGGTCAAAGTCGTGAACTTGTAAGCTGCCACCGCGCTCTGGGCGTTTGTGATCTTGTTGAGAAGCGTGGACTTGCCGACACTGGGGAACCCAACAATAGCCACGGTCGCGTGCCCTGACTTCTTGACGGCGTAGCCAGCGACTTTAGGCCCCTTGGACCTCCGGACATCCAGCTCGTCCTTGAGCCGGGCGAGCTTGGCCTTGAGCTTGCCAATATGGTGCTGGGTCTTCTTGTTGTACTGGGTCTTGGCCAGCTCGTCCTCAGTCTCTTGTATCTGCTCCTCGATCGTGGCCATGTGTTCAGGCCCTGGTATCGTCTCTGTAGATATGAGTTCCAGCGCCCTTTTCGAGCGCTTCCACGAGCTTCTCGTGAGAACATATGACGACCTCTTCCCCGCCCCCCTCCAAGAAACGAATGGCGGCGAGTATCTTCGGGCCCATGCTTCCGGGCGGGAACTGTCCCTCGGAGTAGAGCTTCTTGATCTCCGACAGGCTGGTCCTGGGGAGTGGCTTCTGCGTGATCTTTCCGAAGTCTATGAAAACGCAATCGACATCGGTAGCGATGATGAACAGCCTCTCCTGGATGCTGTTCGCGAGCAGGGCGGCTGCGAGGTCCTTGTCGACCACGGCCTCGACCCCGACGTACCTGTTGTCCTTCCAGATCACCGGTATGCCGCCGCCTCCGCAGGCTATGACGACCTCGGCCTGGTGCTCTCCCCCGAAGACGAGCCGTCTCACTGGCTTGTGCTCGATGATAGCAATCGGGTCAGGGGACGGCACGACCTTCCTGTAGCCACCCCGCTTCTTGTCCAGAACCATTTTCCAGCCCTTCTCCTTCTCCAAGCGCCTGGCCTCGGCGGTGGAGTAGTATTTTCCTATGGGTTTCGTGGGGTTCTGGAACGCGGGGTCCGTCTCCGACACTAGGACCTGGGTGATCAGCGAGACCGCGACCTTGTCCATGCCCCTCCGCTGGAACTCAGAGGTCAGGGCCTGCTGGAGCATGTAGCCGATCTGGCCTTGGCTCTCGGCATCGCATATGTCCATGCCCATGGGGGGTATCTGGTCCTTCGCGATCTCGTTCCTGAGAAGTATGTCGCCCACTTGAGGGCCGTTCCCATGAGTGATTACGATGTCGTAGCCCTTCTGGATCATGTCGGCGAGGCCTTTGCAGGTGGTGGCGACGTTTCGCATCTGGTTCTCCTGGGTGGGTTTCTCGCCCGACCTCAGGATGGCGTTGCCTCCGACCGCTATCACCGCTGTCTTCACCGCTGGGCCTCCTGACGAGAAGGAGGGGCATCGATTGTGAAGCTCCCTATATAACAGTTCTTTTCCCACGAGTAGCTCAGACCAAGTTATTTATCTGAAGAGCAAGTTGCCTTTGGATATGCCAGCCCCAGCAGCGAAGGCCGCAACCGCCCTCCAGGAAAGGATCTCGAAGCTAAAAAAGCCCTTGATGGAGGGTTTCGAGAAGTTCAAGAAGACGCCTTGGACCATCCCTGTCGCGATCGGTCTAACAGCGGGACTGTTCTATCTCCTGCTCGTGTTCTTGCTGGGCACTTGCCTAATTACCCTGCTGCCGCCGTTCTTCATGCTGGGCATCCTATGGTTCTTCAATGTGAAGACCACGAAGAAGCTGCTTGTCGCGGGACTCATCGGCGTGGCGCTGATGATGGCCGTGGAGATCATCTTCTTCGTGCACATGTACCAGACGATAGAGCCCGTGAAGGCGTACAGCGACGACCTGGTGCTTACCAATGGTACCGTGGACCCCATGAGGGGGGACGCGAGCACGGTCTTCAACTACACACTTCAGATCAACCACCTTAACAGTACCTCGACCATCGGGAACGTGACGGTCCGCATCTACGGTTTATCAGGGGACCGTAACGAAACGATGAGCCTGTTCTCCAGGACTGACACCACTGCCATCTACTACTACGGAACGACCATCTCGGATCCCATCAACCTGTACTTGTTCTGGGCCGATGTCAACGGCACCTGGTACTCTGCCTCGGACCATCAGGGCACGGCAGATACCTTGGTCATAGGCCCGATCTACGCGGACGCGTTCGCCATCGCGAAGCCTCTACTGAACTACGGCCTGGTTCTCTTCCTTCAGTTCTACTTCATGTTCGGCCTGATGGTCGGCATGATCTGGTGGACTAGGAGGTCCAGGAAGTACCGCGAGGAGCGGCTCCAGACGTGGGAGAAGTCCCGCAAGGAGAAGGAGGCTGCTGGATCCCCGAAGGAGGAGACAAAGGTCCCGAGCCTCGCTAGGGCCATGGGCAAGACGGACCAGGACACCTTCGTGTGCTCTGAGTGCGGCGCTGATGTTCCCGCAGATGCGACCGAGTGCCCCAAGTGCGGCGAGAAGTTCGAGTGAACGACTGCTCGGGCGAGGAGTGCTATCGGCAGGGCTGGATACACTCTATATAGTTGGAATTCTAATCGAGTTTTGTTCAGGTGAGGGCTCGTCATGAGGAAGAGGCGAGTAGCGGCTGTTTTCGCGACAGTCGGCATTGTTGATAGCTACCTGCTCGCGAGATCTGGCAAGAGACTCGATGGGGCGAAATAGCACGCCGAACCAAGAAGTACCCAGGACTGTTGCTTTGAGCGTCGGAGTAGCATTCGCCATTCTGACGACCGCAATAGCGATGACAATTGCCGTCCCCACTTTCCCCGTAACGGCCTCAATTGAACCCCAGTACCGACATCATGCCCCAATCAATATCAGCGGCGATTCAGAGCTGACACGCGCAAACGGAGTCGTAAAGGGCTCTGGAACTCAGCAGGACCCTTACGTGATCGAAGGATGGTTGATCGGCAACGTGGAGAAGGATGGCGTCGTCATCAGACACACGACCTCGCATCTAGTGTTGAGAAACATGTATCTGCGCGGCGGATACGATGGCATGAGTTACCTCGGCATCTATCTTCTCGATGTAAGCAACATTCGCTTGGAGAACTGCACAATAGACAGATACGGGGTCGGCGTTTTCATCGACAACGACTCTGGATCCTCCTCATCCACAGGAATAGAGATGGACAATCTGCACATCGCACGATCTGGAATCGGCATAGCCGCTTACTATGTCAATGACGGTGGCATCAGAGGGACCCATATCTACGGCACCATGTACGACGGAATCTGCCTCTGGTACTGCTCAGAGATCGAGATCATGGATGATGAGATTGTGAATGCTGGTTATGACCGAGGCTGGACTGGTGGGAGCGGGTATGCAGCCATACAAGCCTCCAATTGCTCAGATATTTCAGTCAGGTCCAACTCGCTCACAGGCACTTGGTATATGCCAAGCATAGCTCTAATTGGCTCACTGAACTCTTCGATTTCGGGTAACTCCGTGTCGTGGGGATCTTCTTCGCCTATCAGCGTCTCGAAGTCGAACATAGTTTCCGTAATTGGGAATTCAATCATCCATGAGGGCGGAGACTATCCCTTCGGAATCGAAATCCAGGCATCATCCTTGTGCAACGTCACCGAGAACAAGCTTAACGGGGCGGGAGCCGTTCTGGCAAATGACACAACAGACTCAACCTTCGCCGACAACGTCCTAAGTGATGGCCGCGGGCTAAATATCCGGAACTCTCGCAATTGCACTATTGTCCGGAACCTTGTGTGCAACAGCTCCTCGGAAAACTTCGGCATCTCGGGGCTGCTCATTGACGGCTCGGTGGACATGCTTGTCAGGAACAACCAGTTGACAGGAAATTCGAATGGCGGGCTAGTTCTGCGCGATGTGACAAATGCAGTGGTCGAGGACAATCTTGTCGCGGAGAATATGGCATTTGAATATCAGGGTGCTGGGATGGCGGTCCTGAGCTCGCGCGATGTCGCACTAACGGGCAACATGATACTCTCCAATGAGGTCGAAGTCTATATCGATTGGTCGCAACAAGTCCTGTTCTCCTCGAACAAGGTATCTGGACAATCGATTGTTGTGATGACCCAGGAGTTGACTATGAGGAACAACTCGTTCTATGTGGCATCTGTCTACCAACATGACGAAGGCCGAGCGGCCATCACACATAACAATTTCATGACGAACACGTCTTGGTACTACAACGGTGTTGAACCGCCGCTCAGTTCATGGAATTCGAGCTATCCAGATGGTGGCAACTTCTGGGCGAGCTATCATCAAGCAGACTCACTCAGCGGCCCGAATCAAGATCTGCCGGGATCCGATGGAATCGGAGACGAGCCTATGGTTCTCGATGGAGCGGCCGTGGACAGATATCCTCTGATGCAGCCAATCGGATTCAATGACTCGGTGCCCCCCACCACCGCGCCATATTTGGCGGGTAGTCAAGGCTCTGGATATTGGTTCAAGTCGGAGGTGAACGTCACCCTTATTGCATCCAGTCTGCGAAGTGAAATCAATCACACATGGGTTCGAGTAGACGGAAGCGACTGGGTTGAGTACTCCGCTACCTTCTCGATATCTGACGAAGGAAAACGTGTGCTCGAGTACTTCTCTGAAGACACCGTGGGGCTTGCCGAGGAGGTCAATACGCTCAACGTCTGGATCGACCGAACAGATCCTTCGATTCAGCTGATAGGAGCGCCGCATGATAACGTATACCGCGAAAGGAGAATCCTGATCAACATCGATGTGACAGATGACGCCAGCGGGATCGAATTCGTGAATCCCCTCCAGTGGTCTATGAGTCTCACGGACATGCTGATGTACAACGGGTCCTTCGTGATCGATGGCCTGAGCGATGGAACCTATTACATCGACCTCTACGCAATTGATCAGGCTGGAAATGCGGTCTGGTTCGACTATACTTACACCATAGCCCCGAGTCCCTTCTACGACCGGGGACTGCTGGGACCCTATTTGAATTGGGCAATGGCTTTGGACGCCTTTCTAGGGCTCACAGGTCTTGTTCTCTTTGGGAGAATCCGTTCTGCTCGGAAGAGGCAGTTGGCGACCGAAGCGTTTGATAGGATGAATGCAGAACGCGAAAACTGAGTGACGTCGGCCAGACTATCTGGAAAGGTCCGCAACAGATATTTATCTAGGGATGCCATTCGACACATTGGGATGCACGCAACACATTGTGTCTTTTGTCTTCCTTCCGGAGGCAGCTCCAATTGGCGTCTATAGCACATGAGCTGGCGAAGAAGCAGAAGGAGATCTCCGTCTCTGAGTTCTTCGAGAAGAACAAGCAGATACTCGGATTCGACTCGCTGACTCGAGCGCTCATCACATCGGTCAAGGAGCCTGTGGATAACAGCCTCGACGCTTGTGAGGATGCGGGAGTTCTGCCTGAGATATCGGTCAAGGTCGAGAAGGTAGACAACACAGAGTATAGAGTGACTGTAGAGGACAACGGACCAGGGATTGTGAAGAAGCAGGTCCCTAATGTCTTCGCAAGACTGCTCTATGGTTCAAGGTTTCACACAAGGGCCCAGAGGAGAGGCCAGCAGGGGATTGGCGTCTCCGCGGTCGTCATGTACGGACAGCTCACAACTGGGAAGCCTGCTCGAGTGAAGTCCAAGATCTCAGACGAGGACGTCGCGTACGAGTGCGAGCTGATCCTCGACACCAAGAAGAACAGGCCTGATATCATCCAAGAGGATTTCGTCATCTGGGACAGGCCTCACGGCACTAGCTTCCAGATCAATGTCAAAGGAAAATACATCGGCGGGAAGCAGTCAATATTCGAGTATCTAAAGGGCGTTGCCATCGTCAACCCCCATGCCAAAATCACGTTCATCCCGCCTGAAGGCAACGCTATCGTCTTCGAGAGGGCTTCAGAGCAGGTTCCCCCGCCGACCAAAGAGGTCCAGCCACATCCTGAAGGTGTCGAGCTCGGCGAATTGCTCAGCATGGCCAAGTACACCGAATCGCTGAAGATGACCAGCTTCCTCACGACCGAGTTCTCGAGGATATCCTACAGGGTCGCGAGGGAGATGTGCGAACTCGCCCAAGTGCCAGCGGACCAGAAGCCCCAGGACCTGACGCTCGAGCAGGCAGGAGCAATCCTGGATGCCATCAAAAAAGTCAAGATCATGGCGCCCGAAACGGACTGCCTGTCACCAATAGGAGAGACGCTCATCAGAAAGGGTCTCAAGAACGTCCTCGGAAGCCTCAAGGCGGAATTCTACGCCCCTCCAGTCACGAGGGAGCCGAAGGTCTACGCTGGCAACCCGTTCATCGTTGAGGTTGGTATTGTCTACGGTGGAGAGTTGAACAAGGAGGAGCCGGTTCAGATTCTCAGGTTCGCGAATCGTGTGCCGTTGATGTACCAGCAGGGCGCCTGCGCGATCACACAGGCCATCGAAACTGTGGACTGGAGAAGGTACGGCCTGGAACAACGGGGCGGCCAGGGCGTACCTTACGGCGCGGCAATCATCTTGGTCCATGTAGCCTCGACTAAGATCCCGTTCACTTCCGAATCCAAAGAGGCCATCGCTAACATCCCGGAGATCAAGGAGGAGATCGAGCTCGCGCTCAAGGCCTGCGCTCGGAGGCTGAAGACTCACCTCAACAAGACGGCGAAGAAGGGCAAGACGAGGGTCAAGTTCGAGATCGTCCAGGACATCATACCGATGATCGCGCAGAAGAGCGCGAAGATCATCGGGAAGCCGGCTCCGGACATCGCGGGGACGATCACCAAGATCATGAATGTCGTCTGGATCGACGACGATGTCAAGTACGAGAAGAAGAGGCACCAGGTCTCGGTCAAGGTCTACAACTACACTCCAAAAACGCAGAGCATGCACCTGCACATGCTCGTGCCCTATGAAAAGATCGATCAGAAGTCGCTCCAGCTCAAGCCTATCGAGATCAGAGAGGGCAACAAGATCACCTGGGACCTCAAGAAGATAGGGTCGACGGACATCTTCGAGCTCAAGTTCGACTTGGTTGGTATCCCGCAGGAGCAGTACGACGAGAACGAAGTCTACGTGAGCGGCATCGATGCAGCATCGGTCATCGGAGTTGATGTGCTGCCAGGAGACTGGGACCTAGAGCACTTGAGGATCACAGAGGAAGGACCCGCCGAAGGCCCGCCCGAGGAGGGCGAAGAGGGCGAGGTGGACTACGACGAGGGGACGGAGGCGATAAGGGATGAAGAATGAGGAGCGCCACCAGAAGGCCGTCGACAAGCTCACGGACATCGCCGGGAGCGTGTACGAGCAGATAGACTCTGGCAAAATCCCCAAAATGATGATCCCGCTCAGGACGAAGAGCAACATCAGGTTCGATTCGAAATCCGCGGTTTGGAAGTACGGCAAGGCGATGGGCGCTCGATCCGCGAAGAAGCTCACAGGCGCCCAGATGCTCCTCCGGACAATGTACATGCTGGAGTTCATCGAGGACATGATCAAGGACGAGAAGAGCTCCACACTGAGGGAGATGTACTATATCTCGGAGGGCTGGGACAAGGCGAAGTTCTCAACCCAGGACGAGAGCAACATGCTCGCGGAGGACCTCGAGATAATCACGACCTGCATGAGAGAGGACTTCAAGCTCCGGCCCGAGGAGGACGGTGCCAGGGTCATGGGGAACATAACAATCCAGGAAGTCGACCGGAAGGGCAAGAAGAAGAGGATCAACTGCAGGGACGATGTCGGGGATTCCGGTTACGGCATTCCATACAATGTCGAGAAGGACAAGATAGGGTTCGTGGACTGCGACGCGGACTTCATCATAGCGATCGAGACCGGCGGTATGTTCGATAGGTTGGTCGAGAACAAGTTCGACGAGGACGCTCACGCCGTCCTTGTGCACCTCAAAGGCCAGCCCGCAAGGAGCACAAGGAGGTTCATCAAGAGAGCGCACGAGGAGATGAAGCTCCCAGTAGTGTCGTTCACTGATGGAGATCCTTGGAGCTTCAGGATACACGCGTCGCTTGCGTTCGGGGCGATCAAGACCGCTCACCTGAGCGAGTACCTCGCGACTCCGACCGCGGAGTTCGTCGGGATCACCGCATCCGACATCCTGAACTACGAACTGCCCACGGACGAGCTCAACGACAAGGACATCCAGGCGCTGAACGCGGAGAAGACGGACCCGAGGTTCAGCGACGAGTTCTGGAAGCACGAGATAGACCTGATGCTGGAGATCGGGAAGAAGGCCGAGCAGCAGGCGCTCGCGAAGTACGGCCTGGACTATGTCACAGATACATATCTCCCCGAGAAGCTATCGCAGCTGGGTATTCTGAAGGGCTAGCCGGACCAAGAGCTCAAGTTCGTGTTCTTCTCCGTGATTCCCGAGCTGCCGATCCACATGAGCCTGGCGAACGATTGGATTACGGAATATCCACGAGAGAACGCTATGTCCATCCCGCGCCGGGTAAGCCCAGGGATGGGCAACGAGAGCTCATTCGCCTTCGAGTCCATGGCCATCAGTTCTGCGGATGCGATCAACGGCTCCACGATGTTGTCCTTCACAGAAGGGTCGGTTGCCATCACCCTGATAGCCGCGCCTCGCATGTTCTCCCTCCTCGCAACAGTGTGGGTGACGCAGAACCCCACGACCTTGCCCTTGTGGGCCGCGACTAGAGTGTCGCCGAATGAGAATTTCTCGGTGAGTTCAACCTCTCCAGAGTAGTCCAGCCCTGGATGCAGTGAGTTGCTTATTCGCCTGATCTGAGCCATGACGTGGTTCTTGACCTCTGAATCTGACAGGCGCTCGACTGAGACATCGCCGAAGTCCTCGTCCGGGGGCTCGTTCTCATCTAGCTTCTTCGCAAGGATCAGGACCATGCCCTCGGGTTTGAGCCCGACCTTGAAGTACATCCCCAGGTTGACCTCGCTCTCTGGCATGGTCTCCAGACCGATGTCGGAGCACCCCTGGTCTTCGAGATACCTGAGTGAAGACTTCAGCAGCTCTTTGCCAACGCCTTTGCCCTGGTAGGATGGCAGGACCGACAAAGGGCCCACCCAGCCCGTCTTTCCCCAGACGTGAGAGAACGATGAACCAATGATGCCAGCGAACTCGTCAGCGGCCACGAAGGCGCCATCCGGGTCCGAGTGAAGGTAGGATAGGATGTTCTCGTCCGTTCTGCACTCGACTCTTACTCTCAACGGGTAGTCCCTCTCGATGAGCTCGCTCCAGGAGATGAGATCAGCTCGCTTGACATCGGAGATGTCTTCGACCTTCATCTTCCTGACAATGACCGCCATCTACCTCACCAGACTGCTGTCTGCCCTTCGATGACGGTTAGGGGTCTTGTCCTTTAAGAACATGATTAGATGGTTATCGCCTTCCAGATGTGTTATATCCGAACAGTGTATTCGGAATTCCACCATGCGGATGAGCCCCGAGTGCGTCCCCTGTCTTATCAGGCGAGTGCTGTTCGAGACCGAGGAGGTCGCGCCGTCCATGTCTGTCGCTGCCGTCAAGAACGCGGCCGCGATGCTCGGAGAGCTTTTTGGGGACGATGTCTGCTCGGCCACGGTCGCGACCCAGGTGCACAGAGAGACCTACAGGATCCTCGGAACGAGGGATCCATACAAGACCCTGAAACGAAAGAGCAACGAGGTCGGATTAGAACTCTACCCGATCGCAGAGAGGTTCGTCGAATCATCCAAGAACCGTCTGAGGGGTGCGTTCCTCTGTGCAGTAGTCGGAAACGTTCTGGACTTCGGGATCGGCACCGGATACGATCACCCGTCAAAGCTCAAGAAGGAGTTCGGAAACCTGCTGTCCGAAGGGCTGGGACACGATGACACGCAGAAGATCAAGAAGCTTCTGAAGAAAGCAGGCAAGGTGGTCTACCTCGCGGACAACTGCGGAGAGATCGTCCTCGACAGGCTCGCTCTCAATGAGCTGAAGAAGTCCGATATCGAGCTAATTCTCGCGGTGAAGGAAGAAGCCATCCTGACAGATGCTACATTAGCCGACATCAAGGGCCTGGGTTTGGAGGACATTGTGGACGAGATTGTGGAGTCGCCAGGATTTGCGGTCGGGGTTGATCTGGATTCCCTGGGCGGCCCTTTCGGAAGACTGCTGGACGATGCCGACCTCATCATCGCTAAGGGGATGGCGAACTTCGAGTCGCTCTCCGAGACGGACCTCGCCCCTATTGCGTATCTCCTCCGGACCAAGTGCAGGCCTGTTGCGGATAGTATCGGGCTCAAGCTGGACCTCAACGCCGTGAAGCTCTTCCAGAGGGGGTACAAGGCACGATAGACGCGATCGAGTTCAAGAGCTTCGTGAACAAGAGGGTAAGCACCTTCAGAATCGCGACGGGCTCCTCCGACGTCGCAGAGAACGTCATCGTCAAGGTAGTTTCCGGTGACGACTTCGGCGTAGGGAATGCATCCCCCAGCAATGTCACGCACGAGACTTTGAAATCAATCGAGGAATTCATGGCGAAAGTTCCCAAGAAGATCATCGGGGCTGACGAGCAGGACCTCTCCAAACTGCACAAGAAGCTCGATTCAACTGCGGGTGGGAACACGGCTGCGAAAGCTGCCGTGGACATCGCGATCTACGACCTGCTGAGCAAGCGAGAGAAGAAACCTCTTCGCAAGTACCTTGGAGGAACTAGCAGAGACAGAATGATCACCGACATGACGATTGGGATCGAAACTAAGGATGTCACAATCAAGAAAGCCTTGAGGCATGTTAGGGACGGCTTCAGGGCGCTCAAGATCAAGGTCGGACTCGATTTCGAGAGCGACGTCAGGAGGATTGAGGCAGTGAGGGACGCTGTTGGCTCTGGGATCCAGCTCCGGGTGGACGCGAACCAGGGATACGATGTCGACAAGGCGATCGAGTTCTGCGAGGTGATGCGAACGCTGAGCGTCGCCGTGATCGAGCAGCCGGTGAAAGCCGACGACTATGCCGGCCTGAAGAGAGTGAAGGAACACAGCCAAGTTCCGATAATGGCAGACGAATGCGTGAGGTCCGTGAGCGACGCCAGGAAGGTCATCAAGGACAGGTCCGCGGACATGATCAACATCAAGCTGATGAAGAGCGCAGGCATCCACGATGCCCTCACGATCAATACGCTCGCGAATGGAGCTGGCGTGGGCACGATGATTGGGTGCATGGGGGAAATCCAGGTGTCGATAGCCGCCGGCCTGCATTTCGCCCTGAGCTCTGAGAACGTCAAATTCGCGGATCTCGACTCTCACTTCGCGATAATCGACGACCCGTCGAGTGGGCTCAGGTTCGAGGATGGGGAGCTAGTAGTCCCGCGCAGACCGGGACTGGGCATATCGACCCCGCTGGATTGAACGAGCGACCTTGGAATCGGCCGGAAACCATAACCAATAAGGCTTATAGCTATGGTCTTGTATCCCCTGCCAGTATCTTTGAACTGGCGGTTGTAGATGCCAAAGAAGATCAGCGAACTTCAGAGCGCTGAGCTGAAGTTCAGGGCGCTCCTGAACAAGAGAGACGAGATCAACGCGCAGGCATCTGTTTTGAGGTCCGAGAGGGACAGCCTAAACGAGCAGAAGCGAGGAACCCAGGAGGAGATCCGGGCCGCCAGGGACCAGAGGGACGCCCTCGTGACCCAGATGAGAGTCCACAAGGCCAAGAGGGACGAACTCCAGAGGAAGGCCAAGGAACTGATAGAGTTCAAGAAGAAGCTCAAGGGTGCACCCTTGGGCGACCTGAAGGCCGAGATCAGGGCCATGGAGGCGGAGCTCAAGGCTATGGTACTCAGGCAGCAGACGGTCCCGATGAAGATTCCCGAGGAGCGCACGTTCCTCGACAAGATAAGGGCAAGGACGGTTGAGATCCAGAGGCTCAAGAAGATCCTCGCTGAACAGGACAAGATCCACAAGGAGATCCACACGGTCGACCAGAGCATAGATGCGCTCTTCAAGCAGGCGGACAAGGAGCACGCGGAGGTCGTCCGGCTGTCAGATGAGAGCCACGAACATCACGACAAGGTCACGGAGCTCATGAAGAGCATCGCTGGCCTGGTTGCCGCGTCTAACAAGAAGCATGAGGACTTCCTGAAGCTCAAAGCCGAGGCGGACGCGGCACATCAGAAAGCGGTCGACATGCGGTCGAAGGTCATCGAGTTCAAGAGGGAGAAGCAGGAAGAGAGGTACGAGGAAAGGAAGGCGGTCCGCGATGTCAATCTGGCCACGAGAAAGGCCTTGGATGACAAGCACCTCCGCGACAAAGCCGCTGACGATGCCCTCCAAACATTGCTCAAGCGCGGGAAGATCGAGATCCGCTAGCCTATGGGATGTGCTTCATCGTCGGCTCCGAGCCTACTACTCCCGACGCTTCTTCTTCTTCTTGCTCCTGAAGACGAGCACCGAGGCCGTGGGCTCGAACTTGTCCGGCTTCTCCCGCTCCTTCTTCTTCTCCTTCTCTTTCGGCTTCTGCTCGGCAGGGGGCTGCTCGGGCGGTGGCTGAGGAGGTAAGACGGGCTCTGAGGGGGCCTTGCCCTTTGAGACATACATGTCGTGCGTGCCGGACTTCTTGAAGTGGACGTGGTCCGTCTTCATTAGCAGCGCGAGCGGGAGCACGAGCTGGTCCCTGGTCAGGTTGGTCGTCTTCATGATGTGGTCCAGAGTCGCCCCCTCGTCTGCGGTCACATCGAGTATGGTCTTGATCGCAGCATTGACATCGACCTTCGCCTCGCCGGTCCCTATCGTCAGCTGGGTCCTCTGTTCGACTATGCCTGACAGGAACTCCTTGGTCTTCCTCTCGAAATCCCACATGTCCCGCTCGAGAAACGACTTGAGGAATGTCGTGTCGAGCCCCAGCTGCTCCCAGCCGTTGATCTGGTCCAGGTACTGCCCCCTCATGAACTCCGTGTGCAGGCCATCCCTGGCTGCGACGCTATCCCGCTTGAGCTCCAAGGCCTTCTGGAAATGCGCGACGGCTTCGTCACTCCGCTTGAGCTTGGCCAGCTCCTTGCCGAGGTTCAGATGAGCGTCGTAGTTCTCTGGGTTGATCATCAGCGACTTCTCGAAGCAAGAGAGAGCTTCCTCGGGCCAGGAGAGGGAGTTGAAAACAACCCCCTTGTTGTTCCACGCGAAGTAGTTCTTCGGGTCGGCACTGATCGCTCGGTCATATGCCGTCAGGGCAAGCGCGCGCTTCCCCTCTAGCGCGTGCATGTTGCCCACGATGCACCAGGAGACAGAGTCGTTTGGATCGATGTCAAGGGAGATATCGTAGTTCGTCTTCGCCTTGGAGTATTTCTTCATCCTGTAATACGCGTCCGCCTTCAGGGTCCATGGGAGCGCAAATTTCTGTGAGATCCCGGCCTTGGCGGTCCTCTGGAGCGATGCGTCAGCGCTCTTGAGTGCGCCCTCATAGTCCTTAGCCTCGACCATCGAGCTGGCCGCCCTGAGGTCCGACCAAATGGCCATGTAGTCGATCTCCCGCCAGAGGTACACCACCAGAGGTAGGAAGCTGAAAGCCACACCTATCAGAGCGACGACTCGGTCGTAGGGCTCGTAGCTGTTTGATGAGAAGATCCCGAGCTGCTCGTGGAATGACACTAGGAGGATGCCCATGGCGCCGATCAGCCACGCCCCCAGAAGGCCGTCCCGGGTCCTGAACGCCACTGTCGAGACCAGGCACATGGTCATGCCGATGACGAACATGATCACGTTCCCTGGGGACGAGAGGATCTCACCGTCCGAAGTCCTCCCTATGTTGAATGCTTCGTGCACGGGCACGATCAGCATCAGAACGAAGCCCATCCCGAATAGCGATAGCCACAGCCCGTCCTTGCCCGAAATCCCCTTGGAACCAAGTACCACGAGGATGAATCCCGAGACGAGCAGGATGCTCGGGACTGCGGCCCAGCTGCCCATCGCAGATCCCCAGGCGACCAGGGCCAAAGCGCTGCCTGCGAACAGAAGCATGCCAAGAAGGCCCAGGTTCTGTTTCGTGAGCGGGAACGGCAGCGTGAACTCGTCCTCGGCAGCGGCTCCCTTGATCGTGAGGAGCATGTAGATGCCGATTAGGACGAATATCCCGGAAACAACGAAGACATACGAATTGTAGACATCCCAGTTGCCGTACCAGTACTCTTTGCCCAGGAAGAAATCTATCGATGAGCCTATCACGATGGACGCGTAGAGCAACAGGAGGTACAGCCTAGGCCCGCCGATCGACGGCACGAAGGGCTTCACGGCCTCGGAGCGCGTGCTCAGGGACCTGAGCATATCGTTCGCGACCGAGACCAAGTCGTTCTGCTGCGTTCCTTGATCCGTCTGTTCGTTGGGGGGAGACATGGTACCGTCCTCGATTACTCCTCGGGCGCAGATTTGCTAGCTCTCTTTGCCCGGCTAATGACGAAGAACATAATTGGTACTATCGCTAGAGCGGGTAACAGGCTTCCGAGCTCAGGTATGGCTAACTCACCCGGATTCAGCGCCCCAGGCGTCGGGGTCATGCCACTCCAGTTGGAATAGCCATCTCCAGGACCGCCGACTCTTCCATAGGACATCTGGTGCCAGGTGGGCATATTTACCGAGTCTATCACATTGCCCAGGTTGTCATTGAGCTGATAGCTCTTGCCCGAGGAGAAGTCCAGGTTGGGCGACACATAGAACCCGCCTGGCTGAACGGTCACCGATGGGAAGGTGTATACGAGAACCCCGTCGACATACAGCTCCCAGCCGCCGATGTTCAGAGGTGTCGTGCCGGTGTTGTATAGCTCAATCCAGTCGTTCGGCTTAACGGGGGGAGGCATGGAATAGATCTCGTTGATCAGCATTCCCGGAAAGGACTTCGATGCCATCGCTCTCGCCGGAAGGAACATGGAGGCCTCGTCTTGGCATCCCTTCCAGTCCTGGGCGACGAAGGTTATGGGGTAATTCTGACCCAATGCAAGCCCCAGCGTCTGGAACGACCCCCCAACCTCGAGCTGATAGCCGTCAAGCGCCGCGGCCGCATCTCCTGCATCCACCCAGCCAGTGCTCTGGATCTTGAACAACTTGGCCGAGAGGATCGCCCCCTCCTTGCCGACGACCGCGATGCAGGCCTCGGAGCCGCCGACGTAGTAGCCAGTGCTAGAGTTCCTGTCGATGTCGATGAAAACGAATGCGTAGTCCGTGCCGTAGAGAGTGTGCGTTTCGTTCGTGATGTTTGCCATCTGTCCTGGTACCCACCGGACGGTGCTCCCGGGGATGCTCGAGCCTCCGAGCATGGTCCCGTTCACGGACATGTAGAAGAACGCCTCTGTCGCGGTCGAGGCCGCCCTAACGTTCCTAATGTCGACATCCGGGTTCCAGCACGGGACTGTGCCATCAATGAACGTGTCGTTGATCGCGTCCTCCGCAGGCAGTCTCATGTCCCAGTCCCCGAACGCGCCGTCGACAACGATGTTCCCTGGCGCCTGACGGATGTAGGAGACTGTCGCGTTCGTCTGGACGGACTGTATACTCACTGTGGCGTTGGAATCCATTATTGCAGGTCTCGACGAGTCAAGTCTCAGTCCGAACGAGCAGGCATCCGAGGACTCAGAGAAGCTGGCCACAATCACCAGCTCGTGTGAGCTGCGCTCGCTGACCTTCAGAGGCTTCTCGAAGATGAGGGTGCTATTGCTGCTCGTCCCGATCATCTGCGGCCCCTCGTAGGCGGACATGCTGGTTGGGGTGATGTTCCCCAGAAACTGGAACCTCAACCCGCTGACCGAGACCGTTGGGCCCTTCCCCGAGATCGTCAACGAGAGCATGTGCTCGTCCGTGACGCCTTGTGTCACCGCTGGCGCGTCATGATTCTCAGAGATCACGAGCGCAGCTCCAGCGGCTCTGAAATTGACATCGGACCAATCATCGGGACTGCCCGTGTGCCTCGCGCAGACCAGCGCGACTGATCTGGAGCCAAGGGCCAAGGAAGTGGCGAGTTCGATCTTGCCGTCTTTGAAGGCGACGGTGGGGCTGGACGAGGGAGAGAAGCCTGCGAAGTCCAGCCTACTAGTGAGCGGGTCGAAGCTGTAGGTCGTCCCGGACATCAGGGACCTGTTCCAGCCGACAAGTACCACGGCCGAGTCCGCCCCCAGCCCACGAATGGAGTACCCGCTGAGCGAGTTGCCATCCCTGTCGATGAAGATGTAGTACCCGTCCGCGCCCGTGTTGGAGTCGCCGAACGCTTTGCCGTTCGTGGCGATGTAGAAGTAAGACCCTTCGGAGTCGTACTTCATGGCATAACCGACCAGGGTCGTGTCGGGGCTTGGGTTGTTCGGCTGGTCCGTGTATACTTGCGCCGTCATCCAGTCCATGAAGTACCCGTCGATCTTGACATGTTCAGGAGGGAATGTGAAGACTAGAGCATAGGGCACGACGAGGACGATCGCGACGAGCACGAGAACTGCGAGAAGCTTCCTGCGCATGGGTCCTGGGCCCGGGCCCAAGATCCTCGGCTGGTATGACAGCCTGAAGCCGTTCACTGCGCCCGCACCGTTGACGAACCCGTTTGTGATGCCATTGGTAAGGCCATTGACCCGTCCTACGCGGACGCCGTTGGTTATCCCGTTCGTGAGCCCATTCGTTCTACCGTTGGTCAAGCCATTTGTCCGTCCGAGCCCATTGACTCTTCCCTTGGAGCCGTTTGTGAGCCCGTTCGTCTTGCCAGGGGGGCCGTTGCCGTTGCTGGACCTGAAAACCCTTGGAGGGGAGTGTAGACCGTTGGTTAGGCCTCTCTGATCCTGAGGGGAGTGGGGATCATCCTTGGAGGGGACCCTTCTGTCCCGCACGACTTTCCTCTCCTAGGCAGTGCCAATCGGCGCTGTATCATGTCGGCCCTCGCCGCCTCCCCTCTCTACAAAGCCTAAGCTGGATAGCCAACAAGATCCAATCTACGCTCTTTGGATTCCTACTGCTAGAAGAAATAACCTCGCTGTTGTTATAATACCCTTTCGCTAATTATCGTTTTTGATTCGCTAGGCCAGATACCAAGTTCTTTATAGCAAGTGTTCAGCGGGTCGAGCGAAGAATCTGGGGTATTCGAAAAGAAGAATGAATGTAAGGGGTTTCTCGCTGGTCGGCTGCGAACCTTGAGCTGTCTCAGACCACATCGGAGACTCTCCAGTCCCCGAAAGCGACCGTGCTTCCGTTCACGCCATCGGATACGATCTTGCTCTCCAGCTTGATGATGTCTCCAGGATGGTACTGCTCGGACAGGTTGGTTGCAGACGAGACGCGGATCGAGAACTGCCCGTGGTCGACGTGTATCCACCCGTGCTGCGCAGGCACGTAGAATGAGCTGCCCTGGTGCAGGTCCGCCCACTTGTCGCCGACGTAGACGAAGTACAGGTCCGTGACATAGACGGTGACTCCGTGGTCCGTGTAGCTGTTGTATGTCATGTCCACTATCAGGTCGTCGACGGACTTCGTGTCATTGACATGCCAGCTGGCTGGAATCTCCAGGTTTTGATCATACGTGTCGGTCCCCGAGTATGCCAAGTCGTCGAAAAGATCGCTGAAGCCGCCCATGCTCCTGACCCCGCCCGCGGCAGCCAGGACGAACGCCACCACAAGCACGGCGACGACAACCAAGGCAACCATTATGGCGATGATCTTCTTCTCCATGACGTATCTCACACTCCTCTCATTTTGAACTCCGTTGCTGAAGAGACAGACACGCAGGTGAACAACCTATTTAGCACTAGCTGTCCCATCCCTTCGGCTTCGCGCGCAATATATCGGTATATGAGTATATAATTATTTGGTTACTGGCTCGGTCCTTTCAAGCTCGCAGGAGCTCGGCAACCGATGCATGGTGCGCGAGCG
>Ga0315282_10000129_pt1 | contig 148806 bp, 150 predicted proteins | sample YL17G07_20_MG_FD_203693 | JGI IMG/M metagenome (GOLD analysis project Ga0315282, IMG submission 203693) | Sediment microbial communities from Yellowstone Lake, YNP, Wyoming, USA - YL17G07_20 | ecosystem: Environmental > Aquatic > Freshwater > Lake > Sediment | place: USA: Wyoming | collected... | reverse complement strand
GGGAAGAGTTCAGGCAAACGAACCTCGAAAGCTTTTTATAATCCCCACTGGAAACCTCGCGGCGCGCCGCAGCGCGCCGGCGCCCCGTTAAACGGGGCGACCCTTTAGGGCGAGGAGGATGTCATAACGTCGCTGTTTTGTGTTCCGAGTCCTGAGTTCTGACGAACGAAGTGAGGAAGAACTTGGGAGCTGATGGCATCAGCCATCGGATTCTGAGTTCTGGCTCAGGAAAATTCGGGCCGAATTGGCCGCCCGCAAATCGGCTCGGCCGATTTGGGGTCCATTGTTCGGTTCGCCGAACAATAGGGAGACCAACCAGAGGCCCGATGATTTTTCGGCATCCCTGGAAAGAAACCGACGCGCCGCCAAATGTTGTAAGGAGTAGCTTTTTAAGGGCTTTTTCATAATGATTGCTAATGACCTTAGCGGAATCCGGAAAACCCCTCAGGCCAAGATTGCTGGACCGGGGCAGGCACGCCATCCGGGCGGCAGTGTTGGTCTCCTCCATTATCGGATGCCCGGCGCCTCAGTTGCCGGTTGTCGCAGCGCCCCCGCCGCAGCCCAGGGCGGAGACCAGCTGGCGGGACCTGCCCGCGTTGGCCAGGAGGCTCAATGATCCTAATTCGCGATACGATACGCTCCGGGGCCTGGGGATTGCGCTCGAGAAAGGGGAGGACATATCCGCGGCCGTGCCGGCGATCGCGAGGTTTGTCTCTGAAAGCGGCCTGCGCATGCAATGCGATGCTGATGAGATCATAAAATGGCATTTTGTCTCCGATGTTATGGAGACCTTGAAGGCCGCTGCCGAGAAAGGAGCCGACATGACTGCGGCCGTGCCGATGGTTGCCAAGACCCTTTCCGACGCTTCAGCGCGGGATTATAAAGTCTTGAGATCGCTCACCTCACAATGTTTCGGAGGCAACCTTGAAACCCTGAATGACCTGATCGAGTATAGCGCTACGAGTATTTTGGAGCATGCCGCAGAGAAAGGGATTGACATATCGATGGCATTCCCATCGCTCATCAAACTCCTTCCGGACAAAGGCAGTTTCCATGTACTGTTTACGGCTGCAGAAGCAGGGTCGGATCTCAGCGCCGCGGTGCCGAAGGCGGCGGTCCTGATTATGCATGGCGAAATAAAGGTCAAGAACCTTGCCGGGGACCTGCTGGGGGTTATCGCTTCCTATGAAAAGGGCGGCCAGGCCATGAACACCCTGGTCTGGCGTCTGGGAGATGAGGATTCCCAAGTTCGGGCGCACGCGGCTTTTGCCTTGACAATCCCGGTCCTGCACAATGTCGACATATCGCCAGCCGTCCCGGCTTTGCTCCGCATGCTTCCCCACAATCCCAACGCACGGACGCAGCGGCCTTGGGACACTCCTGATCTGAACATCGACACCACTCTTCCGATACCACCCCTCAGCGACTCCTATACGGAGCAGTTCGCAGCCTGTTGGACCTTGGGCACCCTCGCCGCAAAAAAACCGGATACGCTCCACACCCTCCTCAAGCTGCTGGTCAATAAGGAACCAAGCACACGGTTGGCCGCCATCAGGGCCATAGAGCACGCCGCCTACGTAAACGGGGATATAAGCGCAGCCAGGCCCTATCTCCCGAAACTGCTCGTCGACACTGATATTATCGTGCAACGCGCGGCTAAAGACCTCTCCACAATCCTGAAAGAATAAGTCCGATAACCATGGAGCGAATCGCGGCAAATTTTTCCAGCAGGCAGCGAAGGGATGCTATCCTTTTCCTGATGTCTGCCGTTCGCTCCGTCAGGTCCCTATCGCGGTAGCCGAGTATGTTATCAGTGATTCTGCGTACTTTCCTCGAGGCAGGATTTTCCATAGAGACACGTTCTAACCCAACAGGTAACAGAATAAGCATATAAAGATATAAATTTTTTTATAACCTGGCGATTGGAAAAAGAGAGAAAAGAGGGAAAATTCACACGTCATGGTACATGTGGAATTCCCAGGGATGCGGCCTGAGCCTGAGGGCATCTATCTCCTTGGTCCTCTTGTGCTCTATCCACGTCTCTATTATGCCCTTGCTGAAGATCCTGCCCTGTTTCGGGTTTCGTGGACTCAGTATTTCTCAAGATACTGCTCAAGTTCCCAGGGCGTGACTGTCAGGCAGTACTGGTCCCATTCCTTCTTTTTCGATTCGAGATACCGCGAGAAGGTCTGCTCGCCCAGCGTCTCCCGGACAATCGGGCCTTCCTGCATGATTCGCAGCGCTTCCCCGAGCGAGGGCGGGAGCGTTCCTATGCCCATCTCGCCCAGCCGCTTGTCGTTGAAATGGAACAGGTTCTCCTCGACCGGCTCCGGAGGGGTGAGGTTGCGCTTCATGCCGTCCAGTCCGGCCTTGAGCATGACGGCGAAGGCGAGGTAGATGTTGCATGTCGGGTCAGGGCAGCGCAGTTCGACGCGCGTGCTGTTCGGCCTCCCCGGCGAGATTTTCGGTATCCTGATCAGGGCTGAGCGGTTTATCCTGGCCCAGGCGACATAGACCGGGGCTTCATAGCCTGGGACCAGCCGCTTGTACGAGTTGACCGTGGGGGAGAGTATGGCTGCCAAAGACTGAACATGGGCGAGCTGGCCCGCGACGAATGAGTAAGCGGTTTTCGACAGCCCGTACCTGTCAGAGCCATCGAAGAAAGCGTTCTTCCCCTCCTTGAATAAGCTCTGGTGGACATGCATGCCGCTCCCGTTTATCCCTGCGATGGGCTTTGCCATGAACGTCGCATGCAGGTCGTGCTTCTGCGCTATGGCCTTCAGGACGAAGCGGAGCGTCGCGGCAGAATCCGCGGCCTTCAACGCGTAGTCATAGCGGAAGTCTATCTCGTGCTGGCCCAGAGCGACTTCATGGTGGGACGCCTCGACATTTATGCCGAAAGTCTCCAGCGCCACGTTCATGTCCCGGCGGACGCTGTAGGCCTGGTCGGAAGTGAAATCGAAATAGCCGCCCTTGTCGTGCGGCAGGGGTTTGAGGGAACCGTTCTCGCGCTTGAACAGGAAGAATTCCATCTCAGGGCCGGTGTTGTATTCATAGCCCATGCCCTTGGCTTCCTCGAGAGTCTTCCTGAGGATGTACCTGGGGTCGCCTGGGAAAGGCTTTCCGTCGGGATTGTAAACGTCGCATATGAAACGGCAGGTATGTCCGTCGTTGGAGTTGAGCCAGGGTATGAGGGCATAAGTGGACGGGTCAGGCATGAGATACATGTCCGACTCGTGAATCCTCGCGAAGCCCTGCACGGAAGAGCCGTCGAACCACGCCCCGTGCGTCATCGCCGTATCCAGATGCCGCGCCGGTATGGTTATGCTCTTCACCATGCCGAACAGGTCTGAGAACTGGAGGTTCACGAACCGCACGTTGTCCTTCTCTATCCTCTCAAATATCTGGTTCTTCTGGTTCTGGTCTGCCATAGCTCTCGCCTCAGGGCGTCCCTGGTCGCGGGCGCATCCCGAATCATTCCCAATCATGGTGGGATGCCATGATATTTATTATTTTTCATTGATTTTCCAAACATTTGGCCGATCTCTTTATAAAGATTTTTCGCAAATGTTCTGAAATCAAGGGTGAAACGGCATGAAAGGCAAACATGTGGGGATGGACGAAACAGACCGCAGGATACTTTCTGAGCTGAAGAAGAACTGCAGGCGTTCATATCGTGAACTGGCGGCAGCCACCGGGATGAGTCCGGCGGCGCTGATAGAGAGGACGAAGCGGCTGGAGAAGGGCGGCGCCATCACAGGCTACTCCGCGAACTTCGACTACCTGAAGCTGGGCTTCGAGTTCATGGCCATAGTGGAGATAAGCATATCAGGCAGGGACCTGCTGGGCGTGGAAAGGAGGATAGCCCAGATGCCCCGCGTCGCTGCGATATGGGACACGACCGGGGACTATGATGCGCTGGCGGTACTGATGTGCAAGTCCCGCGGCGAGCTCAGCGCGACGATAAAGAAGATACTCGCCACAGAAGGCGTGGAGAGCACGACCAGCAACATAGTCCTCAATGTGGTCAGTCGGCTGACGGAATTCGACGGGGTGTAGGATGGACCATCGCAGGAACCGCAGGATGAATCATGTCCGGCTGGCTATGATGGCCTCGGATCCCTCCCTGCCGCCTGCCGGGCGCGAGGATGCGGGCAGGAAACTCTGCAGGATATACGCTGCCTATGGCCGCTACGAGGACCTCTTCAGCATGATCCGGGATAAGAGCCTGCCGCAGAAGGTGCGGGAGAGCGCGTCTGACCTGGTTTCCCGGGCCTGCCTCAACGCGATCCGGATATTCGGCAGGTATAGGTGCTACCATGAGCTCAATGACATCGCCAGGAATGCTTACCTGTCGCTCCCTGTCAGGGAAGCTGCCGGTCTCATGGTGGTGAAGCTCCTTGTCCGGAAAAAGGATTCCGAGCCGCTTGCGAAAATAGCGAAGGACAGGCGCAGGCTGTTGGACGTGGTTTTGGCGCATGATGATACCGATCATCTCACCCGCCTCGTTTTCATGGCTGAGAACGAACGATTTCCGGAAAAGGTCAGGGTCGCTGCCGGACTGGATGCGGTCCGGGCATTCACGGCGAAAGGCATGATGACGTATCTCTGGCGTGTTTCCCATGGCGAGCACGCCCCAGGCATTGTCCGGAAGGCTGCGCTGAGGTCTTTGGACGATGCCCGCGTCAATGCCGTGGTGTTCCACACGCTTCGTGGAGAGTGGGAAGAGCTTGCCGAACTGAGCGGATGCAGAACCAAAACCAGGGCTAAAGAAAGAGGGAAGAGGGCTAAAGGGGACGAAATCAAGAGCTAGGGGCTAAGGGCAAGAGCTAAAGCGCGCCGTGCCAGAAACCCCGGAAGGTAGCTAGCAAATCCGCATGCCCGCTTTTTTCAATTCGCTGACGTTCTTCGAGCCTGTGAGATAAGCGCAGACCTTCATCTGCTGCTGGAACGTCTCGATGCACGGATCGAGTCTCTTCTGGCTGAGCGCCTTGATGAACGGGTAGGCAGCGCCGCACATGTCAGCGCCCAAAGCGATGCATTTCGCTCCGTCCATTCCGCTTCTCACCCCCCCGCTGGCCACCATGGGCAATATCCCGCGGCACTGCATGATGCATTCAACCGTCGGGATGCCCCAATCCTCGAAACCCGGAACCCTTCTGGAACTTCCCGAGCGGAGGTATTCGACCTTGCTCCACGAAAGGCCGCCAGCGCCAGCCATGTCGAGCCATTCCACGCCTGCCTTCTTCAGCCTGAGCGCCACGTCCTGGCTTATGCCTGCCCCTGTCTCCTTCACCATGACGGGCACGGAAAGCTTCTCGCAGGTCCGTCCGATGGCCGCGAGGATGCCGGAGAAATCAGTGTCGCCTTCAGGCTGTATCACTTCCTGGAGCGGGTTGAGGTGTATCGCGAGCGCATCAGCTTCGATAGCGCTCACGATGGATTCGATCTTTTCTATGGGATATTTCTTGAGCTGGAAAGCGCCTATGTTCGCGAGGAGCGGGATGTCCGGAGCCACGTCACGGACCTTGTACGTCCTCGCGAGCTCGGGTTTCTCTATCATCGCCCTCTGCGAGCCCACGCCGAAGGCGAGTCCGTGTCTCTGCGCCGCTTCTGCAAGGGATTTGTTGAGCTTCTCGGCATCGCCATAGCCGCCGGTCATGCCGGTTATGAGGATCGGGTATCGGACGGTTTTGCCGAGGAACCGCGTGGAAAGGTCCACGGATTCCAGCGATATCTCGGGAAGCGCGTTGTGGATGAGGTCCACGCGCTCGAAGCCCGCTGTCTTATCGTACTGCGCGCCTTTGTCCAGCACGAGGGCTACGTGGTCTTTCTTCCTGGACTCGGTCTGGGTCTTCATCTTCATCCCATTACCTTGCGAGCGGATACTTCTCCATGTACATCTGGGTCTGCAGCACTGTCAGGAACGGGAGTATCACGAGCGAGTTCGCGAGCAGCACGAAATATCCCGAGAACGTGCCTGCGAAAAACACATCCCCGATCACTGTCACCAAGGAGAGCGAGAGCAGTGAGACGAACGCCCAGATAAGGACGAAATGCGGGTTCTTCAGGGCCATCTGGCCGGATTTCCTCATGGCGGTCGGCACATCGAGGTTGTCTATCACGACCGCAGGAGGCACGAAGAAGAGCAGGAACGAAACCCCGAACCCGATCATCGGGTATATCCAGGATTGGAGCGGGTGCTCGTAGGTCAGTATCTGGGCAGCGATCAGGATGAGCAGTATGCCGGTGTATATGACGAATATCCTCGTGGCGTAGGTGCCGAACGCTGTCAGGACCTCGTGCTTGATCGACGTGAGCGTCCTCTTGGAGCGTACCACGATGTTGATGTTCACTATGGTGTCCGCGATCACGAACATCGAGAGCGCGTAGGCGGCTATGGTTATCATGAGGTCCACGATGGAAAGCTCGGGGATGCTGCCTGTGCGCAGGAACACCGCGCCGAGCGAAAGATACGTCGGAGCCGGTACGAGGACAGGGACCAGGAAAGCCAGTATGAACGGGACCGAGAAGATCACTATCAGGCCGAGCCTGCTGAGGTAGAAATCGCTCGCGTATTTGAACGTGCGCATTATGTCGTCTTCCATGCCCACAATAGGAAAGCATAATTTAAATATTGATTTTATGCTGTCATGGCAACCACGCGTGACCCCGCGAATCGGGTTAGCTTTAAAAACAGAACCAAATCAATCTCATTCCATCCGACTTATCGAGATATCCAAAAGCGAGGGGTTTGATTATGAAGACGATAGACATGATAATAGAAGGCGGAAAGGCGACCGCAGGGCCACCGCTCGCGCCGGCACTCGCCCCGCTCGGCATAAACATCGGCCAGGTCGTGGCGAAGATAAACGAGTCCACCAAGGCGTTCTCAGGCATGAAGGTGCCTGTCAAGGTGCATGCCGACCCGAAGACGAAGACATTCACCATCGAGGTCGGCAGCCCGCCGACCGCGGAGATAATAAAGAAAGAGGCCGGCATCGAGAAGGGCGCTGGCACCAAGGACGCGCCTGCCGGGAACCTCACCCTCGCGAAAGCGGTCGGGATTGCCAGGAGCAAGACGAACTCGCTCGGCAAGGACGTGAAGGAGACGCTCAAGGAAGTGCTCGGCTCCTGCGTGAGCATGGGCGTCAACATAGACGGCAAGAAAGCGAAGGACGTCATACGGGAGGTAAACGAGGGGAAGCACGACTCGCTGCTCGCAGGCTGAACACATGAAAAGGGCAATCCTCCTCCTGTTACTGATCTCGCTTTCGTTCGCTTCAGAGGTCTGGCATTTCGCTTCTTCCGGGGCCATCACCATCAAGCCCATCGTGTACCAGGACAGCATCGTGGTGGCTTCCGATGACGGGAACGTATACTCGCTTTCGGATAGCGGCATGAAAAGGTGGCAGTTGCAGGTAGGGAAATCCCCGAACGAGCTGCTGCCCTTCGACGGCGCGATCGCAGTCTCGACCACTGGCGGCAAGGTGGTCAAGATCGGGCCGACTGGAAGCGCCCTGTGGTCAGTGGATCTCAATGCGACCAATTACAACGTGTCACATGTCTACGGCGCGAGCGCCAACCAGAATTTCATTTTCGTGACTACCAACAATGGTGTGTATGCATTGGAGAAAGGCGGCACTGTCCGCCCTCTCGTATCTTTCGATGACAGCACGATGCCTGGCGCTCCTGCAGCAGGGACTGATTACGTGGTCTATGGCAAGGGGAACGGATTGTTCAAGGTGAGCCAGAGCGGTGTCCTTGCCTGGAACTCCACGCTGGAGCGCGGCTCGTTCTGGCTGTCCAGACCGGTCATAGACGGGAACAGCATATACGTGGGCGCGCTGGATAACAAGATGCATTCTTTCGTGGCGAGCAACGGCGCGGAGATATGGAGCGTACGGACGAAGAACTGGGTCGCCGGCACCGCGCTTGTGAGCTCCGGAGCGGTTTATTTCGGGAGCGATGATGGGACCGTCTACGCAGTGGATTCAAACGGCGGCAATACGCGATGGGCAGCCCAGACCCAGCTCGCCATCCAGACGCAGCCCGAGGTCGGGACGCTGGGCGGGAAGGAAGTCGTTTTCATCGGAGGCAGCGATCGGAGCATCTATGCCATCTCGACCGACACGGGAGAGATTCTCTGGAAGACATCTGTCGGAAGCGCTGTCGGCAGCCCCTTGTTCTACAAGAACCTCGTGGTGTTCGGCGCTGCCGACGGCGTCGTGTATGCCTATGACACCGAAAGGGCGTGCTCGATAACACAGCCGATGGAGGGCGACATCCAGGGCCCGAAGGAGCTCGTCGTCAGCGGAAAATACGTTTCCCAGTCCAGCGGACCGACGGTGTACGTCGGATTCAATGAAGGGGGCAACTGGCAGCAGACGAACACGACTGAAGACGGCTGGTTCTATTATGTGGATCCTAAAACCGTTCTGAATCCGGATCTGAACACCATCTCGTGCAAGCTAGCCGATGATGCGGGCGAGGAAGGCGGGCCGAAATACACGACCGTCTCCCTCAACTACGACCCGAACATCCCGCCCAGCGAGCTCAAGGTGGCGGTGTCATCGAACATCATAGAGAAGAAGCCATTCACTGTCTTCGTGAACGATGGCGACGACGGTTCTCCGGTGGACCGGTTCTCCCTCCTGGTGCAGGGGAAGGAATACAAGGGAGACAAGAACGTCACGCTCACGCTGCAGGAGCCGGGCGCGTATCAGATAAGAGTGAGTAAGATCGGGTTCACGGATGCCGTGGTAACGATCAACGTCAACGCGAGCGGCGTGAATCCGATTTTCGTGGTCGTGGGCGTCGTGATAATCCTGATCCTGGCATCGCAGATATGGAAGGCGCTGAAGCAGAAAAGACGCTGATTCTATTCCACCGTGACTGATTTAGCCAGATTCCTGGGCCTGTCGGGGTTTATGCCGCGCATCACGCTCACGTGGTACGCGAGCAGCTGCAGCGGGACGATGAGCGCGAACGGGTAGAGCGCGGGAGCTATCCCTTTCGGGAGGTTTATGCACAGGTCGCTCTCCTTCTTCACGTCATCGTCGTCGGTGACGCTTATTATCATGCCGCCCCTCGCCTTGGCCTCCTTTATGTTGCCGAAAAGCTTCTGTAACGTTTCGTCCCTGGGCGCGAGCGCTATCACGGGCACGCCATCGGTGATGAGGCTGAGCGTGCCGTGCTTCAGCTCCCCGCCTGGATACGCTTCGGAATGGATGTATGTTATCTCCTTGAACTTGAGCGACGCCTCGTACGCTATGGGCACGTTCCTGCCCCTTGCGATGAAGAACGCGTTCTCCTTCTTGACGAGCTTCGCGGCGATGGTCTTCACCTCAGGTTCCATCTCCGTCATCTTCCCGATGAGCTCAGGCAGGCCGGTGAGGGCCTCCTTGCCGAACACAAGCTTGTACACCACTGCGAGCTGCGAGGTGAATGTCTTTGTGGCCGCGACCCCCACCTCCGGTCCGGCATTGAGCAGCACGGTGCGGTCGGCGAGGCGCGTGACCGATGACTCCACCGTATTCGTTATCGCGATGTGCCTGCTTTTCGAGGCATAGCGCAATGCCTGGAGGACATCAGCGGTCTCGCCGCTCTGCGTGATAGCTATGACGAGCGTTCTCTCATCAGGTTTGGCGATGAAAGGGTAGTCGCTCGCTATGAACGCCTGCGCAATCTTCCCCTTTCCCGAGAGCAGGTAGGCCAGCATGAGCGACGCGTGGTATGACGTGCCTGCAGCGACTATGTCTATGCGCTCGTACCCGTCCATGAGTTTCCTCGCGGAATTGACCTCGGAAGCCAGGCTCTCGTTGATGAAATGCCTCTGGTCCATTATCTCCTTGAGCATGAAATGAGGGTAGCCGCCTTTCTGGGCCATCTCGTTGCTCCAGTCCACTGTTATCTGCCTGCGGCCGGCTTCCTTGCCGCTCGAATCATAGACCTTGTATCCATGGCGGCTGAGTACCGCGATATCCCCGTCCTCGAGAGGCACGAACGTCCTGGTGTAAGCCAGCATGGCAGGTATGTCCGAGGCGCAGAACATCTCGCCCTTGCCCACTCCGATTATGAGCGGGCTGTTCCTTCTCGCGATCATTATCCTGTTCTCGGCATCCATCGCATCCATGGCCACGATGGCGTACGAGCCTTCGAGCGCTGCGACCATGTCCATGAATGCGCGGAGCAATGGTTTGGTCTTCTCATTCTCCTCTATCATGTGCGCGATGACCTCGGAATCCGTATCTGATGCGAATATGTGTTTCTTGGCGGCAAGCTCCTCCTTCAGCCGGATATAATTCTCTATCACGCCGTTGTGGGCTATGGCTATCTTCCTGCCGCAGTCCAGGTGCGGGTGGGAATTGGCTTTGCACACCGCGCCGTGCGTGGCCCATCTGGTGTGGCCGATGCCGAGGTTGCCATCCAGGGCGAGGAATCTCATGGAGGACGAGACCTCCTCGACCATGCCCTTGTCCTTCTTGGTCTCGATTCTGTTGCTCTTGCTGTCAAGCACGGCTATGCCTACTGAATCATAGCCCCTGTACTCGAGGCGCTTGAGCCCTTCTGTCAGGACTTCCGAGGCCTTACGGTGGCCCACGTACCCGATGATCCCGCACATGCGATACACCATTTTTTCTCAATAGATATTGCCTAAACAAATTATGAAATACATTTTTTCATCTTCTGGCGCTTTCATCCGTACATCTCAAATATTACACATAAAACAATTATAACCATATGAATGTTTTATTTGTTTTATTGATTGGTTTTGTAAATATTTACGGCGCCTTTCGGTCTGATTCGTCGTTTTGACTAATATGTTTTTCCTCCCCCAACTCCCCAGGCAATGAGGAGTTCCATGCACTCCTTCCTCATGAATCCTGCGGTTATCGCGAGCTTGGAGCGTCCCTTCTTCTTCATCTCCCTGTCGCTGATAGTGAGCTCGGAGAAGCCGAGCTTCTTAACGTCTCCGATGCCGGTTCCGAAGACTATGCCTTTGGCTCCTGCCCAGTGTATGGCGGAGAAGCACATGGGGCACGGTTCAGTGGTCGAATATACGACGCAGCCATCGAGCTTGTGGCTGCCGAGCTTTTTGCAGGCGAGCCTTATGGCGTTCATCTCGGCGTGGTTCGTGGCATCCTTTTTGGTGAGCACCGTGTTGTGCGCCACGCAGATGACGCGATCGCCTTTCACTATGGCAGAACCGAAAGGCGAGTTCCCCATCCCGACGCCCTTCATCGCGATTCCGAGCGCCTTTTCCATGAACCTTCTCGATGGTCTTCCTGATGGCATAGTGGTCAATAGTTCTCCAGGATATAAAACCCTTATTGATTTCCAAATTGGGTGTCATACCCCGTAGCTTGCTTCGACCCAATTTGGAAATTGGCGGCCCTAAGCCCGACGAATCGGGCTTGGGGCACCGAGTTCGATGCGTCGAACTCGACGGCAATGTCGTCTTGCGACATTGCGCACCGAATTTGCAAGGCAAATTCGATTGTTGCCGAATGAGCGGATACCCCACTGCTCCCTATTGTTGGCTTTTTCGCCAACAATGGGGCACAGCAAGGTTTGCAGAAAAAAGCAAACCTTGCGTGTCCTGGAACATTGTTCCAGAGACACCATGTTCCGATACGTCGGAACATGACAATCGAATCGGTGATACCGATTCGGTGCACAGAAACCGAATCGTCGGTTTCTGTTGTTGTGCAGTGGGGGCTCTTCGGCCGACTTCATTCGGAAATCCGGAACCGCTGAACCCTAAACCCGCAACCCAAAACTCGGAACCCCGAACCACGGAACCCAGAACACGGAACACGAAACCACGAAATCCGAAACTACGCAGCCACCACCATCCTGAGCACGTCCCGTATCCCAGGCGCGAAACCCATGATCATCAGCACCAGCGCTATATAGTATCTGTCCTCCTCATCCATCTTTTCCTTCTTGAGGACGTACGCAGCTGCGAACGATATGCCGACTTTGAGCAGGTAGAACGCGAAGAATGTCCCGAACACCTGGCCTATCGCTGACGAGAGCACGTGCTGCTCGAAATACCCGATGCCTGATATCGAGGAGAAAAAATCTATCACGAAGAACGTGGCCGCGCCGTCGAGGGCCTGGCCCGCGACGATGGCCGCGAGGATCGGGTCCTTGAGGTACCTCCATGCGAGGTAAGCCGGTATGGCTGCGAGCACCACCACCGGGATGGCGTAGACAAGGTATCTCATGAACGGCAGGAGCAGCAGGAGCATCGGAAGCCATAGCGCGAGGCCTGCGTAAATGGGCAGTTTCGGTTTTTTCATGACATACGCGAGGCAGAGGCTCGCCAGGTAGAGCGCTGCGGTCACGACGTATATGCCTGGTGTCACAGTCAAGTAGCCATAGTCGAGAAGGTGGCTCTGCAGCACCAGCCCATGGAGCGGGGTCACGGCCTTGAACGCGCCGGTGTCTATCGAGTCCGTCACCACCCGCATGGTCGAGCCGAGCAGCACGAACGCGAGCGCGCCGGCTATGAATGTCCGGTCTATCCTCACCTTGCCAGCTGCCAGGGCCTTCCTGATGAGGTATATCGCGGCGATGGCTATAAGCGCGTAGGTGAGCGTATTCACCATATTATACCCAGTATGCTCCACAATCGGGCGGACAAAGTAATCGTATATAAGGTTTTCCATCGAACCAACTGCATGGATATTCGGCGTAAGAAGGTTATAAAAGCGAGCGTGCGCTCCTCGATAGAAAAACTCCTGGACCAGGCCCGTGCATCTTTCGAAGCCGGAAAGGGGGAGCGTTCGGCCCGCTACGTCCGCATGGCCATGGACCTCCTCAGGAAGCATAAGGTCAAGCTGCCTTCCGAGGTGAGGAACAGCTTCTGCAGGAAATGCCTCACCATATGGATACCGGGGAAGACGCTCACAGTCCACTATGACAGGAAGAACAGCTGCCTGCGGGTGCGCTGCGATCGGTGCGGGTATTCGAAAAGACTTTAAGCCCCTTATAGTAAATCTTGGGATATAACTCGTGATGCCATGTCAAGCGATTTTCCTCACATATCGTCATACCTCCAGAGGGTCGAGCAGATAATGGAAGGCGAGCTTTCCCAAGAGGACGCGCGTGTCTATGGCATGCTGGTACCATTCCTCAAACGGGGCGGCAAACGGTTCCGGCCTGCCCTCGCGCTCGTATCCTGCGGTGCCGTCGGAGGCGACAGGGATGCCGCGCTCGAGCCTGCGGCTGTGATAGAGCTTTTCCACAACTTCACCCTCATCCATGACGACATCGAGGATGATTCCCGGTTCAGGCGCGGCGAGCCCACCCTGCATATAACCCACGGCATCCCGATAGCGCTCAATTCCGGGGATGCGCTCTACACGCTCCTGTGGAAGAAGCTCATCTCGCTCAAGATGCCTCCCGGCCGGCTCGTGAAGCTGCAGGCGATGTACGCTGATGCCTTCAAGCGCGTGGTGGATGGCCAGGGGATCGAGCTCTCCTGGATAAAGGAAGGGCGCTTCGACATCACCGAGGCCCAGTACCTCGGGATGATAAACGGCAAGACCTCGGCGCTCATAGGCCTCTCGTGCGAGGCTGGCGCGATGATAGGCGGGGCGAAAAAACGCCTGCAAAAGGCCATGCGCCAGTACGGGGAATGCATCGGAGCCGCATTCCAGATACAGGATGACGTTCTCAACCTGACAGGGTCGTTCGAGAAATACAAGAAGGAGATAGGCGGGGACATATCCGAGGGCAAGAGGACGCTGATGGTGGTCCACTGCCTCGCCCATGCAGACCCGCAGGACAAGGCGAGGCTCATATCCATACTCTCGTCGCATACCAAGGACCAAGGCGAGATCTCCGAAGCCATCTCCTATATGGACAAATATAAGTCGCTGGACTATGCGCGCGCACGCGCCCTGAAGCTGGTGGAGGAGGCGAAGCTCATCGCCGGCAGGCTGGCCGATTCAGAGGACAAGGCCGCCCTCATGTCGCTTTCCGATTATGTGGTGAAACGGGAGAGATGAGCGGAGCGCGGACAATAGCCGAAAAGAAAGCAGCAGACACCAGAAACCGGCAGAGAATCAAAAAATATTTAAATAAGGGACTAGAAATCCCCTTGATGGCCTCCCACAACAAGATTATCGTGCTATTGTTAGTATTGTTAATATTGTCATTGTTCGGTCTCGCTTCAGCGTTCGACCTGACGGATATGCTGTATCCCAACGAGCATAATGCCGCTGTGGCCTATACCAATTTTAGCCTCGATGGGGTCAAGTACTCGATCGTGAGCATCAGCGGGCAGGAGGCGTTCCTGCTCGAGAACGGCGAGCCGGTGACCGACGCGGCCAAGACCAGCGACGTGCTGCATTCCTATTACGGCAGCATCTATTACCCGTCGCAGACTGACCTGAACGATCTCCGCTCGCTGATAACGGAGTTCAACGACAGCCGCAATGACGGCTATGATTTCAAGGGCAAGGAGGAGTATGTCTGCAGGGACAACATCCTGCTCTCCACAGGCAAGATAAGCATAAACAACCAGCCCGTGAAGTGTATCGACAGCACCACCTGCACCCGGCTCGCCCTTCTGCTGTATTCCGCTTATGGCGAGGGCCTCGGCCTTGGTTCGGCTGCGGACCTGGTCGAACCGCTCGTGGAGTTCACTCCATCGAGCCTCATGATAGATGCCTACATGGCGAATTACACCTCGAAGCTCGATAGCATGGATCAGGACAACGTGCTCGACACGATAACATACATCAAGACCACGGCGCCCATCGTCAAGACCCTGTCCTACAAGATCGAGAGCTCGGTTTTCAGGACGCCGCGGCTCAACGACAGCGACGACCGTGCTGCCTGCACCGGGGTATGTTATAGCCTCTGCCCCTCATTCGAGCTTGACCAGGACGTTTTGGACCAGCTCGTGGCGAAATCCGATGCATTGCTAATCAAGCTCGCGCCCCTCCTCAACTACCAGAATGTCTCAGCGCAGATACACGACAGCACGGTTACGCGTCTCGAGCGCAACCGGAATGAGGACCTCGCTGCAAAGTACAGCGCCGAGTTCGCGCCTTTCAACGCCTCAGGCAAGCAGGCGATAGCGGCCGCGGGAGACGTACTACTGCACGTAAATAACGATACGCTCGCCACGAAGCTCGGGAAACTCAAGGAACTGGATACGTCCATCGCTGATGACCTCAAGTCCAGGAGTTTCAACACGACCGAATCCGATATCGCCCAGTACAAGGCCCTCACGCTGGAAATCGGGAATCTGACGGCTTCAGTGGGTGGCGCATATGAGAGCGCGCGCAATGCGAAGAATTCCGTGAATTCGCTCGTCCTGATACTCCAGACCAGGGATTCCGATCCTGTGGCCATGAAATCGCTCGGCCTCCTCATCAATCAGACCGAGGATGTCAACGCCCGGTTCAGGGATGGCCTCACCACCGAAGACTTCGATACCCTCGCATCCAACTACACGGCCATAGCGCATGAGGCTAACGCGCTGCTAGAAGGCCAGAGGCAGATGCCCGCGACGAGGGTGCTCCTGCTGTTCAGGGGATTCGCGAGGAAGGTGAACACCGGCATCGCCATGGTCGCGGCGAAGACGAACACTATCCAGCCCAGCGAGATACCCCAAGGCGTCGTTCCTCTCGGAGCCTTCTCAGCCCTTATCTTCCTGTCTTTGGCCTCGGTGAGCGTGGTGGTGTTCCTTTACATATTCTCGTCATTCCGCTTCCAGGTGCCCAAAACAGCCCATATCCTGGTCGCCGCGCTTCTCTGCACGCTCGTCAGTCTGGCTATATTCTCGGTCTTCCTGTACATGTTCCTCGGCAAGACCTCGAATGATGCCAACCTGCAGGAGTTCGTCTATGATTTCAATTCGAGGACCAACACCTCGATTTTCGTGGACATGACCAATGCGTCGTTCTCTGATGCCAAGTCCATGCAGGCATGCGCTTCTGTGCTGGCCCAGTCGATGTCGGACAGGAACAAGACCTGGGAGATGTATTCGATTACCAAGACGACGTGCACTGCAATCTCTTCCACCGGAGCGAACTCCTCGCTCACCGTAAGCGAGTGCCAGGGAAAGGACAAGAACGCGACATCCGCGTTCGTCCTGTCCTATTCTCAGAAGAACGAGGTGCCGAAATTCGCTGTCATATACAAGAACCGCGCGGAGATAAAAGGCAACCAGGACTATTTCGATTCCTGTCCCCTGGTCGCGTTGTTCAGTTGATGCCTATGGCCAAGAAAAAAACATCGAAGAAAAAGGCGGCAGAGGAAGCAGAGGAATCAAAATCCACGCCTGCATCACAATCATTCCCCCAGCTCGAACAGCTGAAGCCTGGTCCGGAACCGAAGATGGAAATTGAAGAGGCAGGGATTGGAAAGCGCGAGAGCATCGAAAAGCATGGGGGAACCACGGCTCCTGCGATGGACAAGGATGCGATGCTCAAGGTCGCAGCCATCGCCCTGCTCGGCGTCTTGGTGCTCGTTCTCGCATATTATTTCCTGGTGCTTTCCAGCCCGACGTTCGTCCCAGGTTCAGAGATCGATGTCGAGACATTCAAGGGGCTGTTCGCTTCAGCATCCAGGGTATACATCGTCATGGATATACGCGGCATCTCGAACGAATCGCTCCGCGGAAGCATCATGCAGTGCGGCGTGGATTTCGCAGGGAGCACCCCTATGGGCGGCAAGGAAGTGATACCCATGTCGTTCACCGACACCGAGTGCACGCTCCCACCGGTCAATAAGACGGACAACGGCATCCGGACCCTGAAGGAATGCGCATCAGCGCTCAGGGGCGGCCTTACGATACAGATCAAGGAAGGGCCCGGAGGAGCAAAGTATTACAGCAACGGCATGGTGGTGTTCGTAGGGCCTGGATACAAGCTCGGGACCTGCGGGATGAAGAAGATTTGATCCCTTCCCCGTATGTCATATCAACCTGTTTTTGTCCAACGCCATCACAAAATAAGGCTTTTTATAACCCTCTGGACAAATATCCATTATGACACGACCCCGTGAATCAGCAGTAAGAATGCGCGAGGATGGCATTCCGAGCATTGAAAGGCCGGGGCTGATCAGAAACGCCGTGTGGGGAGCAAGATTACTCACAGAAAATCTTTGCCTTAGGTGCCGATTGCCATTCGCTAGATACGGGAGCTCCAAACATGCTTTTTTGGCTGATCGCTTAAGCGACAACTATGCACGTATGGGGTTCAGGGACAGAATGTCCGAAGACTTGGAACGCGCTGCAATGAAATATAATCTGGCTTTGAGATATGCCCAAGATGACTCCAAACGAGGCCAGCAGCGCCGCAGAATGGTGGATTGCATTTCACGCATAGCGGAATCATATGAAGTGCGGGCAACCGAACAGGAAGAACGCCTCAGAAAAATTGGCCTTGGCACTCCGGTAATTGAAGGAGAATCCACAGATATGGCGCCCGGAATAATCGCGCTTGCGCTCTATCGGGCAGCGTGCCATAGAAAATTAGCCGCAGAAGTCAGCCCTACGGCATCAGACGCATCACAGCAATATGGACTGGCTTATGGTGATTGCCAACGGGCAATCGAAGCGCTCACTGGCCCCCAGAATCGAATGGATTTGGGCTGTATAATTACATTGGGCCTGGCGCGTTCTTTACTTGATAATTTGTCCTCTAAAGTCGGATGAAATTTTCCCGACTGTTTTTACTTAACCCGTTACCTCGTCTTATATCTCAGGAAAGCGCCTATGCCGCCGAACCCCGTGAAGAACTGGTTCCCTTCCACGCTGTCGGTGGATACGATCTCGACCTCTATGTCGCTTTGGCGTGCGAGGTCTGTCAGGTAGTCCAGAAGCAGCTCCTTGGACTGCAGCTTGGTCTGGGAATTGCATTTCGGGCACTGGATGGTGTCATCCGCCTTGTCCCGGACGACCTTCCTCGTCTCCTCCCCGCAGGACGAGCACTTGTAGAGCGCGCTCATGTGCTCCAATCCTTCGGAGAGCAGCACCTTCTCCGCCTGCCTCGATGCGATGGCCTCGCGCACCTGCTGCTCGCCGTACACGGCAAGGCCTTCGTTAACGACCGCCTTGATGAACCTGTCAACCAATATCTTCTCCTTGATGGTTTCCTGCTGGGAGATTATGTTCTCGCTCTTGGACAGCACCTCCCTTATGCCGTAGTCATCGGTATATCCTGTGTCCACGACCCCGAGCACCTTTATCTGGTAGTTGAAAGGGCTCATCTTCATGAAGAATTCCTTGGTCGGGCCAGGCCCGCCCACGATGACGCCCTTGACCTTGCCGAGGAAGGCGTTGTCCATAGAGTCGCCGACGCGCTTGTAATAGACCTCGATCGCCTCTTCTATGAGGCGCTCGTAGCGGCGGGCGCTGTTATGCACCACGAAACCGTCGGCTATAAAGTTGGAATGGATAGGAATAGTTATGTCATAGAAGTTTTCCCTGCTTTCAAACGGGATCTTCTCCTTTATGACTGCGAACGTGAAATTCGAGTCGTAAATCCTGCGGAGGTAGTCTGATGTTTTCCTGCCTTTTTCCGTGTTCCGGCACCTGTCAAAAACAGGAAGGATGTTCTTGGCGAATGTTTCCCTACCGAGCGGCTTCCTGTTCCTGAAGAAACAGCTTGCTGCATGGAAGTCGCTTGTTTTCAGTCCAAGCCCCTGGGCGAGCTTTAAGACCTCTCTCCCGTCTATCGGGATCTGGTCTATGTACTGCTGATTGCCCTGCTTTTTGCACGCTTCCAGTAGCTTCTGCTTCTTGTCGCTTCGTGCAAAGCCGATGTGCGCCATGAAGCGCCGGAGCGAATTCCTGTCAGATATGGAAACGAACCACTGCCTGCTTCCGGAAACCCGTTTTTCCGCGAACGAGGAAAGGATGCCGAACCTGAGGAGCAGGAACTGGAGCTTTTTCATGAGCTTCCTGCTCGTCATGGCGATGTCCACGCGGTTTCCGTGGATATATCCTTCCGCATCGTACAGGCCGCTGAGGAATGCAGCTACCACGTCGTTTCCGCATCTTGCGATGGCTGCCGGGATGTCCCGTTCTGCGGCGAGCACTTCAGGGGCGATTTTTGCAATAGCTTCTGCAAAAGCCAGCGAGTAGATCCTTATCTCATAATAAGGTTTTTTCGCGAAACTGCCGCGCTGTCCTGTCTTGTCCACTGTGCGCAGCGTCGGCGTTATGTCAATCGCCCGCTCCACGAGCATGCAATACTTCTCCGCGAGTTCCCTGCTGCCTTCGTATATTATGGTCCGGTTCCCGTCTGCAGTTCCGTCTCCGCACAGGACTCCGCAAAGCCTCGCAAGGTACTCATCCCAATATTCCGGCAGCCTGAGGGTTTCCCTGTTCAGGCGGCTTTCATCAAGACAAAGCCCGTACATCTTGTATATCCTGCGTAGGTTCGCATCCGAAGGCGTTTGTTTGCCGGTTTCCATGTGGGAAATGACCATCTGTGACAGGCCTATTTTCCGTGCAGCCGCCTGCTGAGAAAATCCGAGCCGCTGACGCGCTTCACGCAACCTCCTCCGTTCTCCATCATCAAGCGACATGCGCGTCTTGGGAACGAATCCGGTTTTCACACTGCCGCAATCGCAGTTGATTTTTCTAGCGATCAGAATCCTGTCCTCTTTGCCAAGGTCCTTGGCGAATTTCTCCTTTATGCCATGTTCGCTTATCACGAAAAACCTGTGGTATAGTGTCGCGCGTATCTCGCACATGGGATGCTTCGTACGTATCACGAGCGAATGCGTCGCAGGAGTCACGAAGAAATCCGAGGCGATGACCGGGACGGTTTTGGCAGCCTGCATATCAAGCCCTACTGTTCCTGAACCTGCCTTGAAATCCTCAATATCCGTTATGCCGCCATCTTCTCCAATCAGGAGCGTGCCTGCGGCAAGGCACTGGCCCCCCTTCCTGATTTTTGCATGGGCCGTGGAGTTGAGCCTCTTTATCACGCTTATGTTGGTGCCCTTCACTATCGCGACCGTGGCCTCGCGCCCGTCCATGACCACGACCCCGTACGCGTCCTTGGTCCCGAGTATCTGCTGGAGCGGGTCGAGGAAGAACCTGCTGTCGCACCTGTAGGCGCCGATGTTGAGGGGTTCGGGGGGCTCGAGCGCGAACAGCTGGATGTCGACCTTCGCCGCGTTGTCCGAGACGTTGCCGCAGAACACCGCAAGGCCGTTCGGGGGCGTGCGCTTGTAGAGCTTGAAGTGGTTCGATATCCTCTCAAGGGCGCCCAGTACGGCGAGTTTCGTGGATTTGGACTTTATGTTGCTCGCCTGGCTGGCCTCCTCGCGGAGCTTGTTGTTCATCTCGTGGATGGGCGAGCCTGCGGGTATGTACACGGTTATCAATTCAGTTCCGTTCCCGTGGTACGCCTCGAGCTTGCGCAACTGCCTCTTCAGGTTGAATATCTTCTCGCTGTCTGCCATGTCTGCATCATCAACACATTCCTTTCGAATGAAATCTTTTAAAGAGAAGCTGGGCCAATCACATGATGGCCTTCCCTCTCGATTCCGCACTCTTCATGCTCGAGATGAAGCGCAACCAGTGGAAGAGCGAGGCACAGATCGAATCGCTCCAGGAGCGCCTCCTGCAAGAGCTTGTCTCGTATGCCCGCGCGAACGTCCCGCATTACAAAAAGACGCTCGGCCCTGCTGCTCCGATCCGCAGCCTCGAGGACATCCGCCATCTTCCCATCTTCCACAAGGAGGACGTCCTGGCATCCCCGGATTCATTCATAAGCAGGGCGGTGGACAAATCAGCCCTGAAAAGCAAGGTGACCTCGGGTACGACCGGCGTCCCGCTCACGATCTACTCTGACAGGCGCGATTGCGGCTACGCCATCGCCCTCGAGCAGCATCAGCTCACGGAGGTCGGGGTCGGGCCGTTCGATCTGAAAGCGCACATCACCTATTATTCCCTGGAACCGACATTGCTCCAGCGCCTCGGATTGTTCCGGCGCGTATATCTCACCCGTTCTACCGATGGCCTGGAGACCCTCAGGGCGCTGCAGCGCATCCGGCCTGATGTCCTCCAGGGCATGCCGTCGTTCCTCATCGCCCTCGCCCGCGCGAATCTCGACCATGATGCCAGGTTCAACGTGCGGACCGTGGTGTCGTTTTCCGAGGTCCTCACCCCGCAGGCGAGGCGGTTCATCAGCAGCTCTTTCGGCTGCCAGGTCCGTGACATGTACGGTTCTGCCGAGACCCATTGGATCGGATGGGAGTGCGACCGCGGAAGCATGCACATGAACTCGGATTCCCTGATAGTGGAGATACTCGACAAGCATGGCGAGCCTGTGCCGGATGGCGCGGTCGGCGATATCGTCGTGACGCCCCTGTGGCGGCGGGCGATGCCTTTCATCCGCTATTTCAGCGGAGACAGAGGTTCTTTCCAGGGAAGGTGCGCATGCGGCAGGCATGGCCTGAAGGTGCTGGGGCCGATAGAAGGCAGGACAGCCCATTTCTTCATGCTCGATGACGGAACGATATGCCCCTCGTACCTGGCTGATCACGTCATGCGTTCCGTGCCCGAAGTGCTCCAGTACCAGCTGGTGCAGGAGGAGGCAGGAAAATTGAGGGTGCTGCTGGTGCTGTCCGCCCCGCTTTCCGGTAGGGAGAAACTCCTGTCGTCATGCACGGGGATGTTTGACGGAAAATTGGATATCTCGCTGGAGGTAGTGGATCATATCGGGTCGGGAAAGAACGGCAAGGCCCGCGATTTCATATCAAAGATAAAACGGATTGGAGAAGATAGATTGATACGGATGGAATAAGATGGGAAAAGGACAGAAAAAAGAGATGAAAAAAACAAAAAAGCGGAAAAAGACCGGATGCCCGAGCGTTCCGTCCGAATCCATCAGATCGTTTCGACCCTGCCGTCAAGGTAGTATTTCATCCCGACCACCTTGAGTTCGCCTTTGTCCAGTTTCTCCTTCACGATCGGGCTTTTCTTGAGCTTGGCGATCATCTTCTTGACGTTCACGAGCGCTGCCTGTTCTACCTCTGCGCCCCTCTCCCCGCCTTTCTTGGCCTTCTTCACCGCAGGCGCTATCTTCTTCACAATGGCTCCGATGCAGCCCTCTGCCTGGCCGCCGTCGTACGCAGCGGTAACCGCGCCGCACTTCTCATGTCCCATGACGACGAGCAGCGGGGTGTGGAGGTGTGCGACAGCGTATTCCACAGAACCGATGCCTATCTTGTCCACGACATTGCCTGCGCTCTCGACCTTGAACACCTCGCCCAGGCCGACGTCGAAGATGAATTCAGGCACCACCCTGGAATCAGAGCATGTCAATACCGTGGCTATGGGGTGCTGGCCTGCCTTGACCTCTTCCCTTCTGGCGGCATGGTTCCTGGCTTCCATAGAGCCGCTCAGGTATCTCTTGTTGCCTTCCATCAATCTGGCCAACGCTTCTTCTCCTGTCATAATTTCACCGTTCTTTATGTGCCGAAACACCATTGGGATACAAACAGTCGCTGGCGCATCAGCGTACCAACCCTTCCTTTTGCAACATTTAAAAACATGGCCTTGCATATGTCTCCACCACAGAAAAAAGAAGCCAGCCCCAGCTGAGTTTTCCCGCCAGCCATGGCTGAGGTTTCGTCGTGGAAAATGGTTAAAAGTTTGCATTTATAAACACTTTCATACACAATAATATCAGGGCAGACAGAGAGAACCGGGATAAAATCAGGATGTGAAATATATGGTAAACCATCGTCCGCTAGATAGAAGTAACACGGCTCCTTGGAGGCGGGATATTCCAGAACAATTCATCACCCAAGTGGCACAACAGAAGCCATTCCAGATAGACCCGCTTAAAGAATACCTATCTTTGGGAAATGCGACGACTGTAGAACGAGTAAGGGCACATGTCGGATCGCATGGTCCTCTCCATCACCCACGTGCGAATAACGGCGGCTATAGTGTGGCGATAAAGAAGTGTACTGACTCAAGGGTAGATACGACTGATCTTGACCTGCTTTTACAATTAGAGATGGTGCATGAATGGACTGCCGGCAATGTGGTGCGTGCAGGCCACATGTTCAGAACCCTAAAGAGTGGTGGATTAGGCATTGTTATGGGACACCAAAGTTGCGGTGCGTGCAATGCAGCATATGATTATCAAAAAGCAATAAACGCGCACACCAAAACTACTGAAATTGACCCTAGAATACTTGAAATATTGATGACCATTCCGGTATATGTGCGTGAAATTGCCGATCCGACCGAAAGAAGCCAGGAGAATGCAATAGCGCAAACCTATTTTGCCCAAAGGATACTTGCTTCTGGAGAAAAAAAAGTCAGCATAGTACCTACTTTCTACACGTGGGAAGGCGAGCAGAATCTCGAACGGCTCGACTCAGCTACTTGTCTCTCTCCAGACATGAATACGCTTGCGACAACTGCTCGTAGGATAACCGGACATGCCCTTGCAGAAGGCAGGGATTTCAGTACACAATATGCAGCTCTCACCGTGCTCCATGACCCCTATCGCCTTGGACGCATCAACGATCCCAGAGTGATAGTGGGGGCACTCGGCAACGAGATGTTTTGCGTAACCAGCGATTTACGTCCCTTCGATTCAAATCCCCAAAAGGAGAAACACCTCTCTACAACCGCCATGGGTTCAGTGATGTATGCCGGCTATGACAAAGCGAATGGGCATTATGGACATGTACGTGGTGTCGGCGGTCCTGACGGAACCCACATACTCGGCATCCTGGATATATCCGAGGATGTGCTTCGTAACGTCAAGAGGTTTATACTGGAGACATACAGTGAAATAAAGACGTTCACGGATAATGGCGAGTTGATACTTTTGATGCACTACAATCCGGACACCGCTGAGGTAAAATTCCTCAAAGACTAGCTTTTTTTGCCCCGGTAGATATCGACCGCTTTTCCGAGCGCATCCTCTGCAGCGAGCATCAACGCTTCGGGCATGGTCGGATGCGTGTGTATTGTAGAAGCTATGTCTTCCAGCGTGGCTGCCATCTCTATGGCGAGCGCGGCCTCGGCGATCATGTCCCCTGCTCCAGTGCCTGCGATGTGCACTCCCAGGACAAGCCCGTTCTCCGCTGCCACGAGTTTCACGAATCCATCGCTCTTGTTGAGTGTTTTCGCCCTTCCGAGCGCTGAGAACGGCGCTTTCCCTATGATGACCTTGTATCCCTGCTTCTTCGCCTGCTCCTCGCCCAAACCGACACTCGCCAGTTCAGGCTCTGAGAACACGACCATCGGCATGGCACGGTTGTCGAACACGCTTTTCATGCCTGCTATGGCTTCTGCAGCGACCTTTCCCTGCCTGAATGCCTTGTGCGCGAGCTGCGGGCCGGCTGTGACGTCGCCTATGGCATAGATGTTGTCATCGAGCGTCCTGCACGTCTCATCCACGACGACGAATCCCTCTTCACTAAGCCTTGCCTTGGTCTTCTCAAGGCCCAGCCCATCGACATCAACAGTTCGGCCTGTGGCCAGGAGTAGCTTGTCGAATCCGAGCTGCATCTCGCCGTTTACCGTCGCCATCCGGTCTGTAATCCCCGTTATCTCGCTTTTGAGCAGGAGATCTATGCCGTTATCCTTCATCTTCCTCACGAGCAGGTCGCCGAGCTCGGGTTCCATGTTCTTGAGCAGCCTCTCGCCCCGATAGACCACCGTAACCTTGGAGCCGAGGTTGGAGAACAGGCATGCCATCTCGGATGCGATATATCCGCCACCCACGACGACCAGCCGGTCCGGAAGCTCCTTGAGCGAGAATATGTCGTCTGAATCCAATATGCGCTTGTGATCCGCCTTGAGGTTCGGCAGTTCGGCCGGCTTCGTTCCAGTGGCTATGATCGCTTTCTTGAATTCTATTGTCCGCAGGCCTGCTTCGGTTTCCACCGCCAGGGTTGTAGGGGACTGGAAGAACGCCCTGCCGTCTATGACTTCCACGTCGTTCAGCTTGCACAGCGTCGCTATGCCGTTCCTGAGCGACCCCACGATCCCATCCTTCCACGCCTGCATCTTCTGGAAATCCACACTGACTTTCGCATCTATGCCCATCGTTCCTGCAGCCTCGGCCTCCTTCATGAGCGAAGCCGCATGTATGAGCGCTTTCGACGGTATGCAGCCCACGTTCGTGCACACCCCGCCGAGCTTGTTCTTCTCGATGAGCACTGTCTCGAAGCCGAGCTGCGCTGCCCTGATCGCTGCAGTGTATCCTCCTGGCCCGCCGCCTATGACCGCGACCTCCACCTTGGTAGCGAGTTGGCCCATAACCATAAACTTTTCACCCAACCATACTCATGTTAAAAGTTTAATCAAAACTTCCTAAACCCTGATGACATCTATAATCCACATGACCATGTCAATCACTCATATCCAAAACTATAAACAACCCCGAAACTCAAAACCCTAAACTCATATCATGTCCACCAGCATCAGATCCGGATCCTCGAGATGCTGCTTGATCTCGTTCATGAATTCCGTCGCTATCGCGCCGTCGACCACGCGGTGATCGAAGCACATCGAAATCCCCATGACCTTGCGCGCCTCGATCTTCCCGTCGATCACGAGCGGCATGTCCCTGATGCGGTGTATGCCCAGTATCGCTATCTCCGGCGGGTTTATTATCGGGGTTGAGAACATCCCGCCCACGCTCCCGACGTTCGTTATCGTGAACGTGCCTCCTTTGACCTCGTCGAGCGTGAGTTTCTTCTCCCTCGCGAGCATCGCGAGGTGCTCTATCTCCTGCGCGACCTCGATCACGGATTTATGGTCTGCGTTTTTTATCACCGGAGCGGTCAGGCCGTCGGGCGTGTCCACGGCGATCCCGATGTTGATGTCCCGTTTGGCTATCACTTCGTTCGTGTCGTTGTCGAAATGCGCATTGAAGGTCGGGTATTTGCGGAGCGCGATGACGCACGCCTTCACGATGAACGGCAGGTATGTCAGCTTCACGCCCTTGGGCTCGAACTGGTGCTTCTCCTTCTCGCGCAGGGCGACCAGTCTCGTGACGTCGACTAGATCCATGCCGCACGCATGCGGGATGTGCGCTTTCGAGTACGACATCCTTTCCGCGATGGCCTTCCTGTATCCTGTGAGCGGTATCCTGACCTCCTCGCCTGATATGGGCGATGGCTGGAGCTTGGCGGGCGGGCTGGTCTTTTGAGGCCCGCCCGTTGTCGCTGCCGCCGCCTTGCGGACATCGTCGTCGCTTATCCTGCCTGCGGGTCCTGTCCCCTGCACCCTGGATATTTCGATGCCGAGCTCACGTGCGAGCTTCCTCGTGGACGGGGTCGCGAGGGGATTGGGGTTTTGGGCATCCGGTTTCCTGTCTCCAGTTCCGAAGGAAATGGAAGACTTGTGGCTCAGAGCCACATGGTCTCCAGTTTCCAGTTTCGGGTTTGGCGGGTTTCGGGTCCTGAAGTCCGATAGGACTTTGGGAACTTGGGGCAACAGCCCCATGGTTGCGGGTTTCTGTTCCTGTGGTTTCGCTGTCGCTTGCGTGATGGAAGGGCTGCCGTCATCAATGGTCACCAGTGTCTCGCCCACCCGGATCTCGGTGCCCTCATGGAAATTTATGCTGGCTATCTTCCCTGTCGCAGGAGACGGGAGCTCCACTATAGCTTTGTCGGTCTCGACCTCGACCAGCACGTCATCCGCTTTGACAGCATCGCCTTCCTTGACGTGCCATTTCACTATCTTCCCTTCATGGATGCCTTCGCCGACATCCGGGAACTTGAACTCTTTCATAATCATACCTCAGAATCTCGCTGTCTCCATGATGCCTTTCAGTATGCGGTTCTTGTCCGGGAAATAATAATCCTCCAGCTTCGGATACGGGATCGGGATGTCCCAGCCCGTGACGCGTTTTATCGGAGCCTCGAGGCTCAGGAGCGCTTCCTCGCTCACCCTCGCCGCGATCTCTGCCCCGAAGCCGAGCGTCTTCACAGCCTCATGGACGATGACGAGCCTGCCTGTCTTCCTGACCGAGCCGAGTATCGTGTCCCAATCGCACGGCGCCAGCGTGCGCAGGTCCACGTGCTCCACAGAGATGCCCTGCGTCTCGGCTTCAGCGATCGCTTCTTTGCTGACATACGTCATCGCGCCCCAGGACACGAGCGTGAGGTCTTTCCCTTCTTTGACGATATTGGCCTTTCCTATCTCCACCGTGTATCTTTCCTCAGGCACTTCTTCCCGGAACGTCCTGTACAGCCTTTTCGGCTCGAAATACAGCACCGGGTCCGGATGCTCGAGCGCCGAGGCGAGAAGGCCTTTGGCGTCATATGGCGTGGACGGGCAGACGACCGTAAGCCCGGCGATATGTATGTACATCGTTTCGAGGCTTTCGCCGTGGTGCTCAAGCGCCTTTATCCCTCCGCTATAGGGCAGGCGTATCACCATAGGCATGGTGATCTCGCCCCTCGTCCGGTTCCGCAGCTTGGCTATATGCTGGACGACGTGATGGTATGCATTGCACTCGAACCCCTGGAACTGTATCTCAGGCACAGGCCTCAATCCAAGGGCGGCCATGCCGACGGCCATACCGATTATCCCTGGTTCGGAAAGCGGCGTGTCGATGACGCGGTCCCTGCCGAATTTTTCGAACAGGCCGTCGGTGACCCTGAAAACCCCGCCGTCGATACCGATATCCTCCCCGAAGATCAGGATAGCGCTGTCCCGTTCCATCTCCTGCTTGAGGCAGGCGTTGATGGCGTCGACCATGTGCATCTTCATAGGATCACCCGAGGGCCTCCTCCATCTGCTTCTGCAGCTCCTTTGTCATCCTGGCATAGGTGTATCTGAAGATGTCCTTCGGATCCTGCTTGAACGCCTCGGCCTGCACCACCGCTTCTTCCACCATGCTCGCGGCCTGCGCAGCGAGCTTCTTTTCGTAATCCTCGCTCCAGATGCCTTTGCTCTTGAGGTATATCTGGAACCGTTTTATGGGATCGCGCTCGCGCCAGTATGCGACCTCCTTCTCGTCGCGATAGCGTTTCGGGTCGTCCGATGTCGTGTGCGGCCCGATCCTGTACGTGACGAACTCGAGGACCACCGGCCCCTTGCCGGCTCTCGCGCTGTCGGCCGCCTCCTTCACGCTCCTGTAAATCGCGAGGATGTCGTTCCCGTCCACCTGGAGCCCGCGCAGGCCGTATGCGAGCGCCTTCTGCGCGAGCGTCTCGGATTTCGTCTGCGATTTCCTGGGGACCGAGATGGCGTACTGATTGTTCACTATGACGAAGACGCAGGGCGTGTTCAGCACGCCCGCGAAATTCAGCGCGTCGTGGAAGTCGCCCTCGCTCGTGGCTCCATCCCCGCAGAACACAAGGGCTGCCGCCTTCTCGCCCTTCGCGCGCAGCGCGTATGCCGCGCCTACTGCATGGGGCAATTGCGTGCCGATCGGGATGACATAAGGGAAACAGCGGTATTTGGAGTCGATCTTGAGGCCTTCTTCCACGCCCATCCACATGAGGGTGGAGCGGTAGAGCGGATAGCCGCGCGTATAATATGACGCGCCTGCTTCGCGGTATGTCGGGAACAGCCAGTCTTTCTCAGATGCGGCCATGGTGGCGCCGACGCCTATGGCTTCCTGGCCTTCGACCGGCGCATACGTGAACATCCTCCCCGTCCTCTGTAGCGCGACGCATTTCCTGTCCCATGCCCGGATGACGACCATATTCCGGTACATCGTTTCCAGGACATCCTTCGGGAGGTTCGGGTCGAGCGATTTATCGACGTTCCCGTCCTTGTCCAGTATCTGGAGGTAGTCTATGCTGCCTTCGTAAACGCGCGTTATGGGCATGGTGTCATAACTTAGATAAATTTAATTAACATTCCGAAGGCGCTTTCGGATAGAAGAATCACTTTTTGGGAAAAATGCCTTTGACGAACGGTTCCGCAGCCATGTACGAGCTCCGTACCAGCGGGCCGGACGCCACATATTTGAAACCCAGTCCGTATCCGAGTTCCTCGTATCGCTTGAATCTTTCCGGCGCGAGATATTCCTCCACCTCTACGTGGCGGGGGCTTGTGGACGGCCTGAGGTACTGCCCGATGGTAACAATGTCCACACCAACAGACCGCAGGCCCTTCATCGCCCCGACGACTTCGGTTTCGGTTTCGCCAAGGCCCACCATGATGCCGGATTTCGTGATTATTTTTCCTTTCGAGCGCTCTCGGTAATATCTCAGCGCATCGAGCGACTGCCTGTACGATGCGCGCGGGTCGCGTATCCTCGGCGTGAGCCTTTCCACTGTCTCGATATTGTGGGATACGACATGCGGCGCTGCGCTGATGATGGTATCCATAGCCTTAGTATCAGCTCTGAAATCCGGCACTAGCGTTTCGATGATCGGGTCAGGTGCCCACCGCTTCAATGCTCCGACGCATTCCGCGATATGCATTGCACCGCCATCCGGAAGGTCGTCGCGTGTGACAGATGTTATGACGACGTATCTGAGGTTGAGGCTTCCAATCGCCTTTGCGAGTTTCACAGGCTCCTGCGGGTCAGGAACAGGAGGTTTCGCCATTGTTTTGATGGCGCAGAACCTGCACGAGCGCGTGCAATACTCCCCCAATACCATGAAGCTCGCGGTTCCCTGCGCCCAGCATTCGTATCTGTTCGGGCATCTTGCGCTCTGGCACACCGAGTGCAAGGAATCCGTACGCATCAGGTTCCCGATCTTTTTGCTCTGTTCGTTGTCTATGAACCTGACCCTGGTTTTGCCCATGGCCGTATAAGCATTAGAATCTTTTTATAGCAATCCAAAAAAGTTTTGCGAAACTTTTCCGGCTTGCGTTATAGCAAACCACCTGAGGTAATATCCCGTTTCTCCTCTCTACTTTCGTGGTTTGCTATAGTATTACCTGATGAGCGGCCTCAAAAGGACCATCTGTCTCTCTCTCCTGAAAGGAAGTATTGTTGCGGTGGACTTTACAGAGAGTATCCTGTCCAATGCTTCTGATGCGCTCTCCTTCAACTGCGGAGGTGTCCCGTTTTTAGCGACAAAACGGAGAAAATCGACATGCCTGAGATCCATGCCGTCCATCACATCGCGTATATCGGTCGTCTCAAGCCTGGCCATACTTCTTATGAGGCGTTGCGCTTCGCTCCTTTCAAGTCCGGCAGTCTCGAGATGCCTTACCGTATCTGTTTCCAGCCTATCCAGCCTCGGTGTCCCTGAACCGAAACCTTCGGTCGCTTTCATGATGGAAATGCATGTCCTCCGTACAACCTGGCCGTCGGATGTGCAGTCTATGCCCAGAGGCGCTAGCACTTCTTCGATAACCTGTGAACCGGCCTTTCTCATGGCGCCTTGCGCGATTTCGCGCGGAGGTTTCCATCTATCCAATACTCCGGCAAGATTTTCCTCAAGCCTCTCATAAGCAGCCCTGAAACCAGCATCATCTTCCTTATGCCCTTTCAGCCTCTTGATCCCGCTCGCAAGGACCTGGTCGAACTCGCGCCTGAATCCTTCACCGTCAAAACCATCGGCAAATATCCTGCAAGAGTTGCCCACTTTATCCCACCCCGCTTGTTTCTCCCAATACCCGGAATAGTTATTGTTGTTAGTCTTTTATATGCATTGCGTTTTTATTTATGTGATTTTCGACAATAATGCCTGTTTTTGTGTAAAAATAACGTATAGCAGCATATAGGAGACTGCGGAACGCATAAATACCTTGTGCGCGAGTCATCAGCATGTATCACCTCGGCATTGTAAGGCATGTGATAGCATCAGGGGTCAACGGCGTAGTGGGAGCCGATGTCACGGTCCAGGCGGTTGTGAGGATGTGGGACGACAACCTGCTCATACTCGGCGTGGAGACGAAGATCGCCAAAAGATTGAAGAAAGGCGACTATGTGCTGGCTGATTATACGCCGCTGAGCCCCGAGGCGCGGAACAGGAAGCTGACGCTGACCAAGATACTTCCGCAACCGGACGGGAACAAGCTCTGGGCTGAGTTCCAGGACGAGTTCGACAGGCGAAGGAATATGATGATGCAGCAGCAGCCTATGAGATGATGTCGGGTCTTTTCCCGGCCCAGACCTCGTAGAGCTGGATGCCGATCTGCGACCTCTTCACTATCTTCGTTTCATATCCCTGGAGCTCGTATCGCTCCGCGATAACGCTCGCCTCCTCGATGCTCTGCGTTCTCGCCACGAGACGGAGTTCGATGTCCATTCTTATCCCATACAAGCGAATTCTTATAAATATAAAATGGGGTCACTGGCCATCAGCCTGGCAAAAGGCTAGGGATCACCCAAAAGCCCTCATGTCCTCCTTGTGCCTGCTTAAACGTAGAATGTTCGTGTGATTCTTAAAATAAGAAAGAGTGGGGTCACTGAGATTTGAACCCCGAGCCTTTTGACTTATGCCATCAGCCTGGCAAAAGGCTAGGGATCACCCAAAAGCCCTCATGTCCTCCTTGTGCCTGCTTAAACGTAGAATGTTCGTGTGATTCTTAAAATAAGAAAGAGTGGGGTCACTGAGATTTGAACTCAGATCAAAGCCTTATCCTGAAACGTTTGGCGTAAATGATTCACCGGCTGGCTTTTGCAGAAGCTTTTGCCAGGAGTTTAATCTAAGCCAAAAGCTTCACCCGAAGGCTTCAGTCTACCAGGTTAGCCCATGACCCCATGAACGTATGTGAATGGGGCAGCATTGAACGTAACGACGTTCAATCCAATGACCCATGAATAATCAATCAGGTTGGCCGCAAATGTTTATAACCCCTTCATGCGTCATCGCACGAAATCCAGCCACTTCGCGTACCGCTCGTCTTTCCCTTTCACGATGTTGAAGAACGTTTCCTTCATCGCTTTCGTGATCAGTCCTGCATCCTTGCTTATCTGCCTCTTGTCAACGCTGAGCACGGGCGTTATCTCGGCCGCAGTGCCGCACAAAAACATCTCGTCGCAGCTGTAAAGCTCGTCCCGCAGGATCGAGCGCTCGCGCACAGTTATCCCCATGTCAGCCGCGAGCTCCATTATCGTCTGCCTTGTTATGCCCGCGAGCACGCCGTCATAGAGCGGAGGCGTCACCAGCTCGCCGTTCTGCACGATGAACACGTTCTCTCCTGTCGCTTCTGACACGAGACCGTCATGGGTCAGCATCACGGCCTCGTCGTATCCTGATTCGATGGATTCGCGCTTGGCGAGGACAGAGTTGAGGTAGTTCGCGCTCGCCTTCACGTGCGGCGAGAGTATGTTCGCGCTTATCCTGCGCCAGCTCGATACCATGCACCTCAATCCGTCATCGCTTTTCGAGCCGTAATACTTCGGCAGGTCGACAGGGATGATGGAGAACTCGAATGGATTTCCCATGGTGTTTATCCCGACAGATGCGTAGCCGACATAGCAGATGGGCCTGATGTAGCAGCTCCTCACCTTGTTCTTCCGCACGAGTTCGCGCGTCGCTTCCTTGAGCTGGTTCATCGTGTATTTTATCTCGAACTCGTAGGATTTCGCGCCCTGAAACAGGCGCTTGTAATGCTCGTCCATCCTGAATATCGCCGGGCCGCGGGGCGTATCATAGCAACGCATGCCTTCGAAGATAGCGGTCCCGTAATGGAGCGCATGGGTGAGGACGTGCACTTTCGCATCCTTCCAGTTCACGAACTTCCCGTTCATCCATATCTTGCGGAGCTCTTTCATGGATTGGCTTCTCCCTTGCGCTTTTTAACTTTTCTCGCTGAAGTCATGATATGCCTAATGTCATAGTGTATACCAAGAACAACTGCCCCTGGTGCGTCAAGATCGAGGAGTTCCTGAAAAAGAACGACATCTCATTCGAGGAAAGGAATGCGGAGAACAACCCGGCATACACCGGCGAGGTCCTCAGGAAAAGCGGCGGCTACGCAGTGCCTGTCACGGACATCGACGGCAAGATCATCATCGGGTTCAATGCCAGGAAACTGAAGGAAGCGCTGAAGCTCGGATGATCAAACCGCCTGGCGATCATGCCGCCATCATCTATCGAAGTAGAAATATTCCCCGGCTGCCCTCTGCTCCGTATCGAGCTGGCTTCCGGGCTTGTTTATCCGAGGCCGGTTCGTGTCCTTGTCGCGCCTCATAGTGATCCCGGCTACTTTCAGGAATCCGTTCATGCCATCGCGCTTGTTGAGCGGGGCTGACGCGTGGCCGTTCACCGAGCTCTTGCCGTCGAATACTATGAGCCGGTTGGCTATCGCGTCTATGAATACGATGTCGTGGTCCACTACGAACGCCGACTTGTCGCTTTCGCTTATCGCTTTGCGCAGCAAGGCGGCGAACTCGAAGCGCTGCTCGATGTCCAGGAACGCGCTCGGCTCGTCGAAAAGGTAGATGTCGGCGTCCTGGCCGAGCGCGAGCGTGAGTGCCACGCGCTGCAGCTCCCCTCCCGAGAGCTCGGTGAGCTTCTTGTCCATGAACTTCCCCACGCCCAGTCTCCGTTTGCAGTCCTCGAAGACTGCCCCCCCGACGTTCTTTGCAGAGAATAGCTCAGACACCACGACGTCTTCCGCGGTTATGTACTGCGGCTTGTAGGATACCTTGAGCGCAAGCCGCTCTCCCTCGTCCGCGGATTCGATCCCCACGAGCATCTTCACGAACGTGGATTTGCCCAGCGCGTTCTTCCCGACCAGGCCGAGTATCTCGCCTTTCCTTATCTCGCCCCCGTCGCTCGAGAACGCGAATCCCGTAAACGACCGCTTCATCTTGCCGTACTTCACGAGCAAAGGGGTTTTTATCTCGCCTTCGCTGTGCCTGCTGAACGCGATCTCGTACGAGCGGAAGCGGACGTTCTCGTCCTTGAGATAGCCTGAGATGTATTCGTTTATCCCGGTCCGGACGTTCTTCACACCCGAGACTATGCCGTAGACGTTCTCCTCTCCGAAGACGACGTGGACGTAGCTGCTCACATAATCCAGGATCGTGAGGTCGTGTTCGGCCATCATCACGTTCTTCCTCTCAGCCAGGTCCTTGAGTATGACCGCCACCCTGAGGCGCTCTTCTATGTCGAGGTAGTTCGTGACCTCGTCGAAATAGTAGATGTCCGATTCCTTCATGTAAGCTGCTGCGATCGCCACCTTCTGGAGCTCGCCCCCCGAGAGCTGGTTAATCTTCCTGCCGAGCGTGTCTTCCAGCTTGAACAGCTCCGCGATTTCCGCGACCTTGCCCTTTCCTGCCACCTTTGAGAGCAGTCCAGATACCGTTCCTTTGAACGCGCGCACCTTGTCGATGTGCTGGGGCTTCATGCTCACGCGCATGCCCTCGGCGCTCCGGGCGAAGTATCTCCTCATGTCCATGGTGAGGTTCGCCGATATCTCCTCGTCGCTCAACTCCCGGTCCAAAAGCGCGAAATTCGGCCTCACCTGTTTCGTGAGGAGTTTTATCGCCGTTGTCTTGCCTATGCCGTTCTTCCCCACAATAGAGACCGCGCCGTTCATCGGGAGCGGAAGGCCGTAGAGCCTGAACGTGTTCACGCCGTACTGGTATATGGGGTTGGTGAGCTCCTGCGCGAGGTTGACTATCGTTATGCACCGCATCGGGCATTTCTTCACGCAAAGCCCGCATCCTATGCACAGCTGCTCGGCTATCGCCGGGAACTGGGTGTCCTTCTCGACGACTATGCATTCCTCGCCCATCCTGTTGGGCGGGCAGACCTTGGAGCAGACATAGCCGCATTTCTCCTTTATGCAGGCATCGCGGTCTATGACAGCTACACGTGTCACCATGATGATCTATCAGCTTTTTTGAGCACAGTCTATATAATGATTGGCGGTTTTTATTTATGCATGGCAAAGAAAGAGAAAGTCGTGGTCTACACGGCCGAATGGTGTCCGTGGTGCCATCGTGCCATGGATTTCCTCAAGGAGAATGGCATCGAGTTCGAAGCGCGCGATGTGGATGAGCCGAAATACGCGCAGGAAGCGATCGAGGTGAGCGGCCAGAACGGGATACCAGTGATCGTCATCGGTAATGAAGTGGTCGTGGGATTCGATCAGATGAGGCTCAGGGAACTGCTCCACCTCAAATAAATCCTCAGATGGGAAAAGCTTATGCACATCCTGGTTTTCAGGCTCGATAACGAGGACATGATCCTCGCGTCGCTGCGGAAAGCCCACCCTCACATAGGTTTCAGGAAATGCCGGGCGGGAGAGAACATAGAGGAAGAGGGCAGGAACCTGATCCTCATAGATACCGTGCCTGGCCTGAAAAATGTCATGCTGATAGACAATCTCTACAGCAGGTGGCTGGATGAAGCCGCGAAGTCATCCAAGATGATCTCGACATTGAGGATTCTCAAGGGCCTTGGCTCAATCGATTCCGCCAGGGTCATCGGCGTTCCTGAGGACTACGATCCTCGTGAGGCTGCGCGAGGCATATCCGCCGCGATAAAATCCCTGACCTCTTGACTTTCCGGCCCACTGATTTCTGGGTTTCTGGCTGGAGTACGCTAACAGCGCATTTTTCTATTTTTCCGTTCCATACCATCCCATGCTCAAGCAGGATCAGGGGTTGAAAGGCATCCAGGCTTCGGTCGGCAAGGCGCTTGCGATAATACCGCTCACGCCGAACCAGTGGACGCTCCTCTCGGTCCTGATAGCTATCGTCGCTGGCGCGATGATCGCGATCGGGAATCTCTACGTCGGTCTCGCGCTGTTCGCTGTTGCAGCGCTGTTCGATGTGATCGACGGCGCTGTGGCGCGCGCAAGGAACGAGGTGAGTGCGCTCGGCGGGTTCATAGACGGCGTGGCGGACCGGTTCGTGGAAGCGATCTTCCTTTTCTCGCTCATGTTCTTTCCGCTGCCGACAGTCCTGATAGACCCGAAAATCTGGCTCGCGCTCGTCATCTTCCTCGGGACGTGCATGCCCTCGTTCATCCGCGCCTACGCCGACCACAAGAGAGCGATAAGCAGGGAGAAGGCGCTCGCGCTCGGGGGGATTTGCGAACGGAGCGAGAGGATACTCATAATCGTGGCCGGCCTCGGCGCAGGGTTGCTAATCTCGATGGACGTATTCGTCTATTCGCTCATCATGGTCGCGATCCTTTCGCTGGTGACCATACTCCAAAGGCTCGCGTTCATCATGAAGGCATCTGAAAGAAGCGACATGATACCTCCTCCTGTCAAAGGGAAATGATCATTCGAACGTGTAAGCGTACACCCGCACCGGCCCGTCGAAGATAATCACGAGGTCGTGTTCAGAATATTTTTTCTCGTCATGGACAGTGTACATCTTGTAACTATCGATCTTTACCTTCTCTTTCAGTTTGCCATCCATCATTATCTGCGCCTCGACCGCTTTGCCGACCGGCCCTGCCACCACATTGGCCTGGCGGGCGTTGAACTTATAGGCGAGCAGGCCCGGGCCTTTCTTGAGCTCCAGGTATTCAGCTTCCTGCTCCCACTGGCCGTTGGGGTAGACGATATCGCGGTCATGGGTTCCGGGGTCCACATACACGTTGCAGCCGTCCTTGTCGCAGGCCAGGCCTGAACCCAGGCCGGAATTCTTCGCAAAGCCCACGTAGGTCTCAGGGCTCTGGTCGAACATGTATGTCGGGTACATTTCGTCCTCGAATCCAGCCTTCACGCCAAGCGCTTCCTGTACCGCGGCCTCGGTTTTCGAATGCTCCCCTTCGCCGAAATGCACGTACTCGACATATCCATCTTTCCCGATGATGTATTGCGCCGGCCAGTACATGTTGGCGTACTCCCGCCACATGGCCAGGTCGCTGTCCATCGCCACCGGGTACGTTATGCCGAGCTCCTTCACGGCTTTCTCCACATTGGCTCTGTCCTTCTCGAAGCTGAACTCCGGCGAATGTATCCCTATCACCACAAGGCCGGATCTCGCGTATTTCTCATTGAGCCTCTTGATGAACGGCACGGTCCTGAGGCAGTTGACGCAGCTGTATGCCCAGAAATCTATCAGGACTACCCTGCCTTTGAGGCTTTCCATCGTAAGCGGTTTCGTGTTTATCCAGGCTGTGATGCCGGTGAATTCCGGCGCGTCCACTTTGATATCCATCATGGCTTTCAATCTCCCTGTTGCAGAATAAATATCGTATGTCAGATAAGAATTGTCCAATACTAGATAAAATATAATACTACTCCTGGCTCTGGGCGCCAGTAAGCCCGAGATCTTCTGGCGCGCCGGTTCCGAGCGGGTTCTGGGTTTCGTGTTTTGGGTTTCAGTTTCGTCGGTTCAAAACTCACAACCCGGAACTCGAAACCTGCAGGAACGCGAAACTCGCAACCCGAAACCAGCATCAGGATGGCCGTATCCTGTTCTTCATGAGTATGCCGGCGCAGGCGAGTATGGAGATAAGGCTTATGCCTGTGACAGCGAGCGGGATGGTCTCACCATGCGCGCTTTCGGGTGCGACCGGCGGCGCGGCATCCGCCTTCATCAACCTCGGTGCGTTGTCCTGGGGCGCACCGGCTGTCGCCACGCTATCCACCTGAGACGGTTCGGGCGCTGCAGCAGTGAGCTGCGTCCCCTGGTCCTGCGGCATCTGGATCGGAAGGATCGTGAGCGCCGAAAGCACGAGCGCGAACATGGATATGGAAAGAAGCACCCACACCCTGAGCTCCTTGGGCGCGACCAGCTCGCCGCCCTTGCGTGTCAATTCGTAGTATTTCCATTTGTGGCCGTCGTCGATCTTCTCCACCAAGTCGGCGCGCTCAAGCGTTTCGAGGTGCTCCTTGACCCCGGAAACCGACATGCCCATCTCTTTCGACAGTTCGGAGAGGGTCTTGCGCCTCTGCTTGAGGGATTTCATTATCTTGATGCGCGTATCGACCGCGAGAGCCTCGAAACTGCGGCGGTCGAGCACGACCTTGTCCTCGTCCATGGAGGATATCCGGCCCGGGTTTATAAAAAAGCTCCCTAATGTTCCGGTCGCGGGCGAAATGCCGTTTAATCGTCGGTCCGGGGTTCATCGTCACAACCTTTATAAATCCCTTCATCGCTATATATGCCTGCTCGTCAAAGCGTAGTCAACGCTTCACGAGTCTTCATGTAAAATGGAAACCTATTCCTCATAGGTTTGACTCACGCTTCAAGAGCATTTGATCCGTGCAATAGGCAATAAATAAGTCAGTTCCTGAAAGGAATTGATCGTACCAATGTAGTCGTGGAACAATGAATAACCACAACTCCAGTTGATCCTGCTGGAGGGTACTGCTATCAGACTTCGATTAAGCCATGCAAGTTAGCTCATCCACCTGGATGGGCGGCAAACGGCTGAGTAACACGTGGTCAATCTGCCCTAAGGACGTGGATAACCTCGGGAAACTGAGGCTAACCCGCGATAGGTGCCCTATGCTGGAAGGCTTGGGCATTCAAATGGCTGGTGAATTGGAGCCAATCCGCCTTAGGATGAGACTGCGGAGGATTATGGTAGTTGGTGGGGTAATGGCTCACCAAGCCGATAATCCTTAGGGGCCATGGGAGTGGTGGCCCCCAGAAGGGTACTGAGACAAGGACCCTAGTCCTACGGGATGCAGCAGGCGCGAAACCTCTGCAATGCGCGTAAGCGTGACAGGGGAAGTCTGAGTGGCGGAAACTTAGTTTCCGTCTTTTGCCAAGTGTAAATAGCTTGGAGAATAAGGGTGTGGGCAAGACTGGTGGCAGCCGCCGCGGTAACACCAGCGCCTCGAGTGGTACCCACGAATATTGGGCCTAAAGCGTCCGTAGCCGGACTATTAAGTCCACTGTGAAAGAACCTTTTGACTAATTATTAACTTAGGGCAAAACGTTCACGAAAAGCCCTGAGGTAAAACTACAGTCACGAGGTTTCACAATGTTGGAGCTCAACTCTAACGCGTGCAGTGGATACTGCTAGTCTTGGGAATGGGGGAGGGTCGGGGTACTTCCAGGGTAGGGGTAAAACAAACTTTTTAGGAAAAAGTTTGATCAAAAACCTGAAAAGTTTTTACTATCCGTTGAGCCTGGAAGGACCACCAGTGGCGTAAACTTTTTGGAAAAAAGTTTAATCAAAAAATCCAAATTGTTTCCACAGAAGGCGCCGATCCAAAACATATCCGACGGTGAGGGACGAAAGCTGGGGGAGCGAACGGGATTAGATACCCCGGTAGTCCCAGCTGTAAATGATGCAGACTGTGGTGTTGCCTGTGAGTAATCACAGGCAGTGCTGTAGCGTAGGTGTTAAGTCTGCCGCCTGGGGAGTACGATCGCAAGATTTAAACTTAAAGGAATTGGCGGGGGAGCACCACAAGCCGTGGATGCTACGGTTTAATTGGATACAACGCCGGAAATTTCACCAAGGGCGACGGCAGTATGAAGGTCAGACTAAAGATCTTGCCTGACGAGCCGAGAGGTATTGCATGGCCATCGTCAGCTCGTGGTGTGAGGGCCTTTTTGACTTCTAAGTCAAATGGCTGCACAAACTGTCCTGTTAACACGCGACAGCTCCGATATATGGAGATGGAGCGTGGCTGTTAGTCAGGCAACGAGCGAGACCCATGCGCTTAGTTACTAACTTCTTCTCCGGAAGAGGTGTACTCTAAGCGGACTGCCCGTGCTAAATGGGAGGAAGGAGTGGGCGACGGTAGGTCAGTATGGTCCGAAACCCTTGGGCTACACGCGGCATACAGTGGATGGAACAATGGGCTGCAACTCCGAAAGGAGAAGCCAATCCTCTAAATCCATCCGTGGTTCGGATCGAGGGTTGCAACTCACCCTCGTGAAGATGGAATGGCTAGTAATCGCGCGTCACTATCACGCGGTGAATGCGTCCCCGCTCCTTGCACACACCGCCCGTCAAGTCACCCAAATGTTTTCCCGGTGAGGTCCTGGTTCATGCCGGGTTCGAACCGAGAGGGCGTGAGGGGGGCTAAGAGCCTTGAAAGCTGGCGCTTTCAAGATTTGCCAGCAAGGCTAGCAATCGTAACAAGGTATCCGTAGGGGAACCTGCGGATAGATCACCTCCAAAATTACTGACTCACACTCAGTGATCGAGGAAGCAGTGTGCGAGGTACGAGACATGCGCTATCGCTATGCGGTGGCGTATGGCCGAAAATACGGATCAACTCTTAATGAAGCGTGAGTCTTTCTCACTTTTCCCTAGCGCGAGCCATATCCCTTCTCATGAATTTTTATATTTGCCCATATAAATGCATCTCATGGATTGGATACTGATGACTATTGTCCGCACCGTGACCTTGATATTTGTCTTTATTGGTTTTATCCTCCTCTGGTTGTTTTTCTTAATATTGAGAAAATTGCTGCCTACCAAAATCAAGCGTATGGATTATTCCGGTAGGATTGCAGAATGCGTGGGGGCTGTCGGTTTTCACCAAGCAGATTTCATAGACGCCTATAAATCGAGCATCGAGGAGCACCTTATCTTCCTCAGAAACGGCCTTATCACGGACAGGGAAGGTATCATCTACATCCCTTTCCAGGACATCAGTTCAGTGACGAAAGAACTGTATAAAAATGCTTACCTGGTTACGGTGGTGGCGGATATATCGGGGAGGGGATGCGTGGTCCTGGAAGAGCGAAGATCCGGAAAATATCCTCTCGTGGAGGTCAAGAGAAAGCTGGTCACTGATAAAGAACTGCTTTCGCTCAAAAAATCATTCGATGAGGACGGCGGCGTGGTTGTTTTTGAAAATATAAACCCTGAAGCTATGGGTCTGATTGAAAAATCGTTCAAAAGAGCTGGGATTGCCGTTTCCCAGATTCCCTGTAAAGTCAAAAGAGACTAAAAAATAAAAAAAGAAAGAGAACCCACCCATCCCTCCTTCTGTTATCTCATAAGAGCAGCTTCAGGTTCGGGTCCTTGAGCAGACGATAGACGCTCATGTGGGATACGCCCAGGCTGTCGGCGATCTTCCTCATGGAGAGGCGCTCCACGAAATAGAGCTGGACCACGCGGTCCACGAGCTCTGGTTCCTGGAGCTTCCGCGGCCTTCCCCGTTTCGGGGTCGCCACGACCACCATGTCTTCTTCGTCCACTAATACTTTATCGCTTGCTTCCATTTCCGGCACGGCCGGGAAAGGCACCGGAACATCCGGAACCCCGAATTCAAATTCCACTTCGTTCACCATATTCGTCCCCTAGGGGACCAAGTCGCAAGTTCTCCTTGCGATTGACAGGTATGGAATGCCATAGATATTCGCCTGGATTTGCATCTCAGGAAAAAACGCCCATGGCGTCATCACTACACAAATTTTTTTCGGGCGCAGGAGTTTCGGGTGTCACGCCCTTTTCAGGGCCTTTCTCTCCTACTTTTTTACGCGCCACCTGACGATGACGGTGTAGCCGTGGAGCTTGATACAATTAGACATCTTGCTACCGGACGATATCTTGTTTTCCATGTTTGCTACACCTCCGTCGATTGTTTTATCATCTATTATATGTGTTTGATTATTTACGTGATTAACTCCTTTAAATAGCTTTGTATCGGAAATGCGGAAAAAGCATTTAAGCATAGGTGCAGAAGGCTAATGCGGTGTTGGCTTGGGAGCAGCTGAAAAAGACAAGTCGAAAAAGACCGGCAGCGAAAAAGTAGTGATAACCCCGGAGATAAAGCGCATCTGGATCAGGCTGCGCCAGGCCTGGCTGCGGACCGACACGGCGTTCTCCAACAGCATCTCGATGCTCGATGACAAGCAGGCCAATGCCATGTATGATATAGTCAAGCACTCGCTCTTCACGACGTCGTACATCGAGATCATCAGGAAGCACCCTGAGCTGCACGACCTCATCAAGAGCGACGAGGACCGCTGGTGCATGAAAGAGATATACGACGTCCTGTCGTGGCGCCTTGGCCGCGAGGAGCCGCTTCCCGAGGATCTCAGGCTCCAGGCAGCCATGAGGCCGGGCATGAGCAGGTTCATCCCGTAGCGGCATGAGGCATCGGGGATATTATTAAACCTCATCCCATATCTATCTTCCATGTCAGACCTGGATAATATCATCAGAAAACATGCGCTCAAAAACGCCCATGATTACGGCAAGCCCAGTGCAGGAGCCATCGTGGGAAAGGTCATCGGCGAGTTCCCGGACGCCAAGAAAGACATGAAGGCCACGATGGCCAAGATAAACGCCGAGATCGCGCGCATATCGAAACTGCCGGGCGAGCGTATCGGGAAGGAGATGGCTGGTTTCGAGTATGCGCAGAAAAAAGAGGAAGCGAAGGAGCTCGAAGTCCCGCATGCGGTCGACGGCAAGGTGGTGGTGAGGTATCCCCCGGAGCCGAACGGGTGGCCCCACATCGGCCATGCCAAGGCGTTCTGCCTCTCATGGTCCATAGCGAAGAAATACCACGGCAGGATACTCCTGAGATGGGACGACACGAACCCCGAGGCCGAGAGATCCGAGTTCCTGGATGCGATACGGGACGGCATCAAATGGCTCGGCCTGGACTGGGACGAGGAGGTCTATTGCAGCGATCACATCCCGAAGATGTACGAGCTCTGCGAGCGCCTCATCAGGAACAATGATGCGTACGCCTGCTCATGCCAGCAGGACGACATCAGCAAAGGGCGCGAGATGAGGAAGCGCTGCGCCTGCGGCATGCAGCAGCCCGCAGCCAGCATCGGGCAATGGAAAAAAATGCTCGATGGTTCCGCGCCTCTGGGCAGCCTCGTCATCAGGCTCAAGGCAGACATGGCCAGCGAGAACACCGTGATGCGCGACCCGACGTTGTTCAGGATCATAACCGCCCCGCATTACCGCCAGGGGACGAGATACCGCGTATGGCCCACATACGATTTCCAGGGCGCGGTGATGGATTCGATACTCGGCATCACGCACCCGATACGCTCGAAGGAATACGAGCTGCGCGACGAGGCGTACGTGTTCCTGCTCAGGAAGCTCGGCCTTCCGGTCCCAAACATGATCTCGATCTCCCGCCTCGCGATAAAGAACGCGCCGATATCCAAGCGCCTCCTCCGCCCGCTCGTGGAGAGCGGGAAGCTCATGGGCTGGGACGACCCTCGCATGCCGACGCTGGCGGGCTTGCGGCGCAGGGGCATCCTCCCCGAAGCCGTGCGCACCTTTGTCCTGTCTTTCGGGATATCGAAAGTCGAGAGCGAACCGGATCTGGAAGCCATCCTGGCCGAGAACAGGAAGCTGCTGGACCCGGTCTCGCCGCATTACTTCTTCGTTCCAGACCCCGTGGAACTCGAGGTGCACGGACTTGAGCATCAGGAGATCGAGCTCAAGCTCCATCCGAAAAAGGAGATGGGTATGAGGCCGGTCGCGGTCTCGCGCAGGGTTTTCATACCGAAAGCGGATGCCGCGGGTTTCAAGGAAGGGGACATCTTCCGCCTCAAGGACCTTTGCAATGTGCAGCTCGAATCGATCGGGGAAAGGATCGAGGAAGGGAAACTCTCCGGCAGGCTGGTCCCGGACAGCCAGGTCCCGAAGAAGATCCAGTGGGTAGCTGAGAAAAAGAGATGCACGGTGCTCGTGCCCGGGGATCTGCTGGACGCATCGGGTCAATTCAACAAGACTAGCCTCAAGAGCGTGGATGGCTATTGCGAGGGAGCTGTCAGTGCCTTGGAGATCGGCACCATAGTTCAGTTCGAGCGCTTTGGGTTCTGCAGGCTCGATAGGAAAGATGGGAAAGACAGCGGTAGGATGACATTCATATTCTCCTGCTGATGTTCATTTATAAATTTTCCATTCTATTGTTGCGTTGCCTATCGTTGGCTATCATTGAGGTGTACTGATGAGGTTTGATTTCAAAAAAATGCTGCTGGCATCCACGCTTATAGTCGGTATCGGTGCAGTGCTGGTCGTCATATCATTGATACTCCAACTGCTCTCCGTGATGATCGGCGGCGACACCGGGCAGACCGTGGACCTCATCAGCACGGTATACGCGTTCCTTCTCTATCCGATGATGCTGGCGCTCTATCTCTGGACAGGTATCCGCGCGACGAAAAGCTATGGTTTCGATGCGGTCGGAGCCGGCATCGTCACCGCATTCTCGCACCTCATCATCGGCATCATCCAGCTCGTCATGGGGCTGCTGCTCAGTCTCCTGGTGATGACCAAGGGCCCTGTCGGCGCAGGATTCGCGACGCCTGAATCCGTGGTCGCGGCCGCGGTCTTCGAAGACGTCATGGGGATGAAAGGCGTCGGGCTCTCCGCAGTGTGCGGCATCGGGATATTGATGTTCGGCACCGTGGTCAATTTCGTTGTCGGAGGGGTCGGAAGCATCATAGCGCAGAGCAGGAACCGGAACCCTGGCTGAATCTCCCGCTTCCGGTTTTATTTGCGCAAAAATCCCCTCGTATCTAGCCATGATTTAAATTACTTGCGCAAGAAAAAGAGATGCTCGGATGCGGGTCCGGGCATCAGTCAACATTTCGCATCGGTCCTTCCGGTCCTTCCATAGCCGTATAGACGCATAGACGGAAGACTCGCTGCCCATGGTGAGCGTATGGCAATCAAAAGCGTGAGGAAACGGGACGGTTCTGTCGTCGATTTCAACAAGGACAAGGTGCTCGAGGCCATCTTCAAGGCTGCCCAGTCGGTGGGTGGCAGCGATCGCAAGGAGGCCGAGCGCATCGCGGATCTCGCGATAAAGATACTCAACGACAAGTTCAAGCCCGAGTACATCCCCGGGGTCGAGGAGATCCAGGACGTCGTAGAGAAGGCGCTCATAGAGACAGGCCACGCCACGACAGCGAAGGCTTATATCGTATATCGGCACCAGAAGAGCGTCGAGCGCGAGATGAAACGCGCCATGGGCGTCGAGGACGACCTCAAGCTCCCCCTGAACTCGATACAGGTGCTCGAGCGCAGGTATCTGATGAGGGACGAGACCGGCAAGGTCATCGAGACCCCGAGCCAGCTTTTCAGGAGGGTGGCGCACTATCTCGCCTCGAACGAATACAATTACGGGGCGGATGACGCGACCGTGAAACGCTACGAGAATGCGTTCTTCCAGATCATGACGAACTTCGAGTTCCTGCCCAACTCGCCGACCCTGATGAACGCAGGGACCGAGCTCGGCCAGCTCGCGGCATGCTTCATCCTGCCTGTCAAGGACGACATCGAGCAGATATTCGAGTCAGTCAAGCACCAGGCGATAATCCACAAGACCGGTGGCGGAACCGGGTTCTGCTTCTCCTACCTGAGGCCCAAAGGGGATTACGTAAAGAGCACGGCAGGCATCGCCTCGGGGCCCCTGTCTTTCATGAGCGCGTTCGACAATGCAACCAACGTGATAAAACAGGGCGGCAAGCGCCGCGGCGCGAACATGGCGACCATGCACACCTGGCATCCTGATGTCGAGGAATTCATAACGATGAAGCAGACCCCGGGCGTCATGGAGAATTTCAACGTCAGCGTCATGGCGGACGACAAGTTCATGCAGGCCGTGGAGGAGAACGGCGACTACAGCCTGATCAACCCGCGCAACAACGCGGTCGTGCGCAAGCTGAACGCGAGGAGCCTGTTCAAGCTCATCTCCTACAGCGCGTGGAAGTCTGCAGAGCCGGGCATGCTTTTCATAGACACCATAAACCGGTCGAACCCGACCCCGAACGACCCGATACACGCTACGAATCCCTGCATAAGCAAGGATGCCATAGTAACCACGAATGAAGGCCTGGTCGAGATGGAAAAGGTCCATAATCCGCTCCATGTCCTTGGGGATGACGGGGACTATCATCGCATCACATGGCATGGCATGACCGGAGAGAAGGAGATTTATCTGGTCAAAACAAAGGCAGGATACGAACTCAAAGCGACAGAGAACCACAAATTCATGACTGAAAACGGGTGGAAAGAGGTAAAGGAGCTCACACCCGAGGATCGCCTCGCCCTTCAGAAAGAAGGTAGGTTCGGAACCGTAAAGGTCGACAAAGAGATGGCTTTGATGCTCGGTTGGATCATTGGCGATGGTCACATGTCCAAAGGGGTTCAGGACGTGATATTCTATTTCGGCGTGGACGAAAAGCATGAGCTGCTGCCATCATTCAAATCATACCTGGACAAACTTAACGGAAGCGAGGTAGCACCGACAGAGGATAAGACAGAAACGCGCCTGAAGTATTCGTCTAAGATAGCGAGGATGTTCCACGATTTGGGTGTGCGCCCGGTGAAAGCGCATGAGAAAGAGGTTCCATCCTCGGTGTTCAAGATGGATGGGCAATCAACCGCGTATTTCCTTTCAGCCTTGTTCGCTGCGGATGGGTCGGTCCAGGGCAGCAAGGAAAAAGGCGTCAGCATCAGGCTCGCATCTAATTCGATCAAGCTCTTGAAACAAGTCCAGGTGCTTCTTCTCCAGTTCGGGATCGTCTCCAAGGTCTACGAAGCGAGAAGAGAGGCGCATAAGAAGATCATGCCGGATTCGAATCGGGAGCCGAAAGAATATGATTGCAGGTCCCAGCACGAATTGGTAATCAGCAGGGCCAGCATGTTCAGGTTCATGGCTAGGATCGCGTTCGCGGTTTCGGCGAAAAACAGGAAATTCGAGGAGCTCAAGCCGACCGAGATATATTCTGACGATATCGATACTAGCGTCGAATCCATAACTCCATGTGGCAAGGAAATAGTTTATGACCTGACCGAGCCGGTCACGCATTCATTCTCTGCCAACGGCCTCATAGTCCATAATTGCGGCGAGGTCCCAATGCCGGATTACGAGTCCTGCAACCTCGGCAGCATCAATGTCGCGAGGTTCGTGGAGCTCGACTGGAGCAAGACCGACTGGAAGAAGAAGGTGAACTGGAACAGGCTCAGGTACGTCGTGCGCCTTGCGTTCCAGTTCCTGGACAACGTCATCGACCTCAACCGCTACCCGGTCCCGCAGATAAAGGAGCAGACCATGAAGAACCGCCGCATCGGCCTGGGCGTGATGGGATTCGCCAAGATGCTCTTCAAGATGGGCATCAGGTACGATTCCGACCTCGGCTACGCGATCGGCGAGGAGGTCATGCGGTTCATCAACGACGAAGCGAGGAAGATGAGCCACGAGCTCGGACGCGCCCGCGGTTCGTTCCCGAACTTCAAGGAGAGCCCGCTATCGGCCAAATACGATGCGGTCAGGAACGCGACATGCACCTCCATCGCTCCGACCGGCACGATATCCATGATAGCGGACACGAGCAGCAGTATCGAGCCTGTTTTTGCCCTGTCGTTCCTCAAGACCGTGCGCGCCGGCCAGTATTATTATCTCGACTCGGTGTTCGAGCAGGTGCTCAAGGTGCGCGGCCTCTACAGCGAAGACCTCATACGCCGCGTGATGGAGGAAGGCACGATACAGCACGTGGACGAGATCCCCCAGGACGTGAAGAACGTCTTCCGCGTTGCGCATGACATCGCACCCGATGCGCATGTGAAGATGCAGGCGGCGTTCCAGAAGCACGTTGAGCTTGCGGTAAGCAAGACCATAAACATGCCTGCCGACGCCACGGTGGAGGACGTCGAGAAGGTCTATCTCATGGCATGGAAGATGGGATGCAAGGGCATAACCATCTACCGCGACAGCTCCCGCTCGGAGCAGGTGCTGCATGTCGGCAAGACTGCCAAGACCAAGAGCGTGGAAGAGGACAAGATAGTTCGCATGGAACAGCTGGCTGAAGCCAAGGGCTGAATGTTCCCAATCCATTTCCAATCCCACTCCAATCCAGCTCCAGTCCAGCCATACCCGCTCCGTCAGGTTTTTATTTACTGTATGTGATTTCAGGCTCAGAAGATGAGAAGAGGTGTGCTAATGAAGACGACAATCAGTGTCATCAAGGCAGATATCGGCGGTTATCCAGGGCACTCGACCGTCCATCCCGACGTGGTCAAGGAAGTGAGGTCCAAGCTCGAGGAAGCGAAGAAGAAAAACATCCTGATCGACTATTTCGTGGGCTGGTGCGGCGACGACATCAACCTCATCATGACCCACACCAAGGGCGTGGATTCGAAAGAGATCCATGGCCTTGCCTGGGATACCTTCATGGCAGGGACCCAGATAGCGAAGAAGCTCAAGCTTTACGGTGCAGGGCAGGACCTGCTCAAGGACGCGTTCTCAGGCAACATCCGCGGCATGGGCCCTGGCGTGGCAGAGCTCGAATTCGTCGAAAGGGGAAGCGAGCCGGTCCTTGTCTTCATGATGGACAAGACCGACCCTGGCGCCTTCAACCTCCCAGTCTACAGGATTTACGCGGATCCCTTCAACACCCCCGGCCTTGTCATCGATCCGAGCATGCAAGGCGGCTTCCGCTTCGAGGTGTATGACACGGTCGAAGGGAGGAAGATAAGCTTCAAGACGCCAGAGGAGACGTATTCCATGCTCGCGTTCATCGGCTCCCGCTCGAGGTACGTCATAAAGCGCATCTATCCGGGTCCGGGCAACAAGGTCGCGGAATCGGAAGCCATCTGCTGCGTCTCCACGGATAAGCTTTCGCAGGTCGCGGGGACTTATGTCGGGAAAGACGATCCCGTGGCAATTGTCCGCTGCCAGTCCGGCCTTCCATCCGTCGGCGAAGCGTTGGAACCATTCAGCTTCCCGCACCTCGTCTCGGGCTGGATGCGCGGTTCCCACCAGGGACCCATGATGCCGTGCAGCATGGAGATGGCGACACCGACCCGCCTCGACGGTCCGCCCCGCGTCGTATGCCTCGGTTTCCAGCTCGCAGAAGGGAAGCTCGTCGGGCCTGTGGACATATTCAAGGACGTCTCCTATGATTACACCCGCGCGAAAGCGAACAAGATAGCGGAGTACATGCGCAGGCACGGGCCGTTCGAGCCGCACAGGCTTCCTGAAGAGGACCTGGAATACACGAATCTGCCGAAACTCCAGGAGAAATTCAAAGGCAGGTTCTCCAAGATATGAAAACAATAGAACTGGTGGCGATTCTGGCCCTGATCGCCATCCTCCTTATCTTCATCATTTTCTTCGCCATGGCCAAAGGGGAGAAGAAAAAAATAACCCTTACCACCTCGGCCAACCCCGAAAGCCCTCGGGTAAGCGTTAACGTCGAGATGGCAGACAACCCTGTAACCAGGGCAAAGGGCCTGATGGGAAGGGGTTCGCTCGGTGAATCGGACGGCATGCTGTTCGTTTTCGACGCACCCGGCAGATACTCGCTCTGGATGCTGAACACGACGATCCCTCTCGACGCGATATTCATATCCGAGGACAAGACCGTGGTGGACATCATCGGGATGGAACCCTGCGGGTTCAATGTCACCAGATGCAAGACTTACACCCCGAAAGCGGATGCGATGTATGTCCTGGAAGTCAACAGGGGATTTTCAGAGAGATACGGAATAGTGATTGGAAAAAGCAGGCTCGAACTTCAATAAAAATGGAAACCCGGAACTCCAAACCCGAAACCCTGATAAGTAGAAAAGAAACGCTATGGGTAGGGGGATGGTTAATGCCCCATAGCGTATCCTTTCAATGAAGAAAGGATCATCTAAAATCATCTCATTGATAGTGAATGGTGGTGAATATTGTGTTTCTTGTTATGATATGGCGTTCATCTTTTTTAAATGTTATCCCCTTCATCTAAGCCATGGCGCTTTTTCTTATCGGTACGGGAGTCGCTTTCGACCCTACACTCGCCGGCATCGAGGCCCTCAAATCCTGCCAGGAGGCCTACATCGAGACCTACACCAACCCGATAGACCCGGAGAAGATCAAGACGCTCGGAGCGCTCGTGGGGAAACGGATCATACTCCTCGACCGCTCCCGCCTGGAAAGCCCGTTCCTGGTCGATAAGGCGAAATCCGCGGACGTCTGCCTATTGGCATCAGGGGATCCGTTGACCGCCACAACGCACGTTACGCTCGTTATAGAGGCAAGGCAGAAGGGCATCCCGGTCCGCATCATACACAACTCTTCCATCCATTCCGTCGCGCCTGCGCGGGCAGGGCTCCAGATGTACAGGTTCGGGAAGACAGCGAGCCTCGTGAATCCCAGGCCGAACTACAAGCCGACTTCGTCGCTCGACGTCATACGCGAGAACCTGTCAAGGGATTTGCATACGCTCGTGCTTCTCGATACAGAGCCCCAGCCCATGGAAGCCAAAGCCGCTCTCGAGATGCTTTCCGGATTCGAGACGGCAGTGGTGCTATCCAGGGTGGGTCATGCTGAGGAAAAGGTCACCTATGGTAAGATAAGCGAATTGAAAACAAAAGAGCTCGGCAGGGCGCCGTTCACGATAATCGTGCCGGCTAAACTCCATCCGCTCGAGCAGGAATTCCTAGAAGCGCTCAAATAAAAAGGGAGATTCAAAAAGAACCGTAGGTTCTTTTTGTTCAGCACTTGCAGCCTTTGCAACACTTCTTCGAAACGGTCTTCTTCGACTTCTTCGCAAGCGTCTTCGGACCCCACTTGTAGAGCGGGCTCTTCACGGTGTCGACCACTTTCGTTACGAACGTGTTTATCATTCCAATCATATTATCCCTCCCACCCCTCTCAAGGTGGCTTATAGTTATTATTTATGGAAGAAAGGGTATTTAAAGGTTTGTTTTTGCGTATTTTTGTGTAGCTAGAAGAGCGTGGTCTGCCCGCCGAGGTCCATGAAGTTCCCGAACCGTATCCCCACGCGCCTCACGTCGTGCGCGTTCTCCGCCAGGAATTCCTGGACAAGGGCTTCCTTGTCTTTCGTGATTTCCTCGCTCCAGATCCTCGGGTTCCGGAACGAGACGGATTTCGTGTGCGTCCTGAGATCGTCGGTCACGAAGATGATGCCCAGCGTCTTGTAGGACTTTTTCATCCCCATGAGCCATTCTTTGGCCTCGGATTCGAGTTCCTCGATCTTCGCCAGGATGATGTACGGGTCGCGGGTCTTCTCCTTGAGCGTGCCGATCCTGCTCACCTCGATCTGCCCCCTCTCCTCCCCGAGCCCGCCGTCATAATCCCCTTTCCCGATGTCATGGAGCCAGGCCCCGGTCTTCCTGCCGAACGTCTCCACGAGCGTGATTGGAGAGAGTTTTCCGATAGATTCGACCTTGTCCGCCCCGAGCGCACGGAGCGCCTCGGCTGTCTTGCCTCCGATGCCCGGAACCTTCTCGATATCCGAGGCGCCGATGAGCTTCCTCTCCCCTGCCCGGTCGAGCACCAGCAGGCCATCTGGCTTTGACTTGGATGATGCCATCTTCGCTCCGAGAAGCGAGGGCGCGACTCCGATGCTGCACACCAGACCAGCCTCGTCCTTTATCGCGTCCTTGAGCTCTTTGGCCTTCTCGGGCGCGCCTTCATCGTCATCCTCAGCGTTCCACTCGTCTATGCTCGCCTGCACCACCCTCTTGCATCTGGTGCGGATGATAGCGTCGATATAGCCCGATACCTGGGCATAATACTCCTTGTCCACTGGAAGGAACAGCGTATCCGCTGGCGGAGCGAGCTTTTTCGCCTGGATGATGGGAAGACCGGAGTGGATGCCGAGCTGCCTGCCTGCATAGTTCACAGTGCTGACGACGCCGGAATCCGGCGTCCTGCCGCTGTAGACGCATACGACTATTATCTTGCCCTTGGCTATGGGGTGGCGCTTCTCCTCTATCTGGGCGAAGAAATAATCCATGTCGATGTGGAAGTACACGTTGAGAATGCTGCGGAAGGGTTTATCTGTTTTTTCTTCCCGTGTGGTAATAAATTAACGAAAGCGTTATAAATAACATCTAACAATAACAGTAACATGGATCCTACCACTCAGGGAATGGGACGCGCATATGGCTTCATTCAGGTAAACAGGCCTATCGATGTGGGCCGTACATTAAATCGGCTGAAGGCCGAGCCGGAACACCTGATCGATAAACGCCTTGAGTTAGTGCACACGTTCTTTAAGAATGAATCAAGTTGGGCTGTTTGTGATAATCCACAAGCCGCGGCCAGGATATATCGCCTGGTTTATCCTAAAGATAGGGAAGATATATCTCAATTGGGCGTAATCTCGCTCGCTATGAGCAAGAGGAAAGCCAATCTGCTTATGTGCGCCACCCTTCCTGGAATGCATGATGAGGCGGCAAGGGAATTGAACTACGTGCTCAAACTCATGGACACCTTCGAGGTCATGAGTCTCGATGATAGTCACAACCCGCTGGTCTGCGAGATATTCACCAAGAATAGTGCTGGGATTTATGTCCCGTACGATGGCGGAGTTATATCCAGAAGTGGAAGCGGAAGTAGTTTCCCTCCGTCGCAGAAAACAGGATAAACCAAAATGTTCTAATCCTTGCCTTCCATAATGGTGCGATGGTTTTCTCCAGGATCAAAAGATTATTCGGCTTCGAACGGAAGAAGACGCGCTTCTCCAGGTTCATCGATTCCTCAGGCAATTTCGAGATGGATTACCCTGAGGGCTGGAAGTATGACCATGATATCGCCATCGAGGACGGGAAATACACGGTCTCATTCTCGTCCCCTGATTCCCATGCCGCATTCGTGATATCCGTGGATGCCAGCCTTCCGCAGGATTTCAAGTTTCCGGGATATGCCAGGAACGAGCTGGAGAGCCCTTCTGCAGGGATATACGCAAAAGCTGTCAGATGCAGGTTCCACAAGATGCCTGCCTATGAAAGGGAATATTGCTATGTCTCCGGAGGCAAAGCGTATTGCGGGGGCGGGATGATGTTCCACGCGAACCAGGCGGTTTTCTCCATGCTGTGGAATTGCTTGCAGTCCACGAAGAAAGAGACAGGCAGGATATTCAGCCGCATGATGGATTCGTTCGTAGTCCGCCAAGGATTCAGGATAAAGAAATACAGCAAACCCAAAAGCGACGGCTAGTTCCCACCATCTGACGGCGCGTTTTTCTCGGCTGGTGCCGAAGGGCAGTCATAAGCGACCAGTTCCGTGTAGATGCGTACGAATTCAGACTGCGAGATCTCGGTTATGCCTCCTATCGTGCGAACCAGTTCAGATCCATATCTTTCTTTCACTCTCATCACATCAGCCATATCGTACTCTAATCTGCCGGTTTCATGCACTCTCTTCAAAACCGTCAGGAGAACGGCGATGTCCAAGAAAGGGGCATGCGTCTTTTCAGCCCAGAATTCATCTGCTCTGAATGTGATATCGACCATTCCAAGCAGCTTGAGACAAGACGGATCATCCAGACTGAACATCGTTCTCTGACTCTTATCGTCTGTAAATATCAGGCTCTTCTTCGCCATGGATGCGTTGTCACCCAATGACGGGGCTACGGGCATCGTCGCCCACATAGTGACGAGGAATCCATATCGCTGTTTAGTCCTTTCCAGGTAGCCATCCAGAAGCTCGCGGAATTCTTTGAAGGGGCACGCAACTGGTTTTTCATCTGAAGAAGCAGGCTTGTAGTACGGTCTTTCTTTTTCTTTTTTAGCCATGGTTTTTTATCGAGCAGAACCCTATTTAATCCTTTATTTTTAATTTTATAACACAAAACAGGCCTTACAAGAGCGCTATAAATCTCTTTCGAGACAGATGTCAACTGGTCGATTTCCTGTTCATACCCGATAGATTCAAGGAGCGCTATTCCAGGTTTGTCGACGACCCGGACAGCTTCTTCGCCGCGCTCAGCCGGCCGCTTCCGAAATCATTCCGCGTGAATTCCATAAAGGCGTCATCGGACGGGGTGCTCCGGCGCCTCTCTTCATACGGGATCAACGCGACACGGATGCCATGGTACGAAGACGCCTTTGTCTGCGATTCGCTCGATATCGGCGGGACGCTCGAGCATTTCACAGGCATGATATACATGCAGGAACTCGTCTCCATGCTGCCCCCTGTGATCGTCCGGAAGGAGCTGGAAAATGCCACAACCGTCCTCGATGCGTGCGCAGCGCCAGGCTCGAAAACCACCCAGATGGCGGCGATAATGAGGAACCGCGGCACGATAATCGCGAACGACCTCGACTATTCCCGCATACGCGCGCTCAAATTCAACCTCGAGAAGACCGGCGCGTTGAACACCGTGATAACGAATTACGATCTCCAGCATTTCCCGAAGAACCAGTTCGACGTCGTCCTTCTCGATGCGCCATGCAGCGCTGAAGGCACGATGAGGAAGAACGAGCGGCTCTTCGCGACCTGGTCCGCGTCTTCCATACCATCGTATTCCGGCAACCAGAAGGTGCTCATGCTCAAGGCGTTCGATCTGCTGAGGCCCGGGGGCACGCTCATATACTCCACATGCACCTTCGCGCCTGAGGAGAACGAGCTCGTCGTGGACCACCTCCTGAAGAACCGCGAGGCTTCGCTCGAACCTATACGCATCAAGGGGATGAAAACAACTCCGGGGATCCAGGAATGGGAAGGCAGGTCATTCGACGAGCGTGTGAGCGCTACGATCAGGATATGGCCGCACCATAACGACACAGGCGGGTTTTTCCTGGCCAGGGTGGTGAAATGAGCTCCGATGAAGAAGAGTATGGGGAAGACGAGGAAGAACTCGACGATTCAGTTGCGGATGATGCTGGCCTGGATAGTGCCTTGAAAAAGACGCCTGGCGACAAGCAACAGCGACGCAGAAAGCAGGCCATGGACCCAGCACAGGTCAAGGAGAACGTCCTGAAGTATCTCGAGGATCGATTCGGCCTCGCTCGTTCGCTATTCGACATCTATGGGCTGTATCTCGCCCCGAAAGGCAAGGTATATCTCGGCCCGAAAAGCGCTCCGGCGAACATCAGGATAGTCACCATCGGCCTTCACATCGCGCGTGCCGAAGGCGCGATAAAGCCCACCACGAACCTTTTCCAGGTGTTCGGAGACAGGATAACGAAGAACGTCGTCCAGCTCGAGAAAGACCAGGTGAAGGATTTCGTGCGCGGAAACGATATCCTGCTTCACGATGTCACCGGTCAAAGCGATGGGTATGTGCATGTACGGTATCTTGATTATGATTTGGGCTGCGCCCATCTCAAGGGAAAGAACCTGAAGAACATGGTACCGAAAGCGAAACGGATTGAATTGAAGATGATTTGAGAAAAGCAAGAGCGCCAAAACTTAGATTTAAAATCTATATCTCGTATTTACCCGTGAAAGGTGATGAACAGCATGGAGAAAAAAGACTATCTGAAGATCCCGATCGAGCACGTTGATATCAAGAAGATAAATCCAATCGAACTCGTGGAAGCGATGAAGAAGATGTCGTTCACTGCCCGCGACCTCGGGCGCGCTGCCGACATCTACGACATGATGCTGCGCGACAAGGAGTGCGCGATCATACTAACCCTTGCCGGAAGCACGAGCGCGGGGGGTTGCATGAACCTCTACACCGACCTCGTGAAGAACAACATGGTGGATGCCATCGTCGCCACAGGAGCGAGCATCGTGGACATGGATTTTTTCGAGGCATTGGGTTACAAGCACTACAGGGGCACGCCGTACGTGAACGACCATGAGCTCCGCGAGCGCTACATAGACAGGATATACGATACCTATATCGACGAGGAGCAGCTCCAGGAGTGCGACAAGACCATCGGCAAGATAGCCAATTCGCTGGAGCCGCGTCCTTACTCATCGCGCGAATTCATCAAGGAGATGGGCAAGTACCTGGTCAAGAACTCCAAGAAGAAGGATTCGCTCGTCCAGGCTGCTTATGAGAACAACGTGCCGATATTCTGCCCTGCGTTCTCGGATTCCAGCGCAGGATTCGGCCTCGTGCTCCACCAGCACAGGCATCCTGACAAGCACGTCTCGATAGACTCTGTCAAGGACTTCTACGAGCTCACGAAAATCAAGATGGAATCGCCGACAAGCGGCCTACTCATGATAGGCGGCGGCGTGCCGAAGAATTTCGCGCAGGATACGGTGGTGTGCGCAGAGGTGCTGGGCAAGGAGGTCCCCATGCACAGATACGCGGTCCAGATAACGGTCGCGGATGTGCGGGACGGCGCGTGCTCGAGCTCCACGCTCAAGGAAGCGTCTTCGTGGGGAAAGGTGGATACGACGTATGAGCAGATGGTGTACGCAGAAGCGACTTCGGTGCTTCCGCTGATAGCCGGCTACGCGTATCACAAAGGAGCCTGGAAAACAAGAAAAAAGCACGAGTTCGCGAAGATGTTCTGATCTTTTCTATTTTACTTCTTAGCCGGGTCCAGACTTACAGTGAATTTCCCATCAAAATACAAGGTTCTGAAATTACCGGATTTAAGAAGAGCCAATACTTCATCAAATCCAACTTCCGTGGGCCGGATTAAAAAACACTGCTCACCTTTAGGAACGACCAATCCCGGAATCTGGCAGATTAATCCTGGTTCCATGATGTCTAACTGAGAAGACATGTCCAGGTAGGGATTTACTGGTTTTTTTGGGATGGTGTCAGACAGAGTGCGCCCTTTCACCCCGGGCTCTTCATCTTTTTCAAAAATAAAAATGATATCCGGACCTGGCCCGGTCACTTCTGGATGTTGCATGTGCCCTGATGGATCAAATTGGTCCAATTTAGTACGATCAGATATGCCAGCAGAGATAAACCATCGTCTTAGTTGGTCTAAACGAGACGCCACGCATCTTGATTGCACTCTTTGCTCCGTTGATGCGCCCTCCTGGCCTACGATGCGTCTGAACAGTACTATCACCAAATCAATTGCACAGTGCATCTATTTAAATCTTTCTTTTTACACCACTTTAACACACAATAAACCTCTCTCCGAATCTATTTAAATTTTCCCAGAGTCTTCCAGGCGTATGATAAGATTGAGAACCAGGATACCGGGCCCCGCGTCGCTCAGGATATTGCGGCGCTTGCGGGAGAAGAACGGCGGCTGGTCCATCTCATACCCACTTGTCTTCTCAGGAAAAGGCTACGGCCCATACTGCGAGGACATAGACGGCAACGTTTTCCTCGATTTCGCGAGCCAGATAGCGGCGAACCCGCTGGGTTACAACCACCTCGGCCTCATCGAGGTCATAAAATCCTACAGCGACCGTTTTCCCTTGAAATTCGCTGGCCAAGATTTCCCCATCAGGGAGCACATCGACATGATAGAGGAGCTCACCGAGATTGCGCCGCGCGGGTTCGACTCCGCGTTCCTGATAAACTCCGGGGCTGAAGCGGTCGAGAACGCGATAAAGATATGCATGCGCAAGAGGCCTGGCACGAAGTTCGGCATCTCGATGGAGCGGGGATGGCACGGCAGGACGCTCGGCGCCCTCTCGCTCACGAACTCGAATTACGCCCAGAAAAAGAACTACATGCGCCTTCCGATGGTGCGGCTTCCGTTCGACGAAAGCGCGGGCGAGAGGCTTGAAAAGATCCTTTCCACCGAGGCGTCTCCTGACGAGATAGGCTTCTTAATCATGGAGCACGTCCAGGGCGAAGGAGGCTACAGGATAGCGCCGCAGAAGATGGTCTCGGAATTGAGGCGCATCACCACTAAAAACAGGATACCGTATATCGCGGACGAGGTGCAATCCGGGGTTGGAAGGACCGGCAGATGGTGGGCTTTCCAGCACTATGGCATCGAGCCCGAGGTCTTCACATGCGCCAAGGCGCTCCAAGTGGGCGCGGTCGTGGCGAACAAGAGGATGTTCCCTGGAGAGATAGGCGCGATATCGAGCACATGGGGCGGCGGACATGTCCTCGACCTCGCGCTCGGCATCAAGACCATAGAGATAATAAAGAAGGAGAAGCTTCTCGAGAAAAACGAAAAAAGCGGCAGGTATCTCAAAGGCATCATGGACGATCTCGCTCACATATCCAACCCCCGCGGCCTCGGCCTCATGCTCGCTTTCGACCTTCCTTCTGCGGAGATAAGGGATGATGTCGTCGCGGAATGCGCGAAAAACGGCCTTCTTATCCTGGGCTGCGGAAGGAGCGGCATAAGAATCATCCCCCCGTACGTGGTAGAGAAGGAAGACATCGACCGCGGGATGGAGATCCTCGGGGCTGCGCTGAAGAAGTGCAGGAAAGCCGGATTCAGGCACAAGGACGCGATATGCGAATTCATACATTGCAGCAGGCACGTGTCATAGGGTGGGATATCTGAAAAACATGGTTGAGATATGCGCGAACTGCGGGAAGATCGCCGTACAGCACGGCGAGGATTTCGTCTGCAGCGTATGCGGAGCGAATGTTTCGGTTGTCATACCCTTGCAGATGTTCAAACAGATGGTCAAGGCAGGGGTAGCGAAGGAATAGCTCATTTTATTTAATAAACTGTAACCTTAAATACCCTTCTAATACAATAATCCACTGGTGGGTGTATGAAATCTACGCAATTTTCTAGGGCCAATAGGGGAAATCCATCCGTACTGGGCAAATACGCTCTCGTTGCTTTCGCTGCGGTCGCATTGAACTCGCCGCTTTTCGAGAATGCCGCCAATGCACAGACTGAACCCGTTCAAACCCCGGAACCTGCGAAAGCCGCGCAGAAAACTGACCCGCAACCTGCAAAAACAGAACCTATCACGCTAACTGAGATAACAGTAAGAAGTTCTCCTTCAACCCCAAACACGGCCGGGACTCCGGACCAAAACGTTGCCCTGCAAACGCCGAAAGCGGCAAGCGATGCAACCAGAAGGCCGGAGACCCTAAACCATGACTTTGATATCGGAGGACATGCCATCGTCAATGAAGCCGGGCAATCAGTATTCGCTTCCATCGAATACAAGAAACTTCTCGGTTTTGATGCCGGTAATATCTGGTTCGGCCCTCAGGCAGCGCCATTCGCAACGGTTTCGATCCGGCCTGAGCTGAACGTCTGGCGATTCAAGGGAATCTATTATGGCAGGGTGAGCACTCTTGGCTATATGCCCTCATGGTTTGATACCTCACACGCTTTAGGCCTTGGATATCTCCAGCCGCTTGACAAAAACGAGGATTGGAAACTAAGGCTTGGCGCCGTCGCTGGCGGAGCTATCTCTTACCCCACTTTCGATGATATGTACTCCAGCCTTTCTGCGGGCGCTTCGCTCCAATACAAGGGTGCGCTTCTCTATGCAGCGCCGAATTTCTACTGGGCTGCCAAGACGCCGACGCAGACCGCTTATTACGGATACTATAGGCCGAAGTTGCAAGATGTCGATATGGGCGTGCAGGTGAGATTCCTGAACGAGTACATCGCCGGGATATTCGCGGATGTCGGGGTACTTAAATCGACCTACACCGTTCGCGCTGCCCGCTCTTTGGTGCTTGGTGACCAAGCAGAGCTGACCGCTTATGTGGGGACTGGCGCCACGCACTGGATCGAAGACCTTGGCGGAATGAACGCCTGGGTTGTGATGGGGGGCATGACCCTCGCTGTCGGAGGCAGGTATGTCAATTCCACAAGCACGGTGCGATTCGAGCACTTCCAGGCCGCTGGCATCCCGCTCCAGGTCAAGACAGATATCCCGACCAAGCAGGATCCTGGCCCATATGGATTCGGGCGGGCAGGTTCCCAGGCATGGATAGGATCCATCAACGCAGCCAAGCAAAGGATGTACCAGAACAGCGATTGGAATTCGTTCGTCTCGTCCTACGGGAATGAATCTGAAGAAGGTAAAATCGCGGCTGCGCGTTTCCTTCTCGCTTTCATGGGGCAGGCGGCCTATGCCAACAATGCTGCGGAAGCGCTCTTCCAGGGCGACGTTTTCAATCCGGACGTGAAGCGCATCGCTTCCACTGACCTGAATACGATTTACGGATATGTGAGTAGATATGCGGACTGGTATGACAACAACAACGGCCCGCTTCCGCAGGATCTCAAGAACGGCATCGCAGTCTGCGCAGGCGCGCACGAACTGGCAATGGACTTCCTCAATCGGAATGGGGTTCCGGCAAAAGTGATGAGCGTGAACACTCCGGGCGGTCCGCACACCATCGTTATGGCGACGCCGGCAAGCGGAACATACCTGCTTGACTGGGGAAACCAGTACATGTCGGGTCAGAATACCTGGGATCAGCTGTTGCGTTTCTATGGACAGCGTAACGGTGCGCCTACATATGAATCGCAGATTTTCGGTCCGAAGGGATACATGGGTACTTATGTGACTCCTGAAGGCAGGCTTCTGCATGAGACGATAGGTACTTACACGCCAAGCATATTGAAGCATGACTTCCTCGGGGTTTTCTGACCCATCCTCTATGTTTTTATTATTATAGAATCTTATACTCGCCATGGATGACGCAATCGAGATATGCTCCGGTTGTGGAAAGCTCCCGCGCTCGCTGGATCGCCTGACCGGATCGTTCGTCTGCACGCGATGCGGCAACAATACGACCATCGAGGTCAGTTCAGAGAATTATGAGAAGGTCGTCTCGGATCTCGATGCTAATTTCCATTCCAGGCTGCTCAAGCAGAAACTGGCGGTCGCAAGCTCCGAACCGATCCTGATCGATGTTGTCCGGAAGAGAAAAGCCAAGAAGAAAACGTCGAAAAATCCGGTATCCAAAAAGAAGAAGTCTGTACCGAAAAAACGGAAAGCCAGGAGATAGTTACCGCATTAAACTCCTTTTTAACACATATTTTAAGCCTTTTCATGGATAACCGTGTCATGAGCCAGGCGATGAAACCAAAACCTCCAGCCTTTCTTCGTAAGCCCAGGTCATTGGATTCACTGACCAAGACCACCAAGGCAGATGAGTTTGCCCGACTGGGTTACTTCCTCGGCACTGGTTTCACTGCTTTCGAGGGCTCGACAGCCATCCGATACAAAGTCGTACTGGCTGACGGTGTAAGCTGCGAAGACCTCTTCGCATTCCTGAAGACCAAGGTTCTTGAGATTCCACCTTCGGTGATCGGCTTTGCAGGAAACGAGACCTTGAGGATGTTCAGGATGGCGGAAACCGAAGGCCTCGTAAGCCTTCAGGTGTCCCATAAATCCGATGTTCCTCTGGGTGTGTACAAATAAGCATGATTAAAATATGGATATGACAAATTACCATAAAAGGTGACATGATGAGCAGAACATTAGGATATGCTGAAAAACCAGGAGTGAGACGCGAGGCAGGAGAAAAAGCAAGGAACGTTCGGCCGAAAAGATTATCTCCTCCATTAACTGATTCGCATCGCAACGAGCTGCGGGGGCGCGCAGTAAGACGCACTAAGGGGCGGGGAGAAGAAACCCCGGGGCAGGAACCAGAAGAGGGTTAATTCTATTATATTATTAGAATTTCTAAATTATTTTTAGATGAAAAGATATGCTAATCAGACTATCTGCTCAAGCTCGGATTCCACCTTCTTAAGCTGGTAATCCCACACTGCAGCTTCCCTCTTAAACCGATCCTGACTGATGGGATCCTTAGCCTGCTCGAGTCTATCCAAGGCCTCGGCTTTTTTCTTTCCGATAATGACCATTATCTCAATGAAGTCGGCCGAAGAGCCCCCACTGCAAGCAGTGGGGTATCCGCTCATTCGGCAACAATCGAATTTGCCTTGCAAATTCGGTGCGCAATGTCGCAAGACGACATTGCCGTCGAGTTCGACGCATCGAACTCGGTGCCCCAAGCCCGATTCGTCGGGCTTAGGGCCGCCAATTTCCAAATTGGGTCGAAGCAAGCTACGGGGTATGACACCCAATTTGGAAATCAACTGCTCTTTTGTCTTTGGCTTCGGCTTCAAGAAATCCAGGAAACCCATTCGTCATCACAAACAGATTCTTTCATCTTCTCATTATTATTGTGGTATGAGTGGTATGAAAATAATCCTAAACTAAGAATAGAATAACTTCATATAAGTAAACCAATTAAGTACATCCAGAACTATATCAGTAAACCATCTTCTCTTGCGCAAGAGCTATTTTTGTCCTATGGTTCACCGTATCAATATTGATTGGAAGAACCTGACTGCGCAATAGGGCTTACGCGGGTAAGACTGGCCAAAAGAATGGAAAACACTACTTTTCCGGGGTCAGTGGTTTACTGAGAGGCGATGATGGCGGTGTAGGTTTACCAACTTGATATTTGTAAGTAATGTGTGCCAAGAAAATCACAGTAGCAAAACATATGCCTAAGATGATAGTTCCTAATATGAGTTCGATAAATGTAAAGCGGTTCAGAATACCTGAGATATCTGGTTTTGTGCTTGAGAAAATGGATAAGCCGAAAAACAAGGTAAAAATGTAAGCTGGAACAATCATGTATCCAAAAAGCAGAGATATCAAGATAGCTTCTTTTGTTTTGCAGGGGTTTCTTGAGAAGAAAAATATCGCAGGTGCGCTACAACAGATTAAAAGCACTAAGCCAAGTAAAGGAGTATACTTAACTATGATAGTTGTTGCTGCTGCGACAACTATTGCTATAACGCCAATAGCGTACATCAGCGCAAAATCTTTCCAGTTGATTTTCATTTTCTCAATCTCTTTTAGCTTTTCTATCATTCTTTTAGATTATACCTGTTTCAGCAGGTTTTTATCGTAACGGGCGATCATTGGCGTTTCCTCCCGTAAAGCACGGCATCTATATTCTGGCTTAGATTCGGATCTTCGCTCGAGAATTTTATCTTGTCAAGAACCCCGGAGACGCTCCTGTGCTTTTTCTTCAGCAACCCGGAAGATTGTTTCTCTTTTACATGTTCGAGGTAAAGTTCAATCGCTTCGACGATATTTTTCATTACCTTTTTGATCGAGTGACCTTGAGTATGGCATCCTGGAAGTTCTGGAACATGCGCGACATAGGCACCACCTTCATCTCGCTCGATAATTACGTCGTACCCTTTTACTTTTGTCATAATCATTTTCCCTTCGCAGCAGAATTCACCACGTCGTAAACCAATAATCCCGGCTCCACTCCAGCATACCTGAACATCAGCACACCCTTTGGGGTCCCCTTGACTTTCATCGCGGTCAGCGCTTCTTTGCTCTCCCAGAGCGTAATGACCTTGCATTTACCCGCGTTCCTGATAAGGAATGTCTGAACGATGCCAGGTTCAGGTACCTTGACGTAATCCGCGAAATTCGCCTCGAGCTTAGCTGCTTTATCAGGAACCAGATCTCCCTCCAAAATCGACATGACCATGCTCATAGTATCCCTCGTTTCAATTCAACATCCAGATGGAGTAATTTAATACCGACGCAAAGCTCACCCAAAGCAGGTACGGAACGAGCATATACGCCGCCGGCCTCGAGACTTTAAGGAATTCAAGGATTGTCCAGGCGATGCTAAGCCATAATAGGATGATGACTAGAAGTCCCCCTAAGGGAGAGTGGAATCCGAAAAATACGATAGACCACGCTGTATTCAGGCAGAGCTGGACCCCGAATATCTTCAGTGCATCTCTTTTCTTTGATTCATAGACGATGTACGCGGCCAAACCCATCAGCGCGTACAGCAAGATCCAGACCGGTCCGAACACCCAACTCGGCGGGGAGAAGCTTGGTTTAACTAAATAAGCGTACCAAGTCGGGATTGAATTGAAGGTAAAAATCGAGCCGATAACGCCTGCGAGCTCGCAAATCACTATCGCAGCGACCAGTTCCTTCCATTTCATTTTCTCAATCTCTTTTATCTTTTCTAATATTATCTTATAAAATGAGGTCGGAAAGCCTTCCGTCGTATGTCTTCAGATTAGTAGAGAAAAAGCGTACGTTCCGTTTTATCTTCTCATCCGGCCAATCCCACCACTTCAAATCCAGCAACTGCCGGATGACTCCTTCGGGAAATCTCTTCCGGATAAGCTTTGCAGGGACGCCACCTACTATGCTATATGGTTCGACATCTTTCGTTACCACCGACTGGGCACCTATGACCGCACCGTCACCGATGGCCACACCGCGCAGGATGCAACACCGGTATCCTATCCAGACATCGCTGCCGATAGATACGCTCTGGCGCCGGCTTAGTTTTGCATACCTTTCGTTTTTAATTTCATCCCGGGCATCGAATAATGGGTATCCAGTGGATGCACCTACAATGGGATGATCGAACGTGGTGATATATACTCCTGAGGCTATGTTCGTCCTCTTACCGATTTTCACAGGAAAAACCGGAGAGCATGATATTATGCCCTCATTTCCGATGTATGTGTGATTCCCTATGTCCAATCCCCCGTTCCCTGAGGATACTCCTTCAATAGTTACATGATGCCCGAACCTGTATTTATCCAGGTTGAGCAGGGAAAGGCGTGTCTTGAAATTACATCGTAGGTGCGGGTGTTTCGCTTTTATCATAAGATAGCAGAATAATCCGAAAGGAAGCGAATCCCAGAAGAAGGGGATGAACCAATCCAAGGCGTTGAATTTTCTCATGATAAAGCCGTTCACCATTCAACTTGATTGAATTTAATTCTTTGCAGGGATAAACGGCGTTATCTCTTATTTTCAGCTGAAGAATGAGAATATATAAAGAAAAAGAAAAATTGATAAGATATGCTTAGTACCTCGGTTTAGGCGTGTAGCAGTTCCTGCAATACACTGGCCTTCCCTCGGTAGGTTTGAACGGTACCTGGCAAGGCTGCCCGCACTTCGCACACGTCGCATCGAACATCGGTCTGTCTCCTCTATTTTCAAATCCCATACATTATACACCTAATACCTAATTTCTATTTGACTTATCAATCCGCGGTATTTTATATCCTTCTGCCTGTTTGACCCCATGATTCTAATACTCTTTTCGTTTTTCTAAATATTATTTAGATTAAATCACTTTTTCAGTTTCGCGTAATCCTTCGGGGTTATCTCTATCGGCATCCCCATATATCCGCACTCGGGGCATTCTATCTTCGATATCACTGAATCCTGCATCGGGTTCGCGAGCTGGTCGATGTAATCGCCCTCTGTGACCGGTCTCTTGCATTTAGGGCAGCAGATGATCTCCTCATCCTTAGGCGGCGTGACGCCGCCCATCTCATCGTCCTCGCGCTTCCTGGCTGCCTCGTCCTCCGATCTGTCCACCACTTCGACCGCATCCTTCTTTTTGGCCATGCCATCGATTTTCCAACGGCATGTTAAAAAGTCTTCCTAGGGCCAGGACCTGCCCGAGGTGGTGTTAATCCCTATTTTATAAATTGTTGCACTAAAGGACATTATATGCTCATAGTCGATTCAGAAACTCCCATGAACTTGCTTAGGCCCGTCAGGACCACCTTCACGGCCAGAAGGACGCCCTTGTCCGAGGGTATACTCCTCAGAGTCAAGTGCTGTCGCGAGGAGAAAGACTGCGAAAGAAGCGAGAAAACCTCGTTCTCAAATATCATGGCGTCAGAGACAGGACATCTGGTAGCAGGCATCGACTTGGAAAAGGAAAATACCCTAGTCATTGCCTTTGGGCGGATGGGCTCATTTCGTGAGATAAAGGGCAAACAGAAAGTGCCCTCGGACGTTACACTCGTGAATAATCGCACATTGATCCAGAGAATACTCAGAGATGTAGTAAACATATACAGGTCAGTGCCCGGCAGACCAAGTCCGGACCTCAAGCCAGTTCGCGCGAAGCATTATTGCCTTGAAAAAAACCGCAGCGGCGTGACCCAAAGCAGACTGCCTATACCAAATGCTGCAATCGCTTTTTCGAACGAGGTAGGTCCTCTCTCCAGGATATCCGGATTGCTTGCAGTCTACAAAGAACATGCAGGTTTTGATTACATCCATTTGGGCGAAGGAAACGTCTGGCTCACGGAAGAGCAAGATGGTCTGGTTTATGATTTCTGCCACCATGTGTTCGTGAAAGTTGAACCAGACCGCAGCATCGAGCTGAGCAGGCCTGCGGCACTTTTTTTGAACAGATTCTACTTGCCATCCACTATCGGAGGCATAGCGAACCTCCTCTTGCACCGTGATAAGAGCTGGGTGAACATATGCGACCAAGCCGTTCTGGGCGAGTTCAAGGCCATCTCCACAAACGAGAGCCTGCGGAGACCAGATCCTAGGGAAGAACAGACCCAACCTAGGATCCGAAGGGACTCAATCCTGCCGAAATGAGGGGGTTGCAATGAGACGTAAGGCATCCGAGAGAAGCGATCCGGAATCTAAATATAAGGGATTGGACGACATCTGCCATAAACAACTGAAGATTTTCGGGGATTTTCTTAGCGGAGACAGAATCCCTGATAAGATAAGTATAAACTGCTCATCGGGTGTGATGAGGATCGTTAATAGCCATTCACCGCCAGGATTTTCCTGGGACCCGCTTGAAACGTCAGGCTCATATGATTTCGAATTGCCCGGGCAAGCGATGATTCCGGGCTGGCTCAGATCCTCTAATGGAGAAAGCGCCATGACGATTATGAAAACCAATATTCTCGTCGGCAGGTTGGGTAATCTCCTTGACAGGTTCGAAGCACCCGAAAGCATCTTCATGCTAGAGGGACCGCAGGTCAGGGCAAAGCTTATCGGCATCATAGAACGCGAACGCGGAGATCTCCAGATGCTGGACCGCCGACCTGGAGTTTCCGGTGCAGTGACTGGGATTATGGAGATTGTGGATAGGATAGATCTGATCAAATATGTTCTGGACAAATTCGGGCTCGAAAAATCATGGGCAGGTGCCATCATCATCCCGTCCCGCTACATGCGCGTTCCGGAGTTCGCCACTGTCCTTGAACTCGCTCTCTACTCGTCACAAGTCAACGGTCCTTCGTTCCTGGCAGCTGCCTATGATTTCGGTACTAGCACCAATATGAAGGAAGAAGGAACCGACCTGGAACATCTTGTCTATGGAAACCAGCTGGCCCTATCGATGAAACGGTGATGACCGGAACAATTCTTACTACTTATAAACCATCATTTCGATGACTGGTACGGTGATCCAGTGAAATACGCCGTTATCGCGGTCATGCTGATCCTGGCCGCTGGGTGTGCCCAAAAAGGGGAGATGTCAGGCAATGGGATGCTAGGCAATGACTCTGACACGCATGGCTGTAAAATCTCTGCAGGATACTCGTGGTGCGATGCCAAACAGAAGTGCATACGCGTCTGGGAGGAACCTTGCGAAGGGATCCTTACCCTGGATGAAGCACGCACGATTGCCAGGAACAGCTCGTGCATGAACCAGTCTGACATCACCGACGAATACGTCTACAACAACGTGACAAAGACATGGTGGCTCGGCATGACGCTCACAAAGGAAGGCTGCAGTCCTGCGTGCGTGGTCGACGAGAAGACGGGAACAGCCGAGATAAACTGGAGATGCACCGGTCTCAAACCCTGATCTGTTTTATCTTGTTTTTCGATTATTTTTTCCCTCTGATTATTTCAGCATCACCATATCCAGGAAACGCTTCAGGCTCCCTCCGCCATTGCGGTTCCACTCTCCGGCCAGTCGGGCATATGTTTCAAGCTCCTTTTCATAGGCCCCAAAATCATCGAGGTACTTTTTCCTCTCTTTCGGCACCCAATCCATAGGGCAGGTACGCGACCCCATGCCCGCGAGTTTACCCCGTTCGAGGCGGAAGGGATATGTCCTGCAAAGCATGGGCCGGCTCCCATAGACAAGGCAGCCATTAGCCGAGTAGAAACAGCAGACGTTGCGCGCGTCCCTTTTGAGCACGAGAAGACTACGTTTTCCATCGATGATTATGGCTGGCTCCCTGCGCTCACGCCGGGGCGGTTCTGGGAGCAGGGAAACGAACGAGAGGGGCGGTTTGCCCATGGCTTCGCTGAGTCGCCTGACATCAGAAGGAGTGACGCATACGCCGAACCGTGTGCAGCAGTTACCGCACCGCATGCACGCGTCCGGAATCCTCATCTCTTCCTCCGGGATTTGGCAGGGGCAGGTTTGGCTTTATTGACTCTACCTGCCGTGCTGAGGCCAAGCATTGAATAGATCGAGCAGGTCCCTATCGCGCCGGTTAGAAGGATTATGAGGCCGATCAGGAACGCCACGGCGTTGATGGGTGGGTCGAAGTATTTGGCCCCGTAACCAAGGGCGAAGAAACCGATCACTATGCGGACTACCCTATCTATCATTCCGACGTTTTTTTCTCCTAATTCCATAAGCTCACGTACGTCATGCGATGAAAAGGCATTTAAACGTTCACATGCCCCTCCCCGGGGCGAAATGAGCCACGGGGAAGGACGGCGCTTGCGCCGGCATCTTATCCGGAGCCAATTAAGCGTTTTCGCCCCATTATTCCATGCGATGGACCAGAAATCTTACCAGGAATGGCTATCATCCTATTGTGATTACGACGCATGCATGTCAGCGTTCAGCTCCAGGAAGCAGTATTTCAGGGTGAACACGCTCAAGATCACGCGGGAACGCTTCTCCAGCCTCACGAGGCTCAAATGCATCCGCACGCCGTATTACGACGCAGCGTTCGAGCTGGCGGAACAGGAAGGATATGAGATTGGCCGGACGTGGGAATACTTCCTCGGGTATATCTATCCGCAGAGCCTGCCTTCCATCCTGGTCTCGCTCGTGCTTTCGCCTTCGAGGAACGACACCGTGCTCGACGTCGCTGCCGCGCCTGGTTCGAAATTCTCGCACATGGCCATGCTCATGGAGAACCGGGGCGTGCTTGTCGGGAACGACGTGAAGCGGGAGAAGATATCAGCGCTTTTCGCCACCATAAACAGGATGAACGCCCTCAATTCGATAATCACGGAGCGCGACGGAAGCATGCTCGACTGGGCGGACAGGTTCGACAAGGTGCTCCTTGACGCGCCGTGCACAGCGCTCGGAAGCGGCGAGAGCGCTCCGGAGCGGTGGGAACCCGAGCACTCCAGGAAGATATCCATCCTGCAGAAGAAGATGCTATTCAGCGCCTACGACGCGCTCAAGCCAGGCGGAACGCTCGTCTATTCCACATGCACGTACGCGAAGGAGGAGAACGAGGAGGTCGTCGCCAACCTGCTGCAGAACGTTCCGGCTGCGAAACTCGAAGACATAACGCTTGATTTCCCGCACGCGCCTGGACTGAGCGAATACGGGGCTGAATTCAGGAAATGCAGGCGGGTATATCCGCAACACCTCCAGAGCGAGGGGTTCTTCATGGCGAAGATAAGGAAGGGGGAGGGCGGTGGATGAATGGGATACATACCTGACCGGCCGAAAAGCTTCGTGCGATACCTCGAGAAGCACTTCAACCTCGCGCTGCCGGACGAGATCGGCATCTTCTACGCCAAGGGCATCCGCGTGGCGCACAAGGACCTCATAAAAAGCGCGATACACGGCGAGCTCGGATACGGGGCGTGCGACAATTCGTTCGTGCCCACGAACGCGTTCATCCAGAACTTCGGGCATCTCGCGAAAAGGAACATCATCGATGTGGACGAGGAGCAGGCCAAGGCGTTCGCTGCAGGCAAGGACATCCCGAAGGACGCGGGCGAGAAGAGACGGCTCGTGATAGTGAGATATAAGGACCATACTATCGGGCTCGGGTTCTACGACGGCTCGAAGAAGATGGTGGAGAACCGTATCCCGGAGAAGAGAAGAAGGGAGATAATAAATTCTATCTGATTCATCTGTGGAGAAGCGGCACGATTTTTCCGACGTCAGTTTCCAGGACTTCTGCCACCACCCCTAGCTTATTAGAGGGTCTGTAGTTCGCTCCGATGTCCGCATAGATGAAGTGCCTCAAATCGAAAAATGGGTCGAGATAGCGGGCCAGAAGCCCTGCATACGAATCCAGCCTCCAAAGAAGCCTGCATAATGTCTTGTCAACGGCAAAGAGAGCCGCTTGAGTTGATTCGACCTCTAGTTTAATGCCTTGCGGAACCCATGTTTTTGTGTGCAGCATGTACCAGCCGTTTGAAGCTGGGAAACCAGGGACCGCGGTTAATCGGTCTTCATGGATAGCTAGAATGATGTCTTTTCCATCCCTCACAAAATCTTTTGAGCTCAAACCCGAAGCCACCAGTGCAGCATATTTTTCTCCTTGGTACTTACCTGTGGCTAAAATCACTCTTGGTTCGTTATCAGCAGAAAAAACTATTTCCTTCCCCAAACCGACTCCGGATTTTTCGTATGCGATGGCAACGTCTACAGGGAAAGGAGGTAAGCTCAGCCAGGTTGTCCCAACGGTGAGCGCAACATCGGCAGCTTTATGGGATATCACAGTGAGATTGGTCCCGTGTTCTGCATTGAATCCTTCTACCAGAGGATGGGCATCCAAAAAACCGACTGAATCTTTACCTCGAAGAACGACGAGATTTCTAGGTTGGCCCTCAACATTGACTTTTAACAGTTCCTTTCCATAAATCCGGACAGGGGCAGCCATAGATGCAACCTCATTTCGCAGGTGGTGGGCTCGAGGATGTGTGCCGCCGAGGCCCCTGGACTTCCAGGACAGCATCATCCTGCCTGGGCTTCGGATCGAACAGAAGCGGCGGCGATGAATGAGCGAACGGTAATGAGCCCTCGCTACCCCACTTATAACCTAAATGAGGTCTTCCCGGAGCAGAAGACGCTTTGCGGGAAAGCGGGGGTGGATAGGAGAGATATGGGGACCTTCTATGCTCCGGCCCCAGCTCCGTCCGCTCTATGAAAGCCCTGACAGCATCCACAGTGGTCGGATTGCCGCTCGGCAGGGTCATCGTCCCGACCTCCACTATCTTCAGGATATATTCCAAGCCTTTTGTCGATATGGAAAGGGGGACCCCGAACTCGATTTGCTTGCCATTGGTCCTTTTTACCCCTACGATTGTACAGATGCTAGTCCTGCCCCACTGCGATTTTACCATCTATTTTTCACCGTTTCACGTATGATATTACAATCCTGCTTCCTTCCTGAGCTTCTCGGCCATGTCCGTCTTCTCCCACGTGAAACCCGGCTCCTCGCGCCCGAAATGCCCGTAAGCCGCGGTCTTTCTGTATATCGGCTTGAGGAGATCGAGCTTCTCTATCATGTCCCTGGGCTTGAAGGAGAAGTGCTCCATGACCAGGTTCTCGATTTTCTCTATCGGGATCTTGTTCGTGCCGAACGCATCCACGAACACCGAGAGCGGCTTCGCGACCCCGATGACATAGGATATCTGGACCTCGCATTGGTCCGCGAGACCTGCGGCGACCAGGTTCTTGGCCACGTACCTGGCTGTGTATGCGCCCGAGCGATCCACCTTGGACGGGTCCTTTCCAGAGAAACAGCCTCCGCCGTGGTGTCCGCTGCCGCCATAGGTATCCACGATTATCTTCCTCCCGGTCACTCCGGTGTCGGCTGCAGGCCCGCCGAGCACGAACGTCCCGGTGCCGTTGATGTGCACTATGGTGTTGGAATCGAACCAGTTCCCGCATACGGGTTTTATCACATGCTCGATGATGTCCGCATTTATCTTGTCCTTCGTGACATTCGCATCGTGCTGGGCTGCGATGACCACCGTATGGGCGCGCACAGGCTTCTTGTCCCTGTACTCCACAGTGACCTGGGTCTTCCCGTCAGGCCGCAGGTACGGTATCGTACCGTCTTTCCTGACCTGGGCGAGCCGCCTCGCGAGGCCATGGGCAAGGGTGATCGGGAGCGGCATGAGCTGGGGTGTCTCCCTGTTGGCATAGCCGAACATGATCCCCTGGTCTCCTGCTCCCTGCTCGTGCTTCTTGTCGACGTTGACGCCCTGGGCGATGTCTGGCGACTGCTCATGTATGGATGCGAGCACGCCGCATGACTGATGGTCGAAAAGATATTCGGGCTTGGTGTAGCCGATATCGCGTATAGTCTCTCTCGCGACCTTCTGGAATTCGCAATAACCGCTTGTCGTTATCTCGCCCATCACGACGATAAGGCCGGTTGTCACAGCCGTCTCCACAGCGACCCTTGATTTTGGATCCTGCTTGACGAGCTCATCCAGTATCGCATCTGAGATCTGGTCGCAGACCTTGTCCGGGTGCCCCTCTGTCACTGATTCAGAGCTGAAAAGATAGTTCTTGGAAGACATCGAATCACGCTAGGGAATCTGCCAGGATTAATATAAAACCTACTGAAAGGAAAATTCCGATGGTAATAATCAGAAGAAATCTATAACAGACGAAGGATGCGTTCCACGGAGTCTGCTACGTACGGCATCGGATTCTGCGTCAGGCTGCCCTGGATGGCTAGCGAGGCGTTTCTCTCGAAATCGCTGAATGAGGTGCACAACGTCGTGATTCCTACCGCGTTGGTGATGAGCAGGTCGGGTTTCTTCAGTCCTGGCTGCAGGCTTATCGCAGGCTTGGAATAGAACCTCGCCTTCATCAGGACTGTCGAGGTCATGCCTACGACAAGGTCCGGGGACGATAGCCAGGTCTTCTCCGTTTTTTCCTGATCCCTGAGGACCTTGAGAGATTCGAACGACATCGGGAGGATGATCCCATCCGTCTCTTCGAAATGCTTCGTCCCGCCGCCAGGGTGGCAGCGGACTATGACATTGAATGTCTGGCCAAGCCCAGTGGCTATCCTGTCAAGGGCATTCAAGGCGCCTCTGAGGAATGTCTTCTCGGTATATCCGAATGAATCGCCATAGGTGCTTTCCATGTGATCGGTGAGCACGAGGATTGTTTTGCACGCAGTGTTGAACCCAAGCCCTTGCAGGTACGTTTCCCGCGTCGCTGGCGCGACATCCATCGCGTCTGCGAACGTGACATTGAATTCCGGGTTTCCTGTGACGTAGAGCAAATCTTCTGGAAATCCCAGACCGACCATCTTCGCTTTCGCGATCTCATCCATAACGCATATGGCATCAGGAAGGAAAGCGAAAGGACGTATGACCCTGAATCCGCCTGCAACAGTATCGATCTCGACCTGGCTGAACCTTTCCAGGTAATTCGCCCAGAAATCAAGGACCGCAACGCTCCGTAAACCGAGGGATCTCGCTGCTGCGACCATGTTCTGTTCCAATGCATTCGGGCTGTCTTTCAGCGGTGCGCTGGTTCCGGTCAGGACGACTTGTGGCTCGAATCTCTCTATTAACGTTCCGCAGTTTTTGATAGTTGCATCATCCGTTATCTCATCCGGCTGAATGCCCCTTCTTCTGAATGCATCCTCTCCGGAGTAGGAAGGGGAATTATAAGCGAGATATGTGACACTGGCGCCCATTAGATTGGCAGCCTTTGCCACTGGAGCTATCGGGCCGACGCCTCCGTTATGCCACCCGGCGACAAGTATCTTTTTACCTTTCATCCCATCCAGTCCTCTTGACGCTATTGATCTAGGAATATATCATATATATACTTAATCAAACACTTTAAAAAGCAGACTATTTCGACACTTTCATCGCCTTCCTGAGCGCTTCGAGGGGAAGCAGGGCGCATTGCATCCTCGAGGGATTCTTTGAGAGATCTATCTTTATCAGCTTGAGGACATCGTCTTTTCCGATCTTTCTTATACCATCGAGCGTCTTGCCTTTCAGGTATCCCATGAAAAGCGAGGAGCTCGCCTGGCTTATCGCGCAGCCCTTGCCGATGAACCGCGCTTCGGTTATGATGCCGCCTTTGGCCTTGATGGATATCTCTATCATGTCGCCGCAGGTCGAGTTCTGGATGCTGGCCTTGTAATCCGCATGGTCGAGCTTCCCGAAATTGAGCGGGTTCTTGTACAGCTCGATGATGAATTCCTGGTAGATGTCCTCCTTGTCGCTGTCCATGGGTCCACTTCACGAGAATGTCTTCTTCGCCTTGCGCAGCGATTCCGCGAGCCGGTCGATCTCGCTTTTTTTGTTGTAGATATATACGCTCGCGCGGGTGCTTGCCTGGATGCCGAGCCTCTCGTGCAGCGGCATCGCGCAGTGATGGCCGCTCCTCACGCAGATATTGTCCTCAGCCAGGATACCGGCGATATCGTGCGGGTGGACGCCATCCAGCGAGAACGCGACGAGCGCGCAGCGATCCCGGGTTTTCTGAGGGCCAAGCACCCTGAGGCCTGGGATCTCCTGCAAGCGGTCGAGCATGTAAGCGACAAGCGATTCCTCATGCTGCCTGATGCCATCCAGCCCGACCTGGCAGAGATAATCCATGGCCGTGCCAAGGCCGATTATGGCGCCTATATCGGGCGTACCGGACTCGAATTTGTAGGGAAGGTCGTTCCACTCGCTTTTCCGCACGCTCACCGAGCGTATCATCTCGCTGCCGTACATGAACGGGTCCATCTCCTCCAGGAGCGCCTTCCTGCCGTACAGCACGCCGGAGCCGAAAGGCGCGAGCATCTTGTGGCCCGAGAACATCAGGAAATCGCAGCCGAATTTCCTGACATCGGTCGGCTCTGAAGGAGCGCTTTGCGCCGCGTCCACCACTGACACCGCTCCGGCATCAGCAGCCAGTCCGCATATCTTCCTGACTTCTGTGCGGGTCCCGACCACGTTCGACGCTGCGGAAAACGCGATGAGCTTCGCACCCTTGATCTTCTTCTCGAGCTCGCCCATGTCGAGCAGCCCGCCCTCGGCCATGCCCACGACCTCGAATCCCGCGCCCTTCATCTTCGCGAGCTGTTGCCAGGGCACGAAATTGCTGTGGTGCTCCATTATCGTGACTACTATCTTGTCTCCTTTCCTGATATTCTTCCAGCCCCACCCGCGCATGACCAGGTTCGCGGCCTCGGTGGCGTTCTTCGTGAATATCACCTCGCTCTCGTCCGCTGCGTTCATGAACGAGCGGGCTTTCGTCCTCACGGCTTCATACTTCATCGTGGCTTCCTCTGCCAGGGGATAGAGGCCGCGGTGGACATTCGAGTTCGCGCTCTTGTAGAAATCAGAGACCGCATCTATTACCTGGAGCGGGCGCTGCGAGGTGGCTGCGGAATCGAGATAGACCAGTTCTTCGCCTGCACGCTTGCCATCCCGGAATATCGGGAAATCTGCCCTTATCTTCTGCGGATCCAGCATGCTACTCCCTGCCCCCGTCTTTCGTGTAGGAAGCATAGCCTTTTTTCTCTATCTCGTGGGCGAGCTTCCCTGTGCCGGATGCGACGATCCTGCCGTCCACGAGGATATGCACGGCATCAGGCCTGAGGTATTTGAGGACGCGCGGGTAGTGCGTGATGAGAAGGAAGCATCTGCTCCCGTCATCGAGCCGCTTCACCGCCTCGGCTACGAGCTTTATGCCATCGACATCGAGGCCGGAATCCACCTCGTCGAGCACAATCGCCCTGGGCTTCAGCATGAGCATCTGGAGGAGCTCGAGGCGCTTCTTCTCGCCCCCGGAGAATCCGACATTGAGCTCCCTTGACACGAACGATGCGTCCATGCCCATGCTTTTCGCGGTCTTGATGAGCTGTTCATGCGTCCTGACCATTGCATCCAGGTCGTTCGCAGCCCCGCCTTGCGCGACGATCACCTTCCTGATGAGATTGCTCACCTTCACGCCCTCGACTTCCTCCGGGTTCTGGAACGCGAGGAAAAGGCCTTTGCGGGCGCGCTCGTCAGGAGGGAGGCCTATCAGCTCCTTGGAACCGAGCTTCACGCTGCCGCTCACCTTGAGGCTTGGATGGCCCATCAGGGCTTCTGCCAAGGAGCTCTTGCCAGCGCCGTTGGGCCCCATGATGACGTGTATCTGGCCCGCCTTCACGCTGAGGCTGATGCCTTTTATTATCTCCTTCCCGTCCACGCTGACGTGGAGGTCCTTGATATCCAACATCAGTAAACGCTTGTTTGCCTCATATTTAAATTATATCTTGGCGAGTTCATGCTATGGGCAAGCAGAAGGAGATAGCCATTGATTATTCTAAGTACGCCCACAGCGACACGATAAGATACAATTACCTGACAGGCAAGGGGCTGAGCGAACACGTCGTCCGCGCCATCTCCGAGCACAAGAGCGAGCCTGAGTGGATGCTCGATCTGCGCCTCAAGGCGTATAAGGCCTACAGGTCCATGCCCATGCCCAAATGGGGCGCTGACCTTAGCGCGATCGATTTCGAAAACATCCATTATTATGCGAGCCCCACGGACAAGAAAACCGACGCATGGGACAAGGTGCCGGAGAACATAAAGAGGACGTTCGACCGCATAGGCATACCTGAAGCAGAGCGGAGATTCCTGGGCGGAGCCACGGCGCAATACGATTCCGAGGTCATTTATCACAACCTGAAGAAGGAGTGGGAGGAGCAGGGCGTGGTGTTCCTCGACATGGACAGCGGGCTGAAGGAGCATCCTGAGGTGGTGAAAAAGCATTTCGGCTCGATCGTCCCTGCCCGGGACAATAAATTCGCCGCGCTCAACACAGCGGTGTGGTCAGGAGGCTCATTCGTCTATGTCCCCAAAGGCGTGAAGGTCAGGATTCCGCTCCAGGCGTATTTCAGGATAAACACCAAGAACGCGGGCCAGTTCGAGCGCACCATGATAATCGTGGAAGAGGGCGCGTCGGTCCACTACGTGGAAGGTTGTTCAGCCCCGATATACTCCGCATCCTCGCTCCACGCCGCTGTCGTGGAGGTCCTGGCGCAGAAAGGTTCGTACGTGAGATACACGACCATCCAGAACTGGTCGAACAATGTCTATAATCTCGTGACCAAGCGCGCTGTGGCGCACGAGAACGCTGTTGTCGAATGGCTCGACGGGAATCTGGGGTCCAAGGCGACCATGAAATATCCCTGCATAATCCTCAAGGGCCGCGGAGCCAAGGGCGAAGTACTGTCCATCGCGTTCGCCGGGAAAGGCCAGCACCAGGACGCTGGCGCGAAGATAATCCACCAGGCCCCGGACACCACCTCGCGCATAATCTCGAAAAGCATATCCCAGGGCGGAGGGAGGAACTCCTACCGCGGGCTCCTGAAGGTCCAGAAAGGCGCGACGGACGCGAAGGCGTTCGTGCAGTGCGACGCTTACATCCTCGACGAGAGATCGCGCTCGGACACCTACCCGAAGATACGGATAGACGAGGATAGCGCGACCGTGGGCCACGAGGCCAAGGTCGGCAAGATAAGCCAGGAAAAACTGTTCTACCTCATGAGCAGGGGGATAAGCGAGAAGGACGCGCTCGCGATGGTGGTGCTCGGATTCATAGACTCGTTCACGCGCGAGCTTCCGATGGAATACGCCGTGGAATTGAACCGGCTCGTGCAGATGCAGATGGAAGACGCGGTCGCCTGAAAGCTGGATTACGGCAAGCAACGGGATTTATCAAATTGTCGGAACATAAAACATGTATGAACACAACTTCTTACGCTGTTCAGGAAAAGGCCCAGTCAAGGAACGCGCCGTCCAGGGTGCGCCGATTTCTCTCCTGCGCATTGCTCGGCGGGACCATAATGACGTCGTGCTCACTCATAACTGATCTTAAATATCATTTTAAATATGCGGGCCATAGGGGCGAAACGCTCTCGTGCGACATACCGATAGCAGATGATGGCGACCTCGGGGTTGTGCCCCTGTATAGATTCGACAATTCGAAGGAGCCGAGAGAGAAACTTTCCAAGGAAAGGATATCAAAGTGCATCTACAACGTGCAATATTGTGCCGACATGGATTGCAGGGGCTACAACTACCAATATGCCATCCGTGCACTCGGCGCGATAAGGGAGGTATCAGCCATCCCCGCGTTGGCTGATGCACTGAAGGGACAAAACAATGATGATGAACATGACTGGCTTTTGGAGTGCGCACGGCGGGATGCCAGCGGGGCGCTTGTGGAAATCGGCGCGCCAGCCGTGCCAGCGCTGATTGAACTGGCCAAAAATGGAGGCGCGGATGTGCCTTACCATGCCACCTGGGCGCTTATGCATATAAATGACCCGCGGATCGATCCTGTCCTAATTGAGCTGGTGGAGAAAGGCGATAAGGAGACGCAGGCGACTGCTGCTGAAGCGCTCGGTGCTAGGAAAACCGCTTCTGCTGCGCCAGTTTTGATTAAAGCGCTTAAAAGCGATAATGTGGGGTTGCGGATTGAGAGCGCCAAAGCGCTTGGCGAGATAAGGGATCCTTCTGCCGTTTCTGCACTTGCAGCAGCGCTGAAGGATGAGAATGAACACGTGCAATGGACGGCTATCATTGCGCTCTATGACATTAGTACACACCGTAAAATAACGAATGCTTCAACAATAGCCGCAGTGGTTGGAACACTGAATCATAAAAATGAGCGTATGCGGGGATATGCTATCAATACGCTTTATCATACAAAAGATGCTTCGGCTGTACCTGCGCTGATTGGAAGGATGACTGATAAAAACGAAGATAAGAATCTGCGACGCCATGCTGCTGAAGCGCTTGGCGAGATAGGAGATGCTTCGGCTGTGCCTGCATTGGCAGAAGCGCTGAAAGATAAAGATATACGGGGGAGTGCTATCGAGGCACTCGTGAAGATAGGCAAACCAGCTGTACCTGCGCTGATTGAAGCGCTGAAGAATGAGAATAAGGATGTACGGTGGATTGCTGCCACGGCGCTTGGTGATAGGGGAGATGCTTCTGCCATCCCTACGCTTATTGAGGCGCTGGAGGAAGAGAAGCATTGGGTTCGGCAAATCACTATCGAAGCGCTTGTGAAGATTGGCAAACCTGCCGTGCCTGCGCTCAAAGAGGCACAGAAGAACGAGAAGACACAGTCGATTGCCACCGAAGCATTGGAAAGAATCGAAAAACAAGCAGGACCGCACAGCGATTGACGTCTCCTCCTGCGGTTCGGGTTTTTAATCCTTCGAGCGGAATAGACCTCAATGAAAATCCTGCTCAAGAACAACGGCAGCGTCAAGGTGCCTGAGAACGCCGAGATCGAGGTGGCTGAGAACGCGAAGGCGACAATAACCATCGAGCCCAAAGGCAAAACCACCGTTTCAGTCAAAGCAGCGAAGAACTCCCAGACAACGATATGCGCCATGATCGGGAATGATTCCGAACTCATCCTCACCAGCGACATAGCGGACAACGCATTTGTCGGAACGAGCATGCTCTGGCGCGCGGGTGGAAAAGCCAGGGTTGTCAACAACCTCGAAGGCGATGGAAGCAGGGCTGAAGAGCTCCAGGTCTTCATAGTGAAAGGGAGCGAAAAGCTGCATATCGATTCTGCGCTCAACCAGATGGGGAAGAACACCTCGGGCTGGATAAGCACCCGGGGAACTGTCTCCGGGCATGCATCAGTGGACATGGACGGCATCATAAAGATAGGGAAGAGCGGGGCCGGAGCGGAGTCTTTCCTGAGCGAGCACGCCATTTTGCTCAGCGAGCATGCGCATGCGAACGCGAAACCCGAGCTCGAGATAGAGAACAACGACGTCTCCTCAAGGCATTCCGCTTCGGTCTCGAGGATCGGGGAGGAAAAATTATTCTACCTCATGTCGCGGGGCCTTTCCCGCGAGGAGGCCAAAGGGCTCGTGGTGGAGGGGTTCCTCGCCGCGGCGATCGAGAGCATACAGGACCCCGGCGCGCGCGATGCGATCATGGAGAAGGCGCTGTTGTAATTCAACAATTGACGTAGCGCTATCGCTTATCTTTTTAATACCTCTTTTACGAATCACAAAATAAATTTACTACGAGGCCAGTGACTATGAACAAGGAAGACGAATTCGGATTCGAGAAGATAATCGAGGTGTACGACCAGAGGACTGGCATGCAGGGCGTCTGCGTCATACACAACACCGCGCGCGGGCCTGGCAAGGGCGGCATCAGGATGGTGCCCGATGTCTCGACCGAAGAGGTCATGGGGCTCGCACGTGCGATGACCTGGAAGAACGCGATGGCAGACCTTCCGTTCGGAGGCGCGAAAAGCGGCATAAAGGCCGACGCCAAGAAATTAACGCCATTGCAGAAGGAGGAAGTCATGAGGGCGTTCGCGCGCAAGATCGCAGGCGTGGTTCCCGGGGAGTACATCGCAGGACCGGACATGAACGTCACTGAGCGGGAGATGGCTCAGTTCGCGGACGAGCTCCGCACACCCAAGGCATGCACAGGCAAGCCAGCAGGCATCGGAGGCCTGCCGCACGAGCTCGGCTCCACAGGATACGGCGTCTTCATCTCGACCAAGGTCGCGGTCAAGCACATGGGGAAGGACCTGAACGGCATGACGGTCGCCATCGAAGGGTTCGGGAACGTCGGCACGTTCGCGATGAAATTCTTCGAGGAATCCGGCGCGAAAGTGGTCGCAGTCTCTGATTCCAAGGGAACGATATATGACAAAGCCGGTTTGAAGTACGCGGATCTGATGAAGATCAAGGCGGAGAAGGGCACGGTCACCGCGGCGAAAGGCGAGAAGCTCGATGGAGCCAAGCTCTTCGAGCTTCCGGTCGACATCCTCCTGCCGGGTGCGAGACCAGATGTCATCCACAAGGGCAACGTCGCCGAAGTGAAGGCGAAGATCGTGGCCGAAGCCGGGAACCTTCCTGCGAAATACGAGATAGAGCAGGTGCTCATGAAAAAAGGCGTCATAGTACTGCCGGACTTCGTGGCGAACGCAGGCGGTGTCATCTCAAGCTATTGCGAGACCATGGGCTGGGATTCAAAGACCATGTTCAAGGTGGTCGAGGACAAGATCGCGACCAACACCAAGATAATGCTCGAGAAGGCCCAGCACCACGACACGCGGAAAGCAGCGCTCGAGATAGCCAAGGAGCGCGTCCGCGAAGCCATGGACATGCGCGGCTGGATCAGGAAATGATCAATCGTTCATCGACTTTTCAGTCTTATTTTCTTTATTTTCCTCCAGTCTTATCATCTTATCCTAATCCACGAGATCGGACAGCATTTGGTATGCCTTCACCGTATCGGCCTGCCTGACCACCAGGAGGGTGTCGGTGTAGCATGACACGAATTCTATGATATTGATCCCTTCTCCCGACAGGGCGCTCAGTATGTGGGCGAGGACCCCGGGTATCTCTTCGAGCTCAGGCGGGCTGTGGATGGATATGAGGTTGAGGTTCGGCTCGGTGCGCACGACCAGTTTCGAGCGCCTGATCTTATCCAGCTCCTTCTCTTCCACTATATAGGTTATCGTGCCCTTGCTCTCCACATAGGAGAGATACTTGAGGCCTTCTATCTCCCTTGAGCTGATGACGACCGCCACCTTGCTCCGGACAGAGAGCGAACTGCGCTTGAGCATCAGCAGCACCTTCCCCTCAAGGCTCTCCTCCTTCTCCTTGAGGCGCGCAGAAAGGCGGACCAGAGCCATCTTGACCGCATTAACGCGCTTCTCAGACCCGAACGCGTCCATGGATATCTTCCTCGAGAGCGCTGAATAGTTCGCCACGCCCTCGCGCACGATCTCCTTGAGGAACGGTCTGCGTTTCACATAAAGCCAGACGAGCTCGGATGTCTTTTCCAAATAACCACCTACTTACAGATTGTTACATTTGTAACATATGAGTATATATTTGTAACATATTTTACGTAATGCTTATAAGCGTATTCCGCAGCGAACGATACGATGGAACCTACAATCAATGCTACGGAACCGAGGAAGAAAGGTGCCGGTCCAGATATAGCCCACATACCCCCGAGACTATACCGGAGCGGCACTTCCCGGTTTTCAACATCGCATGGAGCTCCCCTGGCGGAATGCAGCTCCAAAGCCCCAGCTAACCTCGTCGTCACGAAGGGATGGGAGGGCCTTGACCTCCGGGAAGTGAGAACGCTTCTCCAGTCCAGCTTCGGCAAGACCCTTTCTCCAGGCTATTTCGAGGATCCGGCAGAAACAGTCATCGTCCACCAGGACTACACAGGCATCGCGGTGATCAAACGCATAGGTGGCGTGGCATATCTCGACAAGTATGCAGTGGCCCCGGAAGAGCGTGGAAACGGCCTTGGAAAGGAGATATGGGGTAAGATGACGGATATGTACCCCTCGGTGATGTGGAGAGCGCACAAGCAGAACCCGGTCAATAGATGGTACGAGACCCACAGCGATGGCTCGCGGGAAACCGAAAAATGGATTGTCTTCTGGTGCGGCGCCATAAGACCGGAAAAGATAGAAAAGATGATAGAGACTATATCCGCGCGGGAACCGAGTTTCATCCAATGATTTGAAATAAATATTAAATGTAGCGGCGTTTTTTGTGTATTTTCACACGTTTTCCTGGCAAAACTATAAAAATGGTTGTTGTGTCAGTTAGTATAAGGGATGGGATGCGAACAAGCACCAAGTTATTCTTGCTTTCAGTTTCAGTTATGGCAGTGCCATACGCCAATCATCGCTTCCACTCCTCACGCTATGCACCGCAGTGCGATCATCTCCCAGGCATATGCGTTTATGGAAGGCAGGAATCCATGTGGGGATCGGTTCGGGTTTACAAAAACGATGATTCGGTAGGAAGGGGCCTGAACATCTGCAATGAAGGCAGATGTTTCAATATCACCGGCATTTATTCAAACCAGCAAAGCTCCTTGGTCAAATTATTGTTCGGAGACTTATACCACGATAATACCAAAACCTGCGAGGTATCGGAACCGGTCCAGGTTCTGATAGATGGCCAGGATTTGATTGTCAAGGGATGCAATAGCAGTTTAGACGAATACGGATTCTATGCCGCAGCCCTGGCCTCGCTCAAGGACGCAATTGAAACGCCCAAACCCCTTGTTCTGGACTGTAAGCGCGATGTTCCCAGAAGAGAGTTACCGAAATACTGCGACTCCCAGCCCCAGAAAAAGACAAAAACAAAGCAACCTCCGCCAGCAGTGTTCAGCCCGGTGGAAAAAGCCGGGTGCGATGTGGCCAGGCGCCTCATAGAATCAGAATCGAAAAATAACCAGAATTGCATCGTGAGCAAACAGGCGGACGCGCTTCTGTATGAGCTTGATGAAAGACGGTATATCGCAGAGCAAACCGCCAACTCGGAAGCGGTTTTGTACGATCTTTCCCATCCTGCTCCCAGTAGTTCCACTCCTGAGTCGAAATGGGATAACTGGGACTGGATGTTCTGGGGAGGGATTCTTGGTGCTATGGGGCTAAAGATATTAATGGCATTTAAGAAGAAAACCGGTAAACGCCATGATGCCGCTACAAGGAGTGGCACTGCGAGTCCCACGAGCCAGGAACAACGTGTCGCTCACTCGAAAGCAGATCAGTTCGCAACTCGGGGTGCTCCCGGACCATACCGTTACACATCCCCAATCGGAACTGCTGCAAAAGGTAGGGCATCCGACCTTGTTAGAGATGGACATATTGGAGAAATGAGGCGGGCGCGGCCCAGACCTCAGAAAACAGGTGATGAAATGGATGAAAAGGAAAGTAAACGGAAAGAACTGAAAAAACTCTATGATAAGACGATGGAGGAATTGTTTAGGAAGGTAGAGAAAGCAACGACGCGTGAGGAATGTCGTATAATACGTGAAGATTTCAGGATACTACGCGATAAGCTTCTGACTGAAGACGCCGAACTATACAAAAGTCTTCGACAGGAGGATTTACGTTTTCAGAATGCACTGGGCTGGAAAATAGAGTCCCTGGGTGGTCCGAAAGCTAGCCTTTGGTGCCGCTAAAAATCAGAGTATGATGGCTGATGATGAAATGGATGAAAAACAAAAGAAACGGAAAGAACTGGAGAGATTATACGAGAAAACGATGGTGGAATTGTTTAAAAGAGTCGAGAAGGCAAAAACCGTAGATGAATGCCGCGACATCGGTAGAGAATTTTCTAAATTCGGGGATAAACTTATTGCAGAAGACCCAGAGTTATACAAAAGTTTTCTGGAAGAGCATTTGAGGTTTGAGGATGCACTGAGCTGGAAGATAAACTTGCTGGGTGGTGGGAGAATATACATCAGATAGACGAGAGACATGGGATATGATATGTCGATACGTGATAAAATGGACAAAGAGGAAAAGAAACTGAAAAAACTCTGCGATAGACGAATGCGTTGATTCGGAAATAATGTTCATGGGATGGGGGATGAAAAAATGCCGACACTTGCGACTGCTCTTCAGGTTCCAGTTTCTTCCGACCCAGCACGTGTTTTTGCCAGATTCAAGGAGCGGCTGGAGAAATTGGTTGAACCGATATTCGCCATAATGACTACGAAGGATAGATTCGCCCCCATGTCTGATTTTATCTCTGAACTTTCAAAACGCCTGGAACCGCAAAATAGAAAACGTGCCACTGAATTTTCATTCGTTCTTGCATATAGTCATGCAGAAGCAGCAGAAAAATTCATAGACGGAGATGAATTTCCGAATGAAGACTATAGGGCAAAGAAAGACTTTATCGACTATTTTCTTCAAAGACCTCCAAAAGGGGCATACAATGAAAAATTTTCGCGAGTGGTTATCAATCTTCAAGCAATAAAAGACTCGCACGAAGGCGATGTCAAGGCGCAGGATGCTTGCGTAGTTGCGACATCGCTGCATGAGATCATGCATCATATAAGTGGAATGGAGCTAGAACAACGAATCGGGCAGCATAGATTCAATATCGCCTGGTTCGTAGAAGGCGCGAACGAGCTTGCTGCAAGAAGATCATTTCAGAGAATATATCCGAAAGAAGTACCGAATCTCACGTGCGAATCCTGCTCCGACGTCGTGTTGCTTGTAGAAAAAATCATCGCGATTGTCGGGGAAGACGTCTTATTCCGGGCGTATCTGAACGGGCAGTTCGATGCGATCATCACTGCTTTGGGGAAAGAAGGTGTCCAGGCCAATGAGATTGAAGAACTATTCAGAATCGGCCATGGGATAATGACGCGCTCAAAAAAAGAGAGTCTAAAACGTTACAGGCAACTCAGCGAGTATCTCGATACGCTCCAGCGCAAGAGGAAAGGACGGGAAATCATAGAGCGGGATCCAAAAGACCCGGGAGTATCTCCAACAACAATAGAAGCGGTTCGTGCCATTCTTCCAGAACATCAGCGGGATAATGCTCCACGGCTTGTGCTAGGCGCCTGTTTATACTATAAGGTACATTTTGGCACTGAACCAACCGCCCCACAGGCCTTCAACATGATAAATGCGACTTTGGCGGCTACTGACGGAAGCGTCCCAAAAGCACAGCAAGCATTTCTAGTTGATGCCACCAGCGATATGCAACCCATTGCATTGAACCCGACACCTGAAGTTCAAGTACTTATTCCTCAAACAAATCCCGCAATTCAAGCCCAGAAACAACAGACAGACGAATCCTTGACAGCTGATGAGTTGAGTGAAACACTACAAGCCCTGCCGAGTGATACCACCAGCGAGACACAACCTGTGTCGTTGAACCAAACAGCAGAGGTTCACACAGATGAACCCCGGTCAGACATCTTAACCCAATTCCAGAGCCAGCAGATAGAATTCGGGGATAGACTGACTTACGATACCACACGGCTTGTCGAAGCGGCAACTACACAGTACATGCTCCAGAACGACGGGGCGCTTCCGAGTTCCGCGGATATTTCCAGCATCATCAATGACGCGATAACTGCATCGCATGAACAAGAAGCCATCATCCCTGACCCGTCCATCGTCACAACCCAGATACTTGGGGATACTGCGCGGGCAATCCAGGGTGAGAGTCTGGCCAGTCAGGATATGTGGATCCGGGAACCAGTAGCGGAGGCATTTTCTTCTCAAGTTGGTGCTGACGTACTTGCTCAACCATATTGTGCCGAGACAAAAGCGCAGGTAGCAGAGATTCTGAGCTCCACTAATGAATTTCAAGGAGAAGGATCGATAATAGCAGACAGGTGCGCGTCAGTTTATTCCACGGCAGGTCTGGTACCGAGTTGTGCGGACGTGATCGGTTTAGCCGCAGTGGGTATGTATATGGCACAGGATGCCCAGGTTCCTCAGCTCGAATCATATATGCCAGAGTTCACGAACCTGAATCCGGATACACGGGCTACTTTGACCATGCTTTCCGATTATACACAGGAACTCCAATCGCGGGCAAGAACAGAATACCTGTCGCAACAACCGATTATGGAACAACTTCAAACCATCACCGATTTCTGGGAACGTAAAACCGGAGCCGCATCGGATGTTAAAAACCTGACAGGAAGCACGATTATGTTTGCGGCTTTGTTAAAAATAGAAAAAATATTTACTAAAGTGGCATGCGATCCTGATTCTTTGGTCGTTGCGGTTGCAGCAGACGGAACCATTGTAAATGTCGGAAGCGTAAATTACATGGGCGCGATGGGACTTGTAGGCGCAACTGGCGTGACAGCTCCGGGCAGCATCCCAAAAATGTCCCTTCCAAAGGAACTTGCCGATTCGACACAGTATGGACTCAGTCTCGGTGAGACATACATTGAAATAACGGAACTCCCGGCTCCAGCCATACGAACTGCGGAGAACCTCGCTGCACACTATCCGGAATCATATGATCGCCTGCTGGCGTTATTTCAGATATTGCGTCCAGATGGCGAGTTGGGAATGGAGGGCAGCCTATTTTTTGAAGACCGGAAAACCGGCAGCAAATCCGTTTCTGATGTATTCAGAACCAAAACCGGAAACTGCCTGGAACTCACCATGGCGTATGTGGCGATGGCGAAAGTCGCATTAGCGGACAAAGAAGACATCACAACATTTCCCGTTGATGTGTTGAGCATAGAAACACGGATGGAGGTCGGGCATGCCTGCGTTGGAGTTTTGATAGATGACCACCGGGTTCGAGGATATGCACGATTTAATGACGACACGGATTTCAGGCAGGAGGTTGTCCGAATGGTCGGTATTGAGGATTCACCGCAATTAAAAATGATGCTCATCGATCCTGTGAACTCCCTTTTTGATTGCGAGTTCGGGCGAGTGGTCCCGCTTAGCGAGAATGGTCTGGTATCAGCATTTCATTTTAACTCCGCACAGTATGCCAAGGCCAGAGGGGCATCAGAAGAGGCGACCAGAGAGATTAAAAAAGCCGAAGAAGCATGGCCGGAAAACCCGGGATTACTGATTCGCCGAGCTTTAGATTTGTCAGAAACAGACCCACTAAACGCGATTGAACTTTTGAGGCGGGTCGAACAATCGCGCAGAGAAGCCAAATTCTACCATGCGTTGGGTCGGTGCCAAAACAGCCTGGGAAACCTGAATGCGGCGACGGCTTGTTTTGATGCAGGTTTGAGGCTGGATAAAACAGATGAAGTGATACTGCTCGACAAGAGCGTGGCGCATTTACGGGCCGGAACAGAACAGGATCATAAAAAGGCCGAAACTGCGGCAATCCAGCTGATCGACATACTGATTGAGAAGAGAAGGCATATGAGCCGAACTCATAGTCACGCCTCTGGGCACGGCAAGCGCCTTGATGAGGAACGCACCGCAGCAGGCTTGATTGGGGTACAAAGGCGTTTGATAAACGGGTACAATCTTTTGGGACTGACTAGGATGGCGCAGGGGAAACTGGATGAAGCATGCGAAACCTATGACGCTGCGTTAGCTATCCATACCAATGATACGGGTCTCAAAATAATGAAAACTGCCGCTCTTTGCCTGCGTGCTGTTCGCCATGCACGCGCCGGCAGGATAACCGCTGCAAAGCGCAACGCTCAAACGGTCGTATCTTCGTGCAAGAGAATAACCAAAGGGCATCGTGATGTATGTGTTAGTCTGATGCAAGGAATTGCGACCCACATAAGCAGACAAGACAAACAACTGACCTCGTTTCAAGTCGGATCAAATGCACTGGGAATACACATTGAAGTGGCGGGCAGAAAACGGCCAGAAGAACAGGTGGACATCAGGGGGATTATATCAAGCATACTGGCAGGATGGAGCAGAGGAACGATCAATTTGACCCCACAGCAGGTCGAGGATATCTTAACGCCTCGGCCAGACTTCAGACCCCGCATCGCGCCAGGGCAGTCTATTACCGAACTCGGTGGACGGATAATATGTGGAAAATCCACAGCCCATGGTAGGATCAAGTTCGATGCGCTTGAAATGGCTATGGACCATAGAAAACAAGATACTTTAAGGCGACTACGCATCCTCGGTTCCGATCTGGACCGGTTTGAGAAAACCTTGCTTCTGGGTTATCTTGATCGTCCAAGCGATGATTGGGTCACGCTTTTTGTCGCAGTCAGTCACCAGGAACTTATGGAAAAATACGGAATCCCAAGAGGCGAAGGATATATGGAAAAAATTGCAGGACTTGCAGAACGAAGCAATCCGCCTCATGTAGACACGCACAGGATCGGCATAAGCGGTAATGATCTCATTGAACTGGCTCGCTTTGGGTTGGGGGAAAGATATGCCGCGGAGTGCAGTCGTATCGCCAAATTACTCTGCACTGATCCCACAGCTATAGAACGCCAGATGCTAAAACCGGCAGTGGCTATAGCAACGAGACATCTGTCAGATGAGCATAACATCCAGGTTCAGACTGAAAGATATGTGCAATTATTGGATTTACCCCCAACACCGGAAAATATTGCCCTGTACCGTCCGAAGGTTCTGGAACTCCTCGCTTCCCAAATAGATTTGCTATGGCCGATAAGTTTGATAGACCCCCACGGCGCTAAAATGGGCTGATCGAACAACACGTAACTAAGGTATGAAATAGGGCGGTAAAATAAGTGAGTAAAATAGTAAAAAATCACTGCAGCGGAGGTTGCACCGGGTCTTTCTGCGGGGCTGCGGCTTTCGCCTGCTCTATCTCTTCCTTGAATATCGCTGCCTGGCCGGTTGTCGAGTAGCGGTAAAGTTCTGCCAGGAATATGCCTTCGATAGCGCCCTGGGCGATGAATGTCAGGAACATGAGCATGATACCGGCCGTGACAAGCACGAGCAGCAGCGGCGGGCTGAGAATACCGCCCACCACCAGCACGACCCCGATGACGTAGAGTATCATGAATACCCCGCCTACCATCAGCCCGCCGATCACCTGCTCGCCCCAACTCTTCTTGATGAGGTCGACCGAGCGCTTTATGGCTGTGAGCGGGTCCACGTTCTCGAAAATCATCACAGGCACCACGAAGAAGGTCGCGAACGACCATGCCATGCCCATCACGGATGCGACGAGCCCGGCGATGAGCGCACCGATGCCGCCGTTATTGCGGTTCGATATGCTTCTCAGCATGCTCATGATGATGCCGACAGTGGCTGATATGAGGGACCAGACAGCTATGTTCGCCACCTTCGAGGATGCGAATGATACGCTGGCCATGAGCGAGACCGCCCTGCCCTCGAGCTTCTCGTTCGCGGCATGGATGAGCGCGCTATTGAAGAATGTTATCACGAAGTACGAGACGAAATAGAAACCGAACAGGAGCATGAAGAACAGCACGTCGTCCTGTATGAAAACCGCCGGGACGATGAATGACACGAGCACGGCGATGAGCGCTATGGTGCTTACGAGAGGGAAAAGCATGAGCTTCTTCTCCTGCATCAAAACCCCGAAGCTTTTCTTCACTATCCCGAAAGATCTTGAAATGGATTCGAACATGAATAGGGTGTTTGGGGGAAACGAATTAAAAAATTATTCCTCGAATTCCTGCGCCCGGTAGGTGAAGAACTCCATGCCCTTCGTGTCCTTCCACTCATCAGGCTCAAGACCCGCCTTCATGCACAGGTGGGAAAGGAATTCCCTTTTTTCCTTCAATTCGTCCCAGACCACGGGAAGGAATGTCGCCCTGGCCCAGCCTTTCTGGATGGTCAGGCCGTGTTTCCTCGGAACGAGTTTTTTCAGGAGATCGTCAGCTGAACTCACCTCGAGTTTTTGAGGGGTCGTGAGGACTGATATTTCTATCCGTATGTCCTTCATCTCCTCCATGCGCACGCGCGGGAACCTGGGGTCGTTGAATGCTGAATTGAGCGCGTTGTCCGCGACATCCAGGACCAGGGGACGCGAGGCTTCGAGGGTGCCGATGCAGCCCCGGAGCGCCTTTTCCTTCCCGATATAGAGCGTCACGAAGCACGCACCGTCATCGGCCAGGCGCTTGCCCGGGACTTCCGAGGGTTTTATCTCGATCCGCTGGCCTTTTTTCAGGTAATATTCTATGGAACGCCTCGCGAGCTTCAGCAGGAACCTGCCTTCATCCTCGCTCAATAAGCCTTCAGCTTCGTCCGCCTTGCCCATCATATCCCCTCCATGATCGCGAGCGCGGCATAACCCACGACCTCGGTTTTAGGGCCTGCGGTGTCTCCGGAGTTCGCGTATTTCAATAGCTGGAACCTCCAGCCCTTCTTTTTAGCGAGCGCGATGGCGATGGATATGCCGCTCCTGCCGCACGCGTCCCCGTTCATCGCGAATGCATCGACATCCATGGAATTGATGAGGGATAACGTTCGCTTATCCCGCTCGATCGCTTCCTGATACGGCATGTAATGGCTCAGGTCCGAACTCACGACCAGGAAACAGTCATCGACGGGTTTCGAGAGAAGGGCGGCCGCGCTCCTGGGCTCAGTTTCGCCAGTGACGATCGGATCAACCTGGAATCTTTTCCCTTCCAAAGCGACCTGCAGGAAGGGGAGCTGGACCTCGACGGAATGCTCAGGGCCATGGACAGCGGGATAGACGTTGATGTCCGCCGCGTTCTCCCTGTCCCTGATGCTGAACGACCCTACATCGCCGAGCGGCGTGCGCCACGCCGCGTATCCTGATTCAGCGATGCCGGGAAACGAAGCGTAATGGCTAGGTCCGATGATGATGATTTTTTCCGGTATGTCGGATTTCTTCAATGTTTTGAACAGGTTGTAAGCGTACGCCGCGACCGGACCTGAATAGATATAGCCAGCGTGCGGGACGATGATGCCTTTCAGCTTGCCTTTCGGCAGCTTCGCTGATTTGTCATTAGCCGCTTTGTCGGAAAACCCCGCCAGCATCTTGCGCAGTTCGTCTGCGTCATCAGGATAGAAAGCGCCAGCGACCGCAGGCATACGGATATCTTCCATGAATCATCCATGCTGGTGAAACTTTTAAACGCTGAGATGCGCCCCTGGAACGGAATTTTGACGCAAAATTATCCTTTAAACAACGATTAAAAATTGAATGAAATAGGATGATAGCATGCAGCATCATTATATCGGGAACATGGCGACTCCTAAGCAGAGGGACATGTTCAAGCGAGCCTTGGTGCTTGTAGAAAGGGAAGACAGAGGCACCCTGCTCACGACACATAACTATGCTGACACTGACGGCATCGGTTCCATCTATGCGTTGAAGAGATACCTGGATAGGATCCACCCCAATGCAGACTGCGCCGTAGTGCTGGGGCACATATCCACCCCGGCGCTGCCACTCATAGAGACGCTCAAAATCGAGCATGTGCCATGGCAGGATATCCGGGATAACGACGGACGGCCGCTGATCGTCTTGGACACGTGCAGCAAGACCCTTCTCAACGGTGCGATTGAGCGGGGTCATTCCGTGCTTCTCAACATAGACCATCATGAACCAAACGGCGTCGGCATAAAGCCGCAATTCGCGATAGTAAATGAGGCGGCGATGTCGGCTGCCGAGCTCATCGCTTCGCTCATACCAACAAAGTACATCAACTCGGACGTGGCGCTTGCGCTCGCCGTAGGTATGGCTGGAGACAGTGAAAGGTTGAATCATGCCACCTCGCACAGCCTTGATATCTTCAGCAAATTGATGGCCTGCTCAGGCAGACGCAAACCGGAGATAGACGCTCTTGCCTATCCGAGAGAAGACCCCAGGACGGTCCTGAAGCTTTTCAAGGAAATGAGAAAAATGCTTTACGTGGGATTGTATAAGGAAACGACCATCGCCATAGCCAAGACCTCGCTGGACATCCCGGCGATACTGGCGGAAAGGCTCCGAAGCCACGGATTCGCGGTTTCAGTAGTCATCAAACCAGTGGCTGAAGGCATGCACAACCTGTCCATACGCGTTTTCTTCAGAGATGCATACGAGAAGCGCATCTATGCGAGCGAAATCGCGCGCGAAGCCGCGCTGCGCAAGGGAAAGGGAATCGAATGCGGAGGCGGCCATATAGATAAGGCCGGGGCGGTGGTCAATGGAACCATCAAAGAGATTGTAGAAGCTGTCCTGGCATCGATCAAAACAGTCATAGACAGGGGCATGGTGGTGCCCCAGCCCAGTGTTCCGCCATCGGTGACGGCCTCGACAAGGGTAAACCAACCCGAACCCCTCTAGAATCATTTCCAGATGCCGGGTATAGTCTGCTTGCAGAACCTGCACTTTCCATCTTGTATGTTGTTCTCCGTCACGCTGAAACCGTACCTCGACACGAGCTTGCGGCCGCATTTATGGCACTCGGTCGCCTCGTAATCGAAATAGGATGACGGGACGTTGCCGCAATAGACATATTTCAGTCCTGCCATCTTAGCTATCTCGCGCGCCTTGACAAGACTTTCTGGCGGGGTCGGGGGCGTGTCGAGCATCTTGTAGTCCGGATGGAACGCGGTGATGTGCCAGGGCATCAGGGGATCTACGGACGCGAGCCATTTCGCTTCTTCCCTGAGCTCCTGTTCGTTGTCGTTCCAGCGGGGTATCAGGAGCGTGGTGACCTCCACCCATATGCCGAGCTTCCTCGCGTAGACTATGGAATCCTTGACCTTCTCGAAATCCGGCACCCTGCAGAGCTCGGTGTAGAATCTCTGGTTGTACGCCTTCAGGTCGATGTTCGCCGCGTCTATATAGCCTTTTATCGCGTTCCAGCATTCTTTCGATTCATAACCGTTCGTGACATAGATGCCTTTCAGGCCTTTCTTCCTGGCGAGCTTCATGACATCGATCGCGTATTCCGTGAATATTGTGGGCTCGCTGTATGTGAAGGAGATGGACTTGCAGCCGTCCCGTATGGCTGTCTCCACAACGCGCTCGGGAGGCCAGTCTTCGACTTTAGCTACAAGGTCCTTGAAATAGGTCATCCACCTCTTCGGGTCCTTTGCTCGTGCTTCCTGCGGGGCCTGGCTGAGGTCCCAGTTCTGGCAGTAGAGGCAGTTTAGATTGCAGCCATAGGTGCCGAGCGAGAAGCTCGTGCTGCCTGGAAGGAAGTGGAAGAGCGGCTTTTTCTCCACAGGGTCCACCCAGACCGCTGCGGGCTTGCTGTGGACAAGGAGCTGGAGCTTTCCATCGATGTTGGCGCGCACGCCGCAGAATCCGGCGTTGCCCTGGCTTATGGTGCAATAGCGGTTGCACGCGACGCACCTTATTATCCCGTTATCCAGTTTCCTGGCGAGCATTTTCGCCATGCATCCCGTTCTCGCAGGAGCATTAAATGGGTTTTGGGTTCAGGGTTTCGTGTTTCGGTTGGGTGTTTCGTGTTTTGGATACTGGGTTTCGGGTCCTGAAGTCCGATAGGACTTTGGGGACTTGGGGCAACAGCCCCATGGTTTCGTGTTTAGTGTTTCGGGTTTTGCGTTCCGGTTGTGGAATAATCATCCTGCAACAAGTAGAACGGGCTTTGAATAAAACTCCGGTTGCTTGTCGCTATGCCGCGAACCTGAGGGCATTTGGAGCGCTGTTCCCGAAATAGGAATGCAGCAGGCCTCCAAGGCAGTTTGCATAAAAATAGCGGCGGCTCGGGTTCTGCCCTGATCCCTGGTCCGTCTCACTGCTTTCATTGCGTTTTTTCCACACCAGCCAGCGCACCGCAGCCTTACGCATCTCCGGATCCCCGTAAATGTATGTCTTATTCATCTCCCAGGGGTAGATCTTATCAGACCCGAACGCCCTGCTCGCAGAGAACCTGCAGATGTCTTCATGGGAATACGCATAGCCTGCATCCACCAACGCCAGATAAGGGGACTGGCGGGGGGATTTTTTCAGGACTGCTCCTATCCCGTTCTGCCTGAAATCATCATACGATATGTCAGCCGGCGCCTTGGCGGTTTTGGCGACCAGCCAGCGCACCGCAGCGACGCGTATCTCCGCATCATCGAAAACGTTCGGGCATATCCGCATCTCCCACGGATATAGCTTGCTGCCAGGGAACTTCACAACAACGGAGAATGCTTTTACCTCATCCAATGAATAGGCGTATCCTGCTTCCACGAGCGCGGCGTAGGCAGACGCGCCGTAATAGCGGTTTAGCAGCGACTCGCATCCATTCTTCTTGAAAGTCACGGTGGAAAGTTTCTCCGGCTCCCCGCGCGCCAGCCAGCGCACCACGGCAATCCGTATCTCTTCATCATGGTAGATGGCCGGCGTCCACTCCATCTCCCATGGATATGCCTTCTTATCCGGGAAGTACATTGCAGCGGAAAATCCCCGTATCTCGTCGAGAGAGTATGCATGTCCGGTTTTGACGAGGCAGGCATAGATCGAGCCTTCGAAGCGCTCGCTGAGCAATGCGCCGAGCTCCGAGCTGTTGAAATCAGGGCGCCTTACAGTGCGTGGATCCTTTCCCCTGAGCTCCATCATCTTCGATACGACCGATTGCACGACCGCATCACCGCTCCAGGATACGACCGGCCTTATGTATCCTGCATCAAGCAGCTCAACAGCCTTGCCCGCGTCTATGAGGGCGCCGATATTTATCCGTCTGCCTGCCTCTGATCTGATTCCGAGGCATTCCCTCCCTGCCAGGGTGATGGTATAACTCGAGCGGATCACGAAAAACAGGTCCTTCCACCTCCTGAAATCCGTTTGCCCGTCAAGGCGGTTCGCTATCGACCGCTCTGCCTCATACTCACTGATAGGACTGCGGATCGGCACCGGTTTTATCTTCGCCAGAGCGGCGATATTGGAGGGATCGGCCTTTGCCAGCTTCTGGCTCCGGGCATTCATTATCGCGAGTTCGCCTTCGCGGGAGAGCGGGTCAATCCTGCGGAACGGGAGCTGAGGGCAATATGCTACACCTGTTTTTATCTGCCCGGGTAGTTTGGACCTCGAAGCAGGCCTGTGGATCGTAGTTCCAAAATAATTAGCTACTTTGGGTGTTCTGGAAGTCACGTTATATGATATGGAGAAAAAAGCATTTAAATGCCTTAGGCTTTGGAGAACCCACGTCTTCAGGCACAGGCAGTCCACAGAAAACTTTTTCTCCATAATAATATATAAGTGGCCAATAGTGGGGGTATAAGAAGGCGGGCTGCGAAAGTAATATGGTGATTATTTGACGCTCAGATGCGCTAATTGCGATAAGGACCGTGTAATAGGAGAAGTAAGCATGCAAAGGACGAGAACGCATGTGAAGCTGTATTTCTGCAGCAAGGAGTGCTCCAAAGCATTGACGAAGGCGCTCCCCAGGATCGCAAAGGTATAATTTTTTTCCTTCTTCAGGCTTTTCTCTCCGTCGTCCCGCCGTCACCTTTAAAAACTGTTGCCTACTCCAATACAGAAAGCTATTTGTCAGAACGCTCCTTGTGGGCGTCAATACGACAATCTGCGTATCCCTGCACTTGCAGGGAAACCGGCGGATTTCACCTGGGTTTCGGCCTAGCTGTATCCGTCTCTCGCGTCTTCGCGACATTTTCCGACCCGCAAGGGGAGGGAAACCAGCGAATACAAATGAGTGTGAAGTGACGGCAGGAAAATAATTATTTTCCATAATGCCATATGCTGTATACACGCCATTTAGTGGATGGCTGGGCTTATGCCCGCAAGGCCTCGTGGCAAGCTACGAAAAGCTCTGGGTAGGTGCACGCAACCGTCGATCCAGAGGTCAGGCTGAGCGCAGTAATGCGTAACAACCCCCCGAAATGAAGCATCTTAGTAGGGGGTGGAAAAGAAATCAACGAGATTCGGTTAGTAACAGCGAGTGAAAGCCGATGAGATCATACCGAATTCCATCCGGGTAACCGGGTGGCAGATGTGGTGGGGAGTATCCCTTAACCGAACCGAAGTCCGCTGGAAAGCGGCGCCATAGCGAGTGACAGCCTCTTAGGTGAAGGCAGAGGGAACGATCCGGCAAGAGTAGCATCCCTTGGATCAGGGGTGTGAATATGGGGGCATCAACCTCCAAATCTAAATATGGGGCATAAGACCGATAGCGAATCAGTAGCGCGAGCGAACGCTGAAAAGCACCGCGGGAGCGGTGTGAAAAGTACCTGAAACTAAATGGTTACAGAATGACAAGGCATGAAAGCGTATATCCGTGGAAGGGGTCTCTGGCAACGGGGATTTCGACACGGGTTCAGCAGTGTTTTGTCTTTCTTCTCGAAGCAAGAGTCAGGGAGTTATTTTGTGTGGCGAGGCGAAAGCCGAAGCGAAAGCAAGAGCCCGCAGCCCGCAAGGGCAAGGGGCGTCGTGGTAATTCGCGATCAGTCACCCAATGTAGACCCGAAGCCATTGTGATCTACGCCCGAGCAGGGTGAAGTCAATCTGACGATTGATGGAGGCCCGCAACTAATGGTGGTATATTCCCCTTAGGTGACTTGGGTGTAGGGGTGATAGTCCTGTCGAACTTGGCGATAGCGGGTTCCCTCTGAAATGTCTCTCAGGACAGCGTCTCTGGAGAAGGATATAGGGGTAGAGCACTGAATAAGCGGATTGGCTCCGAAAGGGGTCGCCGCTTTCTCAAACTCCGAATCCTATATCTTCGTAGAAGGAGGCAGTCGGGGCGCCGGAGTAAGTCTGACGTCCCTTACGGGAACGACCGTACGTGAGGTTAAGGGCCCTAAATGCTGGTTAAGTGTTAATCTGGAAGGAGTCTCCATTCAAAAACAACCGGGAGGTAGGCTTAGAAGCAGCCATCCTTTAAACAACGCGTAATAGCGGACCGGTCGAGAGTGCAGATTCTGAAAATTCACGGGGCTAAACCAGCTTCCGATACCTCACCAGACCCGAAAGGTCATGAGTAAGGGGGCGAACGGGTTGCCTAGAAGCGCGGCGGTGACGTCGCGTGGAGCGGCCTGTTACGAATATCCTGATGTAAGTAGCAGCGTATCCAGATGAGAATTCTGGACACCTTAAAGGGCAAGGATTCCTCAGCCACGTTCTTCAGCTGAGGGTTAGGCGATCCTAAAGCTTGAGGTAACTCCGAAAAGCTGAAATTAGGGAAGCCGGTTAATATTCCGGCCCTATAGAGGTAGGTGCGGTAACGCAAGCCATTTCTCTGACACCTTTGGATAAGTCGAGCGTCTGCGGACGTCCGATGGAAGTAAATCTGCGGAGTCTCGTTGTGAGGAGAAGCAGATCAATGCCTTAGGGGCAATTCGATTAAGTCCAGGGGTCCATGAAAGAAACTTCTTTCGGTTAACCAAAGAAGTTTCATCAAGAAAGAAGTTTCCATGAAAAGGAGAATGGAACGATCCTCTATAATCGTACCTAGAACTAGTACAGGTGCCCTAGCTTAAAAGGCTAAGGTGTGGCGGGATAACCTAGGCAAGGGAACTCGGCAAGTTAGCCCTGTAACTTTGGGATAAGGGGTGCCATAGCATGAGTAATGCTGTGGTCTCAGTAACAAGGGGAGTGCGACTGTTTACCAAAAACACAGGTCACCGCAGAGCCGAAAGGCTGAGTATGGTGGCTGACGTCTGCTCACTGCTAGTACCTGAAAATCGGGTTCAACCGGGAGAAGGGCTGGTAAAGAGCGGGGGTAACTCTGACCCTCTTAAGGTAGCGTAATACCTCGCCGCTTAATTGGCGGCTTGCATGAATGACGTAACGACACTCCCACTGTCCCTGCTTAGGACCTGGTGAAATCACTTGCCAGTGAAGATGCTGGCATTTCCCAGAGGGAAACGAAGACTCCATGGAGCTTTACTATAGCCTGCTGTTGTAATACGAGATTTGCTACCAAGCGTAAGTGGGAGCCGTTATGCCGTATCTTCCGGGATACGGATAGGCGAAAGTGTTACACCACTTAGTGAGTTTTGTATTGCTCACCCGAAAGGGAACAGCGGCAGGTGGATAGTTTGGCTGGGGCGGTACGCCCTCGATAAGGAAACAAGGGCGCCCAATGCTTTGCTCATCCCGGTCAGAAATCGGGAGTAGAGGGTTAAAGACAAATGCAAGGCTGACTGTATTCTTAAAAGCGTAGAATGCAGAGACGAAAGTCGGGCTTAACGAACCTTGATATCCCTTTGATGAGGATTCAAGCTGTCAGACAAGCTACCCTGGAGGTAACAGGCTCGTCGCGGGTGAGAGTACACTAAACTTTCTTTGGAAAAGAAAGTTTAATCAAAGAAACAAAGAAAGTTTGTACGAATCGACCCCGCGGTTTGGTACATCGCTGTCGGCTTGGGACATCCTGGTCGTGTAGGAGCGGCCAAGGGTTGGGTTGTTCATCCATTAAAGTCCCACATGAGCTGGGTTCAGTACGTCGCGAGACAGTACGGTAGTATCTCCTGGGAATGTAGCCTCTTGAGAGAAAGGATCTTTGAGTACGAGAGGAACGGAGATCCGGCGCCTCTAGTCGACCGGTTGTGAATTGCATTGCCGGGCAGCCACGCGCCATGATGATAAGACCTGAAAGCATCTAAGGTCGAAGCGTCTCTTAAAACGAGGAGGCAAATGCCACGGATAGCAGATCCGTTTGATAGGACTGTGGTGTACGGAGCTAGGGAAACCGAGCTCTTCAGCCAGCAGTTACTAACGGCCTAAACCAACATTATGGCATAACGGAACATATTATCTTCCTGCCGTCATATTCTACCATTCTACCGATTTTTGTATGGAAAACGCTTAGCGCGAGCCATATGCGAGCTTAATATACATGGAATCACGTCAAAAGAAACCGATTTAAACCCATCCTAAGACATAGATAGCCATGAATGCAAAGACTACTGATTACCATGTAATGAATGGCCACTACGATAAAGTGAGGGTTGGGGGTGGGGACACCACGCAGGCAGTCACCAACGCTATCAAAGCAGGTATGCAGTTGGGCCGTGCCAGAAAATTCGAAGGCATAGAAAAGCTTGCTGGAATCGTAGATGATGGACGGATTCCTGAGGAACTCAGAGCTAAGGCCCTGAAAGGGATGATCAAGGTCGCAAAATCATGGGCAAAGACCGCGAAAAAAGATACAGAAGATATGGGACGGGCAGTTGAGACTATAGATCATTACGTCAATGCCAAAGGAGTCCCGAAAAAACTCAACACCATCGCTCTTGCTGGCACAATAGATGTAACTGACATCTGGAGACGTGCGGATGAAAGAGAAAGGCAGGACCTCCAAGACATGAGAACGGGACACAGGCAGTTCGTAGTAAGCGCAACCAAGAGGCATGGGCGGCACGTCCCGGGGAATTGCCGCCTCAGAGGCATGAGAGTAGTCCATACAGGTTAACGGCGATCAGGCCTATCCGAGTACAGTGTTCGTTCTATTTCGAGCGGTTCTCCGCCACGAAGCTCCGTGATTTCTCTTACCATAGGTTCAGTGCCTTCCTTTCGCACTTTATCGTCGAGGACACCTTTAGCTGAATCATATTTCATGTTCCCGGAGCGCCGCGCTTCCAGGGCACGTTCTGCAGTAAGACATCTCGCCACGTTTTTCGCGAGCCAGTCCTCTGCCATATTCGACAATGCAATTCCGGCACACAATAATTCAAAACAGGCCCCGCTGATTCTCTGCTGCTGTTGGACCTCGAAGATCTCTATGACGAGAGGCAGGATCAAGTTTTTCTGCGCTTGGGCAGAAGTGATACGACCACCTGACAGAAGAGCGATCATGTTTTCCACCAGCTTTGCGCTCGCTACCAGCGCTGCCAGACGCTCCTGCGCAGCTTCGCACACAGGTGGACCATTCGCTAGTATATTATATGCAGCGAAGCCGCCTGCGGTTTGACTTTCATTTCCGATGCAAAGACCGCACATCTTTTCTGCTGCGAATGCCTGGGCTTCTGGATTGGATAAATCCCCGGAGTTGAGGAGATCGACCCATTCCACCAAAGTGGCATTCAACGCATTCAACTGCTTCACGAGACCCAATTGTCCCTGCGGTGCCGAACTTTTGGAATCTTTGATATTCCCGCGGATCAGCGCTTTCACGAATCTCGTGTCTGGCCCGGGCGCATCAGTGAGCGGATCAGTCTTGGATGCGCCTGGAGCAGGCACGCGGTCTGATGCTTTATCTCTTTTTTTGAACCAGCCACACATAGAATAGCATATCGTAGTTTGTGGTTAAAAATATGATGGTGAGGGTCAATCCCCACCCATCTTCACCTGGACGGCCTTCTTCTCATCCTCGCTTGCCTTGAAGTATTCCTTCTCCCTGAAAGCGAACAGCGACGCGATGATGACATCAGGGACGGATTTTATCCTGGTGTTGAACAACAGCACGGAATCGTTGTAGAATTCCCGCCTGTCTGCTATCTGGTTCTCCATCGCCGAGAGCTGATTCTGGAGCTGCATGAAATTCCCGCTCGCCTGGAGTTGCGGGTAGCCTTCAGCGACAGCGAATATCGACTTCAGCGAGCCGCTTATCGCCTCGCTCGCCTTGGCCTTGCCAGAAGGCGACTGCGCGCTCATCACGGCGCTCCGCAGGCGCGTCAGCTCTTCCAGCACGCTTCTCTCGTATCTCTTGTATCCCTTCACGGTCTCGACGAGGTTCGGGATGAGGTCCGAGCGCTGCTTGAGAACCACGTCTATGTTAGCCCATGCGCGGTCGATGTTGTTGCGCAGTTCGATTAATCCGTTGTACACAGTGAAAAGGTAGAAGGTGGCTATCAACGCAAGGAGCACGCCAGGACCCACGCAGCAGACAAGCATATCAAGAACCATGATCACACCCCTACAGACCAGAATAATATGATGCCGAGCGCAGCACCGCCAAGCAGCATGAGACCGAGCGCCAGGTAGATGATGGCGCCGAGGCGCATATTGCCGAGGAAATGCTTCTCCCCAGAGTCGCTTATGAACATTATCTTATCGAAGTTGTTCTTTTTAACGACAAGGGTCTCTTCATGGACCGCGCTCGCGGCGTCGGGGATGGGCTCCGCGCTCCCGAGGACATAGAGCGGGTCGTCTTCCGCGATGAACGATTCGAAGACACGGAGTTGACGACCGGAATTGGAATTGAACGCTGCTTTCGCCCCAGGATCGGTCTCCAGCCACGCGAGGACCGCGGGGTCGAGCTGGGTCTGGGGAAGAAGGCCGAAGAGCGCCTTGTTGCTCATATGGCCGATGGATTTGAAATCAGCGGCTATGCTGAACTGGGCGTCTTTCGGATCCACGAGCATCTTGCCGGTGTCATCCTGGAGATAGAATCGGGATGAAGAGCTCTTGGTGAAAAACGTGATCCACGAACTGTTGTTCTTACGGGATTGGTAGTATTCGGCGTGTATATGCCAATAGGCGCATTTGGCTTTGGAGATCGGGCTGTACATCTTGTCCTTGCATTCCGCTTTCCCGAAAAGCTCGACAAGCCCTGCTGCGGCGGAACGTACTTTCGAAGTCGGGGTGTCCGCGATCTTCTGGCAGAGCAGGTACTGCTGCGCTCCGTAATATGCGAGCCCGCCGCCGAACAGCAGGAAAAAGAGGCCGCCACAGCAGAATGGCAAGGTCGCCGTGAAACCCGTGACAGCCATGCGAATCAGTCGTCGCCAAGTTTTATAAACGATATATGCGATTCATGCCCAGAGCTGGCGGGTCGATGCTAATCAGAGAGGGAGATATCAGGGGCCAAAACCCGCCATAGCTACAAACGGGTTTTGCCATGAAGAACGTGATGTGGTTCAAGGAGCTGAGCAAGGCGAGTCTGGCTGAAGCCGGCGGCAAAGGCGCGAACCTGGGCGAGATGAGCGCGAACGGTTTTCCCATACCGAACGGTTTCGTGGTGACGAGCGGATCCTATTACAAGCACCTCGAAGCGAACAATCTCAAGGACGCCATCGGAAGGATGCTCGGCAAGCTCGATGTCAACGACAACGAAGCGCTTGAGAAGGCATCAGAGACTATCAAGGAGATGATCGTGAAGGGCTCGATGCCTGTGGATGTCCAGAACGACATAATCCGGTCCTACAAGGAACTGTGCGAGATGAGCGGGCGGGAGGTGTACGTGGCTGTCAGGAGCAGCGCCACGGCTGAGGATCTTCCTACGGCAAGTTTCGCGGGCCAGCAGTCCACCTATCTCAACATACTCGGGTCGCATGAGGTCGTGAGCGCTGTCAAGGAATGCTGGGCATCGCTTTTCGAGCCCCGCGCGATATTCTACCGGGTCGAGAACAAATTCGACCACATGAAGGTCGGCCTCGCGGCGGTCGTTCAGATGATGGTGCAGAGCGAGAAGGCCGGGGTGGTTTTCACCGTCGACCCGCTCTACCAGGACCCGCAGATACTGTCAATCGAGTCGGCTTTCGGGCTGGGCGAGGTGGTGGTGAGCGGGCAGGTCACGCCTGACACGTACCGCGTGAACAAGGACTCGCTCGACCTCATAGATAAGATCGTGGCCAAGCAGCCCTGGATGCTGATAAAGATAGACGGCAAGAACAGGCGGACCGAGATAAAGGACGACGCCCAGGGAAGGCAGAAGCTCTCGGATGCCGAGATAAAGGACCTCGCGAGGGTGTGCAAGCGGATCGAGGAGCATTACGGATACCCGCAGGACATAGAATACGCGTTCGAGAAGGACAATCTTTACATCGTGCAGTCGAGGCCCATAACGACCCTGACTGACAAGAAAGGGCTCGAGAAAGGCACCGGAGGCGAACTTGTGAACGAGAGCAAACCAGCATCGCAGAAGGAAGCGCAAGCGCCTAAGGCGCAGGGAGGGAGCGGAGGAAGCGCAGGGGCAGGAGTAGGACAGTCCAAGATACTCGTACGGGGACTGGGCGCATCTCCTGGCGTGGGCATGGGAAAGGTGCGGCTGGTCAAGACCTCCAAGGAGATAAAGAACATGGAGCGCGGCGACATACTCGTGACCGAGATGACAACCCCGGACTTCGTGCCAGGCATGAAGAAGGCGGCGGCCATCATCACAGATACCGGCGGTATGACGAGCCACGCGGCCATAGTCAGCAGGGAACTGGGCGTGCCGTGCGTCGTGGGGACCGGGAACGCGACAGCTGTGCTCAAGGACGGCATGGATGTCAGCGTGGACGGGAGCCACGGCATAATATACGAAGGATTCGTATCCGCGCCTGAAGCCGCAGCCAAGCCGGGCGCAGCCACTACGACCACGATCGTATCGGCCCAGCCGATAACAGGCACCAAGATATATGTCAACCTGGCGGATGTGGACCAGGCGGAGAAGATATCCAAGCTGCCATGCGACGGAGTCGGACTCCTGCGCGCGGAATTCATGATAGCGGCGATAGGGCAACACCCGCGCAAGATGCTCGACGAAGGGAGACGGCAGGAATACATCGACAAGCTGGCGGACGACCTGCGGAAGTTCGCAGGCGCGTTCTACCCCAGGCCGGTGGTGTATCGGGCCACGGACTTCAAGACGAACGAGTACCGCAACCTCGAAGGCGGCGAGAAATACGAGCCGCACGAGGAGAACCCGATGATGGGATATCGCGGCGCGGCCAGGTACATCCAGGAGCCCGAGCTGTTCAAGATGGAGCTCGAGGCCATCAAGAAGGTGAGGGATGAGTATTCCCTCAAGAACCTGTGGCTCATGATACCCTTCGTGAGGAGGATCGGCGAGCTGAGGGCGATAAAGGACATCATGGAGGATGTGGAACTCTACCGGACCAGGGACTTCAAGCTCTGGATAATGGTCGAGGTGCCGAGCACCGTGATACTCATAGACCAGTTCTGCAAGGAAGGCATAGACGGCATCTCCATAGGCACGAACGACCTCACCCAGCTCACGCTGGGCATAGACAGGGACAACGCCACCCTGGCCAAGGGATTCGATGAGAGGAACGAGGCGGTCCTCCGCTCGCTCAAGAGGGTCGTGACCACCTGCAGCAGATACGGGGTCACGAGCTCGCTGTGCGGCCAGGCGCCTTCCGTATATCCTGAATTCGCTGAGAAGCTCGTGGAGTTCGGGATAACGAGCATGTCGGTCAATCCGGACGCTATCGAGCGTACGAGAAGGATCGTGGCGAGCGCCGAGCAGAAGATAATCCTGCAGAGGCTCTCGAAGCTCCAGAAGGCGGAGGATTCCGACGACACGGGGCATTCGTTCGGCGACGACTGAGCGAGTGGGCGTGGGCAGAGGATGAAGAGCAGCAGGGTAGCGCGCGCCAGGACGGGAACAGGGGATGCGAACGGCTTAAAATGATAATGTGCATAATATTGTGCATAATATGAGTGATTTGTGTTATGAGAATACTCCTCCAGTTCCCTGAAGGCCTCAAGCAGAAGGCATCCGACGTCGCCAGAAAATACGAGAGCGATGGCCACCAGGTGTTCTTATCCGCCTCGCCATGCTACGGAGCGTGCGATATCGCGCTCGACGAGGCGCGGTGGATCGGGGCTGACAAGATAGTGCATTTCGGCCACAGCAGGTTCATGAGGACGGGTATACAGATACCGGTTGAATATGTCGAATACCATGTAGATATCGAAACTGAAGGCCTTCGCTCAGCGCTCTCTTTCCTCGAAGGTAAAAAAACAGTCGCGCTCGCCACCACCATCCAGCATGCCCATCAGCTCGACGAGATGAAAGGATTCCTGGAAAAGAACGGGAAGAAAGTCCTGATCGGCAAGGGCGCGAAGACCTCGGTGCCGGGCCAGGTGCTGGGATGCGACGCCCTGGCAGTGGGCAGCGTGCTGGGCAAGGCGGATGCAGTGCTTTTCGTGGGAAACGGGATGTTCCATGCGCTTGCGATCGAGGCGGGCGAGGGGGTGCCGGTGATCGCTTATGATCCTTATTCCAAGAAAGCCCGCGACATAAAGACCGACATCGCGCTTATCAGGAGAAAACGGAAGGGCGCGATAGCGCGTGCGCTCTCCTGCAAAAGATTCGGCATCATGCTCAGCACCAAACCCGGGCAGTTCGCCCTAAGGCAGGCGGAGGACGCGAAGGAAGAGCTCGCCAAGCGCGGTTTCGAGGCCGCGATAGTGGTCGCGAACGAGCTCGATCCGCTCGCGCTGAACAATTTCATGTCCTTCGACTGCTACGTGAACACCGCATGTCCGAGGATGGCGGATGATGGCGAAAAATTCGGGAAGCCGGTGCTGAATTACGGCATGCTCGGGGATTTTTTCGGGATGGTGGACGCAAAAAAAGCAGGGATTTAAAACCGCGCGGCGCTATTCCGTTCATGGTAATCACTTCCACAGATCTTGGGTTGCCCCTGCTTCGGAAAGGGAAGGTCAGGGACACATACGTCCTCGGGGATAACCTCCTCATGGTGGCCACCGACCGCCTGAGCGCTTTCGATGTCGTCTTCAAGGAGGGGATACCGCGCAAAGGCGAGGTCCTCAACCGGCTGTCCGCGTTCTGGTTCGAAAAAACAAAAAAAATAATCAGGAACCATTTCATCTCGCTTGCTCTCCCGAAAGACAAAAAACTGCCTGCCTACCTGGATGGCAGGAGCATGATGGTGGAGAAGTGCAAGCCACTTCCGATCGAATGTGTGGTCAGGGGGCACATCACAGGGAGCGCATGGAAGGAGTACCAGAAGAAGCAATCTGTTTGCGGGATCCATCTTCCGGCTGGTCTCAAGGACGGTGACGAGCTTCCGAACGCGATCTTCACGCCATCGACCAAGGCCGAGAAGGGGCATGATGAGAACATAAGCGAGGAGCAGGCGAAGAAGCTCGTTGGAGCTGGGGCATACGAGACTGTCAGGGAGAAGGCTGTGGAGCTCTATGATTTCGCTGACGCTTATGCAAGGGAGAGGGGACTGGTGCTCGCAGATACGAAGTTCGAGTTCGGCCTTGACAAGGGCGGGAAGGTCATCCTGATAGACGAGGCGCTCACCCCGGATTCCTCGCGCTACTGGCTCGAAGAGAAATACGATGTCGGCATCCTGGAGAGCCTTGACAAGCAGTATGTGAGGGACTATCTCGAGGCCACGGGCTGGAACAAGAGCCCGCCTCCCCCGCCATTGCCGCCTGACGTGGTGCAGAAGACCAGCGAAAGATATATGCAGGCATACGAGATGCTGACTGGAAAGAAGCTTTGAAAGAATCGCCTCAGAATATTTTCGTGGACCTGAAGAATGGCACGATTTCGTATTTGTGCCTGCTATCCGAGAGGGCGGCAGGATTTTTCACTGCCTCTGCGATCGCTTCGTTTGTGAGCGCGGATCGGTCCTCCGGACCCATTTCGGTTTCGAGAAGCGCTTCCACGAATGCAGGAACGTGATTCGTCATGAATACCTGGAGATCCACGGGCAGCAGCGACGTCCCTATTTGTTCCGTGGAAAAACCTTGCGGCGATGTGGCTGCCTTTATGCTCTCGATATCTTGAGTGGGACGAGATAATGTTTCCAATGCCCTGACGTTCGCCTTCCTCGCTATGATCTCCAGGACGCACCGCATGAAATCATTGTACCTGAAACCGTATTCAAGCGAAGGGAATCCGTGGTCTTCGTAGTAGTGGGATGCGGAATTCCAGACGAGGTCAGCGCCTGTTTTAAGCCACTGATTTAAGCGACTGAAAGATAATGGCAGATCGGTCCAGTGCATCACCTGATTGGCGACCGCACCGCTGAAATAATCAGCAGGAAGGCCCGCGGTCTGGATGTCGGAAAGCATGAATCCCACGCGTTCTGAACGGGCGAATTGAACTGATTCGGCCCTGAACGAATCCCAGTACCCGCGTGTTGACGCGTCAGCGAGAGGGATTATCTTTTCTCCGTTTCTGAGATGGAATTTGTAGAGCGCGGTTTCCAGCATGCTCCCGGAAATCTCCACGCCCGTCACAGAGCAAGCAGGCTGCTGTATGAGAAGTTCGATGGTTGCTATGCCGGTTCCTGAGCCTATATCCAGAAGGCGCCCATTGAGACGGGTATGAGGAACCCCACAAGACGACGTGCGCCGTTGCGATATGGAGTGCCCAGGACAGGAAATACGCCGCTGGAATCCACCAGGGGGTAATGCACTTCGTACCGGTCGTAAGCCACTCCTGCGTGAGATTGCTTGAACGGATTTCCACCCCTGACATCTCCGGTAAAAAAGTTGCCGGGTGCTTGCGGTGCTCCACTTTTTACACGTGTCTGCATATGTGAATTAATATGCTACAAGTATTTATAAATAGGTTTATTAGTGTTTAAACGTGTTTATAAGAAAACGGCTTGCGGGCAGATGAAGGTCACGGTGCAGTGGATAGGTGGCCGTTCTTCATCCTGCCTTGCTTTTCAAGCTCATCCAGTATGGCTTGGGCGAGCTCTCCCTCTTCACCACGATCACAGGGGATTGTAGCGATATCCCTGAGATCCCGGACCATTTGTGGGGTCAGCTGACCGCATTCGTCATACATGCGTATGAGTTCCATGGCAGCCAACTTACGTATGTTTTTATGCGTCTCGGCCTCGATCCGATCCGCCAAATCCCCTGCCCCTTCATTTTCAAGTTCGGTTCTCAGGAGTTTGAAATCAGCGTCAGGATCGCTGCTCCCGTTGGTTTGCGGCTTCTGGGAAACCCAACTTGCGGCGCTGCTTGCTTTGGCTATTATCCTGCCGACAGTTGTCACCACGCCGTCCACCTGAGGGTCCTTTTTCTTCCATGCGTCTGCAAGCTCGTGGATCTCACCAAGGGGACCTTGTCCTCGTGTTCCACTCCTCAATTTGAAGATGACATTTCCATAGTCAAAATGAAGTTGTGGACCCATATCCAGGTATATCGTGGAAAAATTATATAAATAGACCGGATTGAACATTTTTAACAACTAAAAAGGATTTCACTGGTTTTGCTCTTTCTTGCCGAAGAACGACCTGGCCATGCCGTAGAGTCCCAGGACCAGTAATGACACCGAGGCCAGATTACCGTAATTGAGACGGTCGCCTAATTGCAGGGGTTTGCATTGCGCATAGGGCTCGAAGCTCCTCGCCTTTATATCCGCATCAGCAGCCGCGAAGTTGCCGCCATTCGTCACGAGGGCCGTGAAACGCGTCTCGAACCTGCATCGCTCTTCCTCCCCTTTGGGATCCAGCCCGGAAAGACCCACGCGTAAGTTATCGAGTGTCCTGGCCCTGGCAGCCGGGTCGCGGGAATAATTGCGTTCCACCTGCGGCCTCAGCCTTCCCCACATCTTTTCATTATCATATCTGTGCTGAAAATCCCGGTTGCCGATGTAAAGTCCGCCTACGCCTACGGCCATGAGAAATGCTGCTGAAGTCCTTTTCATAGTTATTACTTATGTATGAAAATGTTTATAAATAGCGTATATCTATCGAAGACGAACGGGTCAGAGGTAATGCCCTAGCATCCTGAGCGCGAACTTAGCCTGCCCGCGATTAAGGCCGAGCAGCATGGCGATGTGTTCCAATTCTTCAGGCGTCCGTACCTGGCCCTCGCTCTCGGCGAACGAGGCGAACGCATAGAACGCTCCGTGCTTCACGCACATGGCGAGGAAATTGCGCAGCTTGGACATCGCTATCGCGCGGGGCACGCCACGCGTGCGGATGAGCCTGCCCAGGTCGATCAGGAAGCAGGCGTTTTTCTTCTCCGCTATCAGTTTTATCGCGCCTTCATCGAACGCGTGGTCGCGCAGCATGATGAGGGTTTTCCTGTTCCTGGATTGCGCAGCGGATTCGAGGTTGTCGGCCTCGACTATCTTCCCCTTCACGTCTTCGTAGAAGTAGAATCTGGAGAATCCTTGGGAAGGCTCTTTGCGGATCCGGAGTATGTCGAACATCATGAGGCACCGAACGAATGAAAAAAATCATTTCTTGTGCTCGGTCTTGTGCGCCGGAGTTTCATGCTGGTGGTGTACTGAGGCGTCGTGCTGGTGCGTTTCGGCATGAACCTCGTGTTTGTGCGCTTCGTGGGCATGCGCCTCATGCGCGTGCGTTTCATGGCCAGCATGGGCCTCGTGCTTATGGGCTTCATGCGCCGGAGCCGCTTCTTTCTTCGCAGCAGGTTTCGCTGCTGCAACCCCACGGCGCTGGAATTCCGGCTTGGCCTCGGCCTTCACATAAGGCTCGAAGTGGAATGCCTTTTTCACCAGCAGTTTCCTCTGGAGCTTCTTGTTCATCTGCTTCTTCCTGCACGAGCCCCTCGAGTTGCCTGCTGAGGTGAGGCCCCTGAACGATTTGCCCTGGCGGATCACCGAACTGACATTCACGGTAGGCTTGCTCGGGTCAGCGAGCAGCACCTCGAAATATTTGTACGTGCCGTCCTCTCCGACCCAGTATGAATTGAGCACTTCCATGTTGGTGTACATCCGATTCGCCCTCTGCTCGGCCATGGCCTGGTGCGAGAGACCGGGCTGCACGAAGCGGTAGTTGTTCTTGTGCTTCCTGCCGCCCATGGGCGTCACCCTGGTCCTGCGTCCCTTGTCCATGCGCACGCGGACCACGGCGTAGCCCTGCTTCGCCTTGTATCCGAGAGTGCGGGCCCTGGAGATGTTCGAGGGCTTATCGACACGGACGATCGCGTCGCCCTGCCTCCAGCCCATGATCTTGTTCCTGAAATCCACGCCTCTTTCCTTGTATTGCTTCTGCAACGTCTGGGTTATGTATTTGTAAGCGCCCATGATACCTACCTTTTATTCCAATCTTACCGTCAAGGCTCAATTTGGCCTTAGGTTCATCGTCACAGCTGCGTGAGATAGAAGACGGTAAACGGATTTCATTGGCACATCTTTATAAAGATTTTCTTTTATTATAAGGCTCAGCTTGTTTTGGTGTCAGTATGCATCAACCTTCAGAACATCCAGAGTTTGTGAAGACAGTTAAGGAAATAAGGGATGCTGAGGAGGAGCATGACCGTCTCGTCGAGTCCTCCAAAGGGAAAGCGGATAAGCTCCTGCGCGAAGCGAAAGAGAAAGCCATCGCAGAGCGCACCGAAGCCGAAGAAGCGGTGGTCGCCTTCAAGAACGAGCGGCTCAAGCAAGGCTCGGAAGGTATCGAGGCCGACGTGGAGAAGATCGTCAGGAAGGCCAAGGACGAAGGATCCAGGATAAGCAAGAAGAAGCTAGATGCGGCAACAGTCTCCAAGCTCGTGAAAGGGTTTGTAGGAGATCTCTGAGGAAATCCGATGTTAAGACCGAAGAGAATGGGAAAGGTCAGAGTGATTGTACTTAAATCCAGGGCACAGGCCCTGATCAAGGACCTCCACGAAGCCGGCCTTGTCGACATACGGAAAAGCGCGTATGAAGGCTTGGATGAAGGGAGGCCGCTCGCTTCTTTCGACCAGATTTCGGCTGAGCTGCTCAGGCTGCGCACCGCGATGTCCATAATGGAGCCATACCTCCAGAACCTCCGGGGAAAGACAGGGAGGGAGGAGGGGAAGGATGAAGGCGATGTCATCCCGGGCGAGAGAGCCATGTCCGAGGCCAAAAAACTCGACACCGACGAACGCCTCAGGGAGCTCAGCCAGAAGGCTACGGCAGCCAGCGAGAGCATCAAGGCGCTGGAGAACGAGGCCGCGGTCATGAGGAAGCTCGCGCTTTTCAAGGGCGTGGATTTCAGCAGGCTCGCGACGCGGACCATCGATTTCAAGGCCGGCGAGGTCCCGCACGCCAGGATGGCGCGCCTCCAGGAAAGCCTCGGGAATTCCACGCTCGTATACCAGGACAATATCGCGCTCGCATTGTTCAGCAGGAAAGACCAGGCGGCGGTCGAAACCGCATTGTCCGATTCGGGGTTCAGCGAACTGACGGTGCCAGAGGGTGCCACCACCCCGCAGGATACGCTCGCGAGGATGGATTCAGACAGGGCCAGGAACCAGGCTGAGCTCAAAAGCGCCAAGGAGGGGATCGCAGCCATCGCCAGGTCGGACTCGAAGAGGATAGCGACGCTCCTGCGCTCGCTCGAGATCGAGGCCGAGAGGGCCGAGATCGCATCGCGCTTCCAGGGATCGAGATTCATATATATCATAGAGGGATGGATGCTCGAGGAAGACAGACACAAGCTCGACCAGGTGGTCGCGAAATACGGGTCCGCGGTCGCGCTCCAGGACGCCCGCTTCGGCCATGGCGAGATGCCTCCTACAGTCCTCGACAACCCGGCAGTGGCATCCCCGATGGAATTCCTCACCAAGAGCTATTCGCTCCCGAACTATTTCGAGCTCGACCCGACGCTCGCGTACCTCGTCGCCCTGCCGATAATCTACGGCATGATAGTGGGCGACGTCATCTACGGCCTCATGTCCATGGTTATCGCGTTCCTGCTCATGAAGAAGTTCGAGAAGAGCTACATCATGTACAATGTCTCCAAGATATGGCTCTACTCCGGCATTCCGACCATGGTGTTCGGCATATTCTTCGACGAATATGCAGGGTTGTCGCACTTCAAGCTCGCGCAGTTCATCGGGAGCTGGCTCGGCATCACGATACTGAACGCCCCGCTCTACACCGGGTTCCACAGGATGGAGAGCGTGCTCGCGCTCATCGGGCTCTCGGTGCTGGTCGGCATGATGCACCTCACGCTCGGTTTCATATTCGGAGCCATAAACGAGTGGCACCACAGCAAGAAGCATTCGCTGGCCAAGGTCGCGTGGATAGGCGTCGAGGCAGGCATGTTCCTCACCCTGCTTCCGTTCATGCCGAGCCTGCTTCCTGAGCTGGGCCGCATCGAGCCGGCGCTCACGTCCGTCGGTCTGGTCACCCTGGTCGTCTCGGTGATAGCGCTCGCGGTCACGGAAGGCATCCTGGGCATAATCGAGGTGCCTGGCCTGGTGGGCAACATCCTGTCATACAGCCGTATCGCGGCCATAGGGGTGGTCGGCGTGGTCATCGCCGAGCTGCTCAACGAATTCATGATACCGAGCCCGGAGCACGGCCTCCTCATGGCGATCATACTCCTCCCCATATTCTTCATATTCCATGTCGTCAACTGCTTCATCGCGATGTTCGAATCGCTCATCCAGGGGGGCAGGCTCAACATAGTGGAGTTCAGGTCCAAGTTCATGCAAGGCGGCGGGGATGTATTCATCCCGTTCGCCCTGTATTCGAAAAAGATATGAAAGGAGATTAAAAAAGGACCTTGGTCCTTTTTGAGGTGAAGATGAATGGCAGATGCAGTAAGTGCGATAAGCACGGGTATAACATCCACAGGTGGACTGGCAATCGGTGCCGGTATCGCCATGGGCCTCAGCGCGCTCGCAGCGGCATGGTCCCAGGGCAGCCTTGGTTCGGCGGCGATGGGCGTCGTGGCGGAGAGACCGGAGTTCGAGAAGAACATCCTGATATACATCGTGCTCCCCGAAGTGCTGGCAGTCTTCGGTTTCCTGGTGGCAGTGCTCCTGTGGCTGAAGATCGGCGGCGCATAAATGCCCCCAGTCTCCAGTCCCCAGTATCTGACTGATACCGGAGACCGAAAACACGGAACCCGGAGGTGCCGGACATGGGAATAGAGAGGTTGAAGGGATCGCTTCTCTCCGAAGCCCAGGATGACGCACGCAGGATCGTGGACGCAGCTGAAGCCCAGGCCAAAGCCATGATGGATGAGGAGCGCGCGAAGCGCGATTCCATGAAAAGCAAGGCCGAAAGCGAGGTCAGTGAGCTGCTCGAGGAGCAGCGCAACGAGCGCCTCGCATGGGCCAGGCTCGAATCCAAGCGTGTCATCAACGAAGCCAGGGAAGACGCGATAAAGAACGTGCTCGAGGATTTTTTCGAGCAGTTCAAGGATGTCAGGAAGAGCCCCGAATACAAGAGATTCGTCGCCAGGTCCGTATCGGCGGCAGCGGAGCTCGGTTCCGGATCGATCATCCATGTCGTGAAAGGGGACAAGGCGCTGCTGGGCACGCCCAAGGACGCCCAGGTCGTCGAAGACCTCGATGGGTTCGGCGGAGCGCTCGTGGAGAGCGCGAACGGGAAGATAAGGATGGACCTCACCCTGGAGACGCTGTTCGAAAGCAGGAGGGATGAGATCAGGAAGCAGATATACGATAAGTTGTTCGGAGGATGACATGATTTTGAAACTGCCTCCGCTCGGCGGCCGGGCATTGAAATACGGCTACTCGAACGCGAGGGTGAGGGCCATGAAGGGCCTTCTCCTGAAGCAGGCTTTCCTCGAGGAAGCCATACGCGTAGGCAGCGTGGAGGCCATGGCAGAGCTTCTCCAGCGGACAGGATACAAGAGCGAGCTCGCCGCCGCTTCCGTGTCCTACAAGGGATCCATGCTTATCGAGATGGCGGCGTCCAGGAACTTCTCCAGGAACGTCCGGAAGCTCGTCCGTATAACCCCGGAGAGCGACCGCAAGGCGCTGCAGGCGCTGCTGGTCCGATGGGACCTGATGAACCTCAAGACCCTGCTGAACGCGAGGCGCCTCGGCAAGAGCTATGACGAGATAAAGCCCTACCTGCTCGAGGTCGGCGGGCTGGGCGAGGATGATTTCAGGCGCATACTCAAGGCAGACGGGCGCGCGGTGGAGAGGGAGATACGCTCGACCGGGCTCTGGCAATGGATGCGCCGGACAAGCGAGAACGCAGCCCTGGACCTCAAGGGGATGTCCGGAAGCAGTGGCGGACGCGGCGCGGCTGGTGATTCGCGCATCGAAAGCGTGGTGGATTCGTACATATACATCATCATGGACAACGCGCTCGCAGAGGTCGGCGGCAAGGAGACCGCGGACATCAGGAAGACGCTCAGGCGCGAAGCTGATGCGAAGAACGCCATGATAATAGAGCGGCTCAAGAGACACAACATCGCGGCGGACAGGATACGGAAGAGCCTCATCCGCGGCGGGACGATGAACGCGCAGATGACAGACAAGCTCATCGAGGCGAAAGACCAGTCTGCCATGCTCGCGATCCTGAAGCAGAGGTTCCCCAGGCTCGACATCAGGGGAGAGAAGGGAGAAAGAGGAGAAAAAGGGGGGGATGGCAGAGCCAGCCTCACGGAATTGGAGGTCGCGCTCGAGAAGACCATAGCTGCGCAGAAGGTCGGGGCGTTCGGGCGCTCGATACTCTCGGCAGGCGTGATATTCGGTTTCCTTCTCCTGAAGGAGGAAGAGCTGAACAACCTGAGGAAGATAGCCAAGGGCAAGGAATTCCGCATGTCAGAAGCTGACGTGCGCGAGATGTTAGTGGTTGTATAGGCAGTATGGCAGGATAGGATAGGGAAGGGACATGGAAATAGGGAAAATGATGATGGAATGACAGCGGTGATATGATGGTCAAATCCAAGATACTCGTGCTCGGAGATGCGCCCCTTGTGATGGGGATGCGGCTCGCAGGCATAGAGGACACTGTCACCGCCTCGGAATCCGAGTACCAGCACGAGCTGGAGAAGGCGATAGCCGACCAAACCTACGGCATCATAATCACGAACGAGGTCATGCTCGGCAAGGTGGACTGGAGACTGAAGAAGAAGCTCGATGCCATGGCATACCCTGTCATCGTGCCCATGCCCGATTACTCAGGCCAGAGCGCTGAAGGCGACGAGATCAGGGGCCTGATAAAGAGGGCGCTGGGCTTCGACCTGGGAAGCAAGAAATGAACCTGAAAAGGACCAAGAACAGCAGATCACGATCGAAATGGAGATGATGAAATGGCAGGCAAGAAAGAGGAAGGTTATATTCAAAGGATAAGCGGGCCGGTCGTCGAGGCCAATCTGCCCAGCGCGAGGCTTTACGATGTCGTCCGCGTAGGGGAATTGAAGCTGCTCGGAGAGATCATCAAGATAGTGGGAGAGACGGCGGTGCTGCAGGTATATGAAGACACCTCGGGCCTAAAGCCAGGCGAACCGGTCGTGTCCACGAACGAACCGCTCTCGGTTGAGCTCGGGCCCGGCATACTCACAGGCATATACGACGGCATCCAGAGGCCGTTGAAGGTCATCGAGGAGAAATCCAAGGGCGTGTTCATCGCAAGGGGTGTCGAGGCGCCTGCGCTCGACCGGAAGAAGAAATGGGAGTTCAAGGCGGTTGTGAAGAAAGGCGACAAGGTCAAGACAGGCGACATCATCGGGACTGTCCAGGAAACAGACCTCATCGAGCACCGCGTCATGTCCCCTTACGAGGGAAAGATCGATTCCATCGAATCAGGCAAGTTCACTGTGGAAGACGAGATCGGCCAGGTATCGCACGAGGGCAAGAAGCAGCCCCTGCGCATGATGCAGCGATGGTTCGTGAGGCGCTCGAGGCCTGTGATAGAGAAGTTCCCGCCCACCGTGCCGCTGGTGACAGGCCAGAGGATCATAGACACGTTCTTCCCCATAGCCAAGGGAGGAACAGCGTGCATCCCCGGACCCTTCGGTTCCGGAAAGACGGTCACGCAGCAGAGCCTGGCGAAATACTCGGACACGCAAATCGTCGTATATATCGGATGCGGCGAGCGCGGGAACGAGATGACGGACGTGCTCACGGAATTCCCGCACCTCATAGACCCCAGATCAGGAAAGCCGCTCATGATGAGGACGGTCCTCATCGCGAACACATCCAACATGCCTGTGGCAGCCCGTGAAGCGAGCGTATATACGGGAATCACGATAGCGGAATATTTCAGGGACATGGGATACGATGTCGCGCTCATGGCTGATTCGACCTCGAGATGGGCCGAAGCCATGCGCGAGATCGGCGGACGCCTTGAAGAGATGCCTGGCGAGGAAGGATATCCGGCGTACCTGGCCAGGAGACTGGCTGAATTCTATGAAAGGGCAGGCCGCGTGCGCTGCCTGGGCACCGACGAGAGATACGGCTCGATCACTGTCATAGGGGCCGTGTCCCCGCCTGGCGGAGACATATCAGAGCCGGTGTCGCAGAACACGCTCCGCGTCACCAAGGTGTTCCTCGCTCTGGATGCATCGCTCGCCTACAGGAGGCACTTCCCTGCTATCAACTGGCTCAAGAGCTACACGCTCTACGCTGACAGCCTCGGGGAATGGATGGCTGAGAACATCTCGTCTGATTTCGCGAAGCTCTCCAAGGAAGCCATGGTGATGCTCCAGAAGGAGGCCGAGCTCCAGGAGGTTGTCCAGCTGGTCGGCCCTGACGCGCTTCCGGAGAAGGAGCAGGCCGTGCTGTTGGTGACGAGGATGCTGAGGGAGGATTATCTCCAGCAGAACGCCTACAGCGACGTGGATGCGCGCTGCGAGCTGAAGAAGCAATACCTGATGCTGAAGGCCATACTAAAGTTCTGGGAGCACACCAGCAATGCGCTGGACATGGGCGTCCAGCTCAAGAAGATACAGGACGTGCCGGTCAAGAAGACAATCGGCCGCATGAAGGAGATAAAGGACCTCAAGGAGTTCGACAAGCTGAACAAGGACATGGATGCGGACTTCGAGGCGGCGAGGAAGTAGGAAATAGGTGGTTAGTGAGGAAACAGGTGACTATGATGAAGGAATACAAGACGATCACGGAAATCGCAGGCCCGCTGGTGGTTGTATCCGAAGTGAGCGGCGTCGGCTATAACGAGATAGTCGAGATCATGCTCCCTAATGGCGAGCGCAGGAAAGGCCAGGTGCTCGACGTAGGCAGGGGCGTCGCGGTCGTGCAGGTGTTCGGCCCCACGGCAGGCATCTCCACGTCCCAGACGAGCGTCAGGTTCCTCGGGGAGACCATGAGGCTCGGCCTCAGCACTGACATGCTCGGCCGTGTGTTCACAGGGCTCGGAGAGCCGCGCGACAAAGGGCCGCGGGTCATCCCGAAGGAGAGGGTGGACATCACCGGACTTCCGATAAACCCGTTCTCGCGCGAGATGCCCAATGAATTCATCCAGACCGGCATCTCGACCATAGACGCCATGAACACGCTGGTGAGGGGCCAGAAGCTGCCCATATTCTCGGGCGCAGGCCTTCCGCACAACCAGCTGACAGTGCAGATCGCGCGCCAGGCCAAGGTGCGCGGAACCGGAGAGAAGTTCGCTGTCATCTTTGCGGCCATCGGCATAACGCACGAGGAATCCTCTTTCTTCATCCGCGACTTCGAGAAGACGGGCGCGCTCGAGAACGCGGTGCTGTTCCTGAACCTGGCCGACGACCCGTCGGTCGAGCGTATAATCACCCCGAGGCTCGCGCTGACGACTGCGGAATACCTCGCGTACGAGCAGGGCATGCACGTCCTCGTGCTCATCACTGACATGACGAACTACTGCGAGGCGCTGCGTGAGATATCCTCGGCAAGGCAGGAGGTGCCTGGAAGGCGAGGTTACCCAGGTTACATGTACACCGACCTCTCCACGATATACGAGAGGGCAGGGCGCGTGAAGGGCTCGAAAGGCTCGGTGACGCAGATCCCCGTGCTCACCATGCCCGGCGACGACAAGACCCACCCCATCGCAGACCTGACGGGTTACATCACCGAAGGACAGATACTGCTTTCAAGGGACCTGCACAGGAAGAACATCTACCCGCCCATAGACCCGCTGCCCTCGCTCTCGAGGCTGATGAACTCTGGTATCGGGCCTGGCAAGACAAGGGAAGACCACAAGGGTGTGTCAGACCAGCTCTACGCGGCCTACGCGAACGGGCGCGACTTGAGAAGCCTGAGCGCGGTCGTGGGCGAGGAAGCGCTCACACCCTCTGACAGGAAATTCCTGAGATTCGCCGACGAATTCGAGAAGCGATTCACCCAGCAGGGGCATTACGAGAACAGGGAGATAGAGAAGACCCTGGAGATCGGATGGGACCTGCTCTCGATACTCCCCGAGGACGAGCTCAAGAGGGTGAAGCGGGAACACATCGCGAAATACCTCAAGAGGAAGCCGGAAGCTTCAGCAGCTGCGGCGAAATGACGGTGAGGGCGCAGGAACTTATATGACCCAAAACAGGGAACCCGAAACACGAAACAGGTAACTGATATGGCAACGGATGTCAACCCGACGAGGATGGAACTGATAAAGACCAAGGAGCGCATAACGCTGGCGCTGAAAGGCCACAAGCTGCTCAAGCAGAAGCGAGATGCGCTCATCCTCGAGTTCTTCAAGATCCTCAAGAAAGCCCAGGACCTCCGCGGCCAGCTCGCGAAGAAGGTCGCTCTCGGCTACCACTCCCTCGCCATGGCAGAGACATACCACAACATCCAGGAGATGACGAAGGTCTCGCTCGACCTCAGGAAGCACATAGACCTGGACGTCGAGGTCCGCAACGTCATGGGCGTGAAGATACCGAACATCACGGCCGAGATGGAGACCGGGCACTTCCTGAGCCTTCCGACCTATTCAGTGGCTGCCACAAGCGCGAAGATCGATGCCGCAGTGGATGATTTCAGCGAGATACTCCAGATGACGATAAAGCTCGCTGAGACCGAGACAGCGATGAAAAGGCTCATCCTGGAGATAGAGAAGACCAAAAGGCGCGTGAACGCACTGGAATTCGTGCTTATACCCAAGCTCGAGGAGCAGAAGAAGGACATCACGTTCAGGCTCGAGGAGATGGAAAGGGACTCGTTCGTGTGCCTTAAGTCTATAAAGAGGAAACTTGAAAAAGAAAAAAAGGCCAAGGCTGCCTGATGCCTGCGGATTTGTGGTTAAATTTGTCTTTTCCTGCTGGTTTTTTAATATATCGCTCCATATCCGATACAGGTGATTGATATTTCCACCAGACCACCGTCCATCAAACCGTCATCCATGCAATCGGTTAGACCGCCATCGCCATCTGTTAGGCCTCCGGTTGTTGAACCAAAAACGAATGGAAAGAAACCAAAGGTAGGAAGCGAGCCTCCGCTTTCTGAAGCTCTTCGGGGCGAAGAATACAGGACAACTGTTGATATCGACTACAAGAACCCTGTCATGCCGACGCTGCAAGCAGGCAGGTATTCAGTAAGATACACGAAGAGTATGGGCGGCGGCATATCCACCACCGTGCTCAAGGATGGGAAACCAATCGGTGACATAAACCTGATAAAGCCAGGCGAACTAAAGTCGCTGACAGATGGCGACACAAGAGTCATAGTGACTTGGGAAACCAAAAAACCTTGCGGCAGTAAGCCGGATGAACTCGTAGTCCTCCTGGAAAAAACCACAGACGCATCACGATAAGGCACCAGTGGTTCGGTCTGAACCGAAACAAACCAAGAACGGTTTAAATATCTCATAGCTTAAGCTACTTCATGAAGGCACTGGCGATTTTGCCCGTAATGGCTATTCTGCTTCTATCAGGATGCATTGGAGGCCAGGGAGCCAGGAACGAGACCAATGGCACTGTTGAAAACAACCAGAGCCAGGGGAACCAAACGCATGGCAACCAAGGCAACCAAAGCGATCATGGCGACCAGACCAATGGCACTGAACCGAAGCCACTCACAAAGGAAAACTGCGAGGCTGCACGTGGCCTTTGGAACGAATGCGGCTCTGCCTGCCGAGGCGCACCGGAAGGTACTGCATGCGTGATGATGTGCGTCCAATACTGTCAATGCGGCGGGATAGCCGGATTCGGCTGCCCGGACGGATATGAATGCGCTGATTACCTGCCCGAGGACAAGAACGGCAATCCTGTTCCTGACGCCATGGGCATATGCAAATTAAAAAGGTGAAAACATGAAGGATGATGAATGTTGCAGAGGGCCGTGCGGAGGCAAGGGCATGATGATAGTCCTTGCCGCGCTCCTGCTCGCTGTCGGGATGATGGGCGGCGCGTACCTCCTTTCCAAAGGGGATTATGCCCCCAAGGTGGATCTTTCAGGCTTCAAGAGCACGCCGAACGTATATGTGACTCCGAATCCGACCGAGCACGCGATAAGCGTGTCGGCATCGGCAACGAAAAAAGTGGCGCCTGATCTCCTCGAGATACAATTGAGGGTGCAGACCGAATCCAAGAACGCCAAGGATTCGCAGGATGAGAACGCCAGGGTGAAGGCCATCCTTATGGAGAAGCTCAAAGCGCTCGGAGTCGCGGATACCAGCATCCAGACCACGTCATACAACGTAGAGCCGGTCTATGACAGCCACTACACTTGTGACAAGGACGATATGAACTGCCACTGGGATTCGACACTGACTGGATACCAGACTGTCCATGTGCTCAATGTGGATGTCGAAGCGCTCGACAAAGGCGGAGCCATAGTGGATGCGGCATCTGAAGCAGGAACGAATGAAACGTTCGTGGACTCGACGTCCTATACCCTGAAGGAGGAGACAAAGAGCGAGATGGCCAAGACCCTTCTGCAAGAGGCATCCGCAGCTGCGAAAGCAAAAGCACAGCGGATAGCCGACGGCCTTAGCGTAACGCTCGGCAAGGTTCTCTCTGCGAGCGAGAACAGCTACTACCCGACCCCGTACTACAACTCGTATAAGAGCATGGACGCGGCTGCCGCGGCTGCTCCGACACAGCTCTCTCCGGGCCAGGTGGACATGAGCGTCTCAGTCAGCGTTTCCTACGAAGTCGGAAGCTGACCTCGGCATCTTGTTCCTTTTTTCCTTTTTTTAGTCTCTTTGTTTAGCCTCTTTTTTTAATCTGTTTTATCCTTATCATCATCATGAAATGGAAGGCCCATGCCTTCATCGGCGTGGTTCTGACCGCAGCCGTCCTCTACTTTCTCGTAACCCACGACGCGGTGCTCCTCGCTGTCTTGTCAGCTTTCGGCGGCCTGAGCGCGCTCCTGCCTGACCTTGACCATGAATCCGGCAAGGGAAGGAAGGTGCTCGATATGGCGTACGTCATCTTCGCCTTGCTCATCTCTTATATCGGCGAATGCGGGGGAAGCGCGTGCCTGCCCGGACCGGATGCCATCGTCAACATCGCGGTCCTGTTCTTCATACTCGTGGGAGCGTATTTCGTGATATTCATTCTCCTGAAGCCCAGGCACAGAGGGATCACCCATACAATCCTCGCGGGCGTGGCGTTCGCAATCCTGGCATACATGGCTGCGGGTACGGGTGCGGCGATCGCGGGATTCGTAGGATATTTCTCGCACCTGCTCGCTGACAGGCAACTGAAAATAGTATGAGTTCAGAAAAATCCTGCGATGGCCCGGATTATGACATAGGCCACAGCTGCCACGATCGCTGTCAGAGGTATTGTCAGGAACCATGCAGCTACGATTTTCCTGGCTATGTTCCAGTTCACAGCCGAGGTGCGGTTCAAAACGCCAACGCCGCTTATGGAGCCTGCGATGACGTGCGTCGTGCTGACCGGGATGCCGAAACTGCTGCATGCCCAGATGACAGCCGCGCCCGCGCTCTCGGCGCAGAAGCCTTCGATAGGGCGCAGCTTCGTTATCTTGGTCGCCATGGTCTTCACTATCCTCCTGCCGCCTGCGAGCGTTCCGGTGGCGATCGTCAAGTGCGACAGTATGACCACCCAGAACGGGATGGAGAAACTATTACCCAGGAATCCACCCATGAAAAGAAGGAGCGAGATGACACCCATGGTCTTCTGCGCGTCATTGGTCCCGTGCCCGAGGCTGTAGACCGATACTGAAAGCAGCTGGGCGTATTTGAAGACGGATTGTATCTTGCCGGGAGCGGTCTTGCGGACGATGAATAGGACAAGCAGCGAGAACATGTACGCGAAGATGAGGCCGACGATAGGGGCGATGAATATGAATGCGACGATCTTGATGAGGCCGTCGCTTATGACCGCGCCGAAACCGTTCGCTGCTATCGCCGCTCCTACCAGGCCGCCTATCAGCGAGTGGCTCGAGGATATCGGTATGCCGAGGAAGCTGAGCCCGTATATCCAGATTATGGATGACACGAGGCCTGCGATGACGACATAGACGTTTATCGCCGTGGGGTCCACCACGCCGGTCCCGATCATATGCGCGACCGCTGTCGAGAACACGAAAGCTGCGACGAAGTTGAAGAATGCGGAAAGCACCACGGCCGCAGGAAGGGAGAGCACGCGCGTCGCCACCACGGTGGAAACGGCGTTCGCAGCATCGTTCCTTCCATTGCCGAAGTCGAAAGCCAGGGCGAGGATGATCCCGGCTACGACCAGGATTGTTATGGCTATCATAGAGAGATATAACCTCACACGTGCTTGATGACGATGCCTTCTATTATCGCCGCGAGCTCCTGGTTGAGGTCTGTCAGGTTCTCGAGCTCGTCGTAAAGGTCCTTGAGCTTTATCACCGTGAGGGGGCTCGAGGCCAACCGCTCGTCGCTAGGATCGAAAAGCTCGGTCATCGCCTTCTCGTACAGGGCATCGGCCTCGTCTTCCAGCTCGAAGACCTTCCGGTATTCATCCTCGATGTCGGTCGCTTTCTTCATCCGTTCGACAGCGACGCGTATCTCTTTCATCTGCGCTGCCGCGATGCCAGCCTGCTTTTTCATTATCGGCGTGGCCGAATCCATGCGATAGTAGACGAATTTCTTCCCTATGTCCTCCATGATGTCTATGCTGCTGTCGAGATTCGACGCCAGCGCGTGGATGTCCTCGCGGTCAATGGGCGTGATGAAATTCCTGTACAGCTCCGCGGATATCTTCCTGACCAGGACATCGCCGTCCTTCTCATATCCGTTCATGGCCCGCAGGCGCATGCCGCGCTGGCCGGCGTCCAGACCATCATAATCAGCCACGAAGCGCTCGAACTCGCCTGAGCACGAATCCGCGCATTCTGCCAGATTGAACAGCATGCCGAAGAAGAGATCATCCTTGAGCAGAAAGAACTCCTTTATCCTCTTCATAAAACCCAACTCCCGGATACCCGACTCCCTACTCGACTCTCATGCCCGCGTACATGCTTGCCCTCACGATTACCCTATGCCTACTCCCACGCTTCCCCCATCGTCCGCCTCGATCCGGTCACCATCGGCCCTTCAGAGCGACGCGTCCCGCTTCTTCTCGCAGCGGATGTCGATGGGTTTCTCGAGCCGCGTGTCTATCACGCCGTCCTTGTTGAACAGGTAGAGAACCGCGTTGCAACGGTAGATCAGGGGCGCGGTCTGCATCGTGCTGTACACCCTGACGGATTTCTCCAGCGATTCCTTCTTCCCTATTATGCCCAGCCTGATCCTCCCCTTATGGAGCGGGCCGTTGGGCGCGAGCGAGATGTGCTCCGGCACCGAGACGTCCGCCTCGGCCCACATCGGAACAGTGCCGTTGTTCTCCACCCTTATTATGAGCTCGACATGGGACGTGGAATATCCGAACAGCACATCGGGATGGCTGCGGAGCGAGAAGTTGAGCAAAATTTCACCGATTCTACATCCACAACTATGATTATAACCCTTATCTTGGAAATCGCAACATGATTCCGGAGTCAAAGCTCATCCGCTCAGAACTGACCATACGGGAACTCGCCCTTCCCGATGACGTCCTCATAGCGCGAAAATCCCTCATAAGGTGGCTCGCGCTTTCGCTCGGCCTCATCCTGCCCAACGAGAGCAGGAGGCTGCTGCTCGACATCCTGGAGGCGCTCTTCGAGTTCCATGTCAGGAACGAGGCGCCGACCACCAAAGACATCGTCGCGAGGATCGAGGCTGCCACCAGGGAGAAGCAGAACGAGAAGGCGGTGTATTACCACCTCCTGAGGCTCAAGAACATGGGCATACTCGTGAGGAAAAAGGGCAGGTACTACCTCGGAGACGGCGAGACGCGGAACCTGCGGGAGATATTCAAGCAGTTCTATGCCAGGAAGGCCGAGAGCGCGTTCGACGGCATCGGCACCGCGCTCGAGAAGCTCGAGAACGGATACCGGTAAAAGGCGTATGTACGCATGTGTAATTAGAGGGAGAAATGGGTGCTAGGATGGATGTTTCAGGCTTCTACAAACTCAGCGTCGAGGAAAGGCTCGCGAAGGTGAAGGAGGCGGCAGGGCTTACCGATGAGGAAGCGAAGACGCTCCTTGACACAGGCGCCCTCGGGCAGGAGCGCGCGGACAAGATGGTGGAGAATGTTTTCGGAGCCATGCACCTGCCACTAGGCCTGGCGACCAACTTCGTAATCAACGGCAAGGAGATGCTCATCCCAATGGCCGTAGAAGAGGCGTCGGTGATAGCTGCTGCGTGCAAGGCTGCCAAGCAGACGCTTCCTGAAGGGTTCAAGGCTGATGCGGACGAATCCATAATGATAGGCCAAGTGCAGGTAGTCGGCATGAAGGATGCCGGAGCAGCGCTCAGGAGCATCACGCAGAGCAAAGCGGAGATAATGAGCGTGGCCTCCGGATTCATGAAGCAGCACGAGAGATACAACTGCGGCGTGCGCGGTTTCAAGGCCAGGCCATTGCAGACCGAACGAGGGGACATGATAATCATCGACTTCCACATCGCCGTAGGGGACGCGCAGGGCGCGAACATGGTGAACACCACCCTCGAGGGCGTCGCGCCTGAGATAGAAAAGCTCGCCAAAGGCAAGGTCAGGCTCAGGATAGTGAGCAATCTCGCCACTGAAAGGAAAGCGCGGGCGAGCGCTGTCTGGAAAAAGGATGTCGTCGGAGAGGAGGTCATCGAAGGCGTGCTTGACGGATACGCATTCGCTAAGGCCGACGTCTATCGCTGCTCGACGCACAACAAGGGCATAATGAACGGCATCGACGCGGTCGCGCTCGCGACCGGGAACGACTGGCGCTCGGTCGAGGCAGGAGCGCATTCCTTCGCAGCGCTCGGCGCGTACCACCCGCTCACGAAATACTACAAGAACGAGAAGAGCGACCTTGTCGGAAGCATCGAGCTTCCGCTCGCTGTGGCGATCGTAGGTCCGGCCATAAGCGGCAGCCCGACGGCGAAGATAGCGCTCAAGGTCATGGGCGTCAAGAGCTCGCGCGAGCTCGCCATGGCCATGGCGTGCATCGGGCTCGCGAACAACTTCGCGGCGCTCGCGGCGCTCTCGACAGCAGGCATCCAGCAGGGCCACATGAAGCTACATGCCAGGAGCATCGCCATCTACGCCGGCGCCAGCGCAAGCGAGGCGGACAAGGTGGCGGAGATACTCGCGAAAGAGAAAAACTTCGACATCGGATACGCGAAAGAGATGCTGGATAAAACGCGGAACGCGGAAAAGACAGCTAAAACCGGGAAACACGCGGGGAAAAGATGAAACTCACCATATACCACTGGCTCGCGATAGTCGCGGTGCTGTTTTCCGCGCTCGGCACCTATATCGCCGGACCGTCCTATCCTTACCTCATCTATATCGCGATACCAGTGACCGCATGCTGCGTGACCGCTGTTTTCCTGGACAAGCTCATCCCGCGGCTCATGACCATAGGCATGACCGGCGAGGACGAGAACAAGCCTTCAAGGCCCAGAGTGGCTGAGATGGGCGGCATCACGGTCATAGCTGGATTCAGCGCCGCGGTCCTGCTCTCCATAGCGCTCTACGTCCTGCTCCCGAAATTCAGCCTCGTGCTGCTGCTCGCCGCGATAATAACCATCCACACCATCGGGTTCATCGGCATATCCGACGATCTGTTTGATTTACCCCAGTGGTTCAAGGCGTTTCTGCCGCTGGCTGCCGCGATACCGCTCGTCGTGGTGAACGCAGCCGGAAGCACCACGGTATTGATACCTTTCATCGGAGCTTTGGATTTCGGTGTCATATACACCTTCGCCCTCATCCCGCTCGCCATAGCCGTGTGCTCGAACCTCACGAACATGCTCGCAGGCTACAACGGCATGGAGACCGGGATGGGCGCGGTCATGTTCTTCACCCTGTCGGTCCTTGCCTGGAACCGGGGTTCGGGCGAGATGCTCGTGATGTCCTTGGCCATGCTCGGAGCGCTGCTCGGATTCCTCGTGTTCAACAGGTATCCGGCGAAGGTTTTCCCTGGCGATGCAGGAACGTTCTCCATAGGCGCGGCGCTCGCCGCCTCCGTGATAATCGGCAATCTCGAGAGCGCGGGCGTGATACTGATGGTGCCGTACATCGTGGATTTCTTCGTGAAGGCGGTGAATAAGTTTCCGCACACGCACAGCGAGATAAGGGACGGGAAGCTGCATCCGAAGGACGGGAAGGTCAAGGGCCTCGTGCACGTCGTGATGAAAGCGTTCGGCGGGATAAGCGAGCAGAACCTGGTGCTGTTCTTCGTTGGAAGCGAAGCCGTGTGCGCTGTGGTCGCGCTGGCGCTGTATTTCAGATGACCTGATTATTCCAAAAGCGAACCCTTAAAGTTTAGATTCAACAACATCTTTTTCATGTCATTCGACACAAAAAGGCCCAATAGGGCGTGCAGAGCGGCTCTTGCGATCGTGCCAATATCGATCGCATTGACAGGATGCCATCCGATGACAGACACGAGGCAACAGAGCGTGGTTGATTCAGGACAACCGACAGTTGTTGTTTCAGATAACCTTGGAAAAAACGCGGAGCTGATAAATGCCGTTTCCTCGAGGGATGTGGATAAGGTTGAGCAACTGATTAGAGATGGGGCAGATGTGAATGTGAAGAATAAGGATGAGTGGACAATGTTAAGTCAGTCCGTTCTCCATTGGGATACTAAGATTGCCGAGCTGTTGATTACCAATAGAGCGAATGTCAACGAAAAAGGCAAGCATGGTTATACGGCGCTGATTGTGGCTGCTATGGCAGATCGACCAAAGGTTGCTAAGCTGCTGATTGAAAATGGAGCGAAGGTTGATGAAAAGGATAATGATGGCCATACGGCACTGTGGTGGGCAGTTTCCAATGGTTACGAGAAGATCGTAGAGCTGCTGATTGAAAAGGGAGCGAAGGTGAATGAAAAGGACAATGATGGTTGGACGGCACTGTCAAAGGCTGCCATGGAGGGGCGAACGGAGGTTGCTAAGCTGCTGATCAGACATGGAGCGGATGTGACTGTCAAAAATGCAAATTGGACAATATTGGCGTTGGCTGCTTCCAAAGGGCAAACGGAGATTGCAAAACTGCTGATCGAACATGGAGCGGATGTAAATGCGAAGACTACGACGGGCAATACAGCGCTGTCTTCGGCCGCTTTCGATGGCCAGGAGGAAGTTGCCAAGCTACTGATCACCAATGGAGCTAATGTGAATGAAACGGATGAGAATAGCCGGACGCCATTGATGTTTGCTGTTTCCATACTAAGGTGTAGGGGGATGGCTGGACTGAATGCCCGGGGAATGTATATGAATGCGGATGAAAAGAATGAACGGGAGAGACGGATGTCTGCTGCTATCACAGGATATATGGGGGTTGCCAAGCTGTTGATTGCGCATAGGGCGCGTATCAATGAAAGAGATAATGAAGGTAAAACCGCGCTGACGTTCGCAATGATGGGGGGAAACACAGACATGATTGGACTCCTCAAAAAGCACGGAGCCGTAGAATAACGGCTAGATTCAAAAGAAACGATATGTTCTTCTTACTTCACGTCCTGCAGCAGTTTCACGACATTGAAGAGCTCGACGAACCGCTCGTAATCCCCGACCCTTCCGATGTCGAACCAGACTCCTTCGAACACGTACGCGTTTATCGGCTTCCCTGCGCTTATCAGCCTGGGAAATATGTCTTTCGCGAAATCCTCTTTCCCTTTGATGTAATCGAATATCTCTGGCTCGAAGACGTATATCGCGGTATTGTAGTCATGCTCGATCATGGGCTTCTCAGCGAATCCCACGACCTTCCCTGCTTCTACCTTCGCGACACCGTATTCGAGCGGCATCTTCGAATGGTAGAGCGCGAGCGTGGCGATCGCACCGCTTTTCTTGTGCGACCTGAGCATCTCGGCCATGTCGATGTTCGTGAGCTGGTCTCCCATGACCACGACGAACGTATCCTTCACCTTGCCCTTATACGGCGCGATGGAGCCGGCGGTGTTCATCTTCTCCTTCTCGACCGCGTATTCGATCTTCACGCCGAATCTCGAGCCGTCGCCGAAATAATCCGAGATCTGCCCGGCCTTGTAGCCTGCTGTGATTATCAGGTCCTTCATGCCGAAGCGGCGGAGATTGGCTATCATGTACTCCATTATGGGCTTGCCGCCGAGCATGAGCATGGGCTTGGGAGCCGAATAGGTGTATGGCCTGAGCCTCGTCCCTTCCCCGCCTGCGAGAATGAATGTTTTCATGTCATGACCTCCATTCCAATATCATCGTACCAAATATAATCCTATAAGCGCGCCGACAAGCGAGCATATGAAGTTCGTGGTCCCTTTCGTCCCGATGCCGCGCTCCTCGAATACCCCGAAGGCGGTGTCAGCCACCGAACCAGCGAGGCCGGCGAACCCTATCATCAGCGCCTGGGCTGGCGTCGAGCCGAAGATGAATATCGCCGAGATTCCGATCGCTCCGGCGCCTGCGAACGAGGCGATGGTGCCCATCCTGCTCATCGCGCCGCTGGTGCCTGGCTTCACTTTCCTGAACGTGAACATGGACACCGGGTCATCAGGATCCAGGACCCCGATCTCTGAACCGAATTTGTCGGCTGTCACAGCAGCAATCGAAGCGATGAAAGGCATGGGACCCAGGAACGGGCCCAGTATGGCCAGCAGCGAGGGCAATATGCCGTTCCAGAGCACGTTCTCCCAGCCCCGCTCGTGCTCGTATAGCCCCAGTTCCTTCTTTATCTCGTATTCATACCTGGTCGCTGCCATGGCCAGGAGGAAAAAGACGATCATGAGGGCTAGGTAACCCGGCCCTCCGAAGAAAAAGAGCACGGCGCCGAAAAAAACCGCGAGCACGGCGCCTTTCTTGTCGAGCACACCCGCCATGGTTCACTTCTGTATCTTGATCTCTATGGAGGACACCTTGTTCTTGGACCCGTCCTCGGACATGAGTTCCTCGGTGGAGATCTTTATGTCCTTCACCAGGGCGTTCGGCATGAACCTGTGGCGGACGATCTCAGCCACGTCCACTGCCCTCGATATCAGCTTCCCCCTCGCCTTGACTGTGACGTCGTTGGCTCCGTTGTTGAACTGGGTCACGACCGCCAGGACATAACCCATGGTGCCTTTCTTGCCAACGAAAACAGTGTTGTCGCCGGCGCGGTGCGGCATTGGTGCTGGCTCTGGTTCTTCCATGCGCGGTTCTTGTTCTTCGATGTGTTTTTCTTCATCCATGTGTCTCACCATCGCTCGAATAGCGCTCCCAGATTAAAACGCCTTACAGAATTATAAACTCAGAGGGTGGTGACTGGAGATTGCCCGGAAACCGGTCCCGCATTCCCCCAACCGCCTCTCTTCCCTCTTCCTATGATTCCGAAATGTATATTTTACCTCTATAAAGTTGCTAATCAATATTAAAATAACATCTAATTATAAAAAACATGTGAAAATACACAATAAATATTGCTAAACCTATATATATTTCATATGCGGTAATATCACTATCGGAGGGGAGAGGTATGGAATCGACGAAAACGATAAAGATGGTTCGTCGCGTGGGAGGGATAATGGGTGAGCTGGGCCGGGGGCTACGCTCGGACAAAAAGCTGAGCGTGGAGATCCTGGCTTTAGGGCCGATGTTCCGGGAACTGGACATCAGGGAGCTCTTCCAGGATACCAAGAAAGCATCATTCTGCAGATACGGGCCAGCGACCACACCATATTAATTTTTTTCTTTATTCTTATCGCTTCTTATCGGGACTCCGCGCAGCACTATTCCTGTTATCAACGAACCAGCGCGCTCCGGCATGCCTATTTTCCGCATGGCGCGCCTGATGAGATGCGCATCCTCGCTGCGGAAGCAGCGCAGTAGAAGCGCGAGGCTGCAGAAGAGCGCGGATGACAGCCCTGCAGGGACCGCGAGGTATGCCAGGCGGATGATCTTCCCGATGACAGGGCCAGCATCCGGAATCATGTCAACAGGCCAGAGCAGGAGCGGTTTGGCTGCCATCAGCACGAGCATCGTGGAAACCGCGGCGAGGAAGAGTTTGGCCACATTCGCATTCCCATCGGGCTTGAGGATACTGCGCACGTAGTACCAGTAGCCGACCAGCATCACGAGAGACGCGATCATGTACGACAATGCCGCACCGAGCGGGCCGAAACGGGGGATGAGAAGGATGTTGAGCGCCACGAATATCACGCCTGCAGGCAGGTATACGATGGCGTCTATCCTGACAAGGCGCATGGACGAGAGCGCGGATGAGAGCGGCTGGCAGAGCGCATTGAGCACCATGCCCAGCACGAGGATGGACATCGTCATGGCCGCAGAAACATAAGCATCGCCATACACAGTAGACAGCAGGAACTGCGGGAACACTAGGAAGACGATGGCAGGCGGAAGCACCAGGAAAAGCGACCAGCGCTGGGCTGCCTCGGTCGCCTCGCGCATCTTATCCATCTCCTTCGCGCCATAAAGCCTAGACATCATCGGGACGAATATGGTCCCTATGGAGAACGGGAGGGCGGTCAGCGCCAGGGCGAGCGTGAAGGCGAGGGAGTATATGGCGACATCGCCGGATGAACCGGAAAGATACCCGAGAAGCGCGACATCGGTCGAGAACATCATCGTTCCGAGGATGCTGACCGCTCCGGCTGCGAACCCGTAAAAAAACACTTCCGGAAATACGCGCAATGCACCCTCGCTCGTCTTGGGGAGTGCGGCCATCTTCCTAGACACAATATACAAAGATAGCAGGACCGACACTGCGGTCCCGGCGAGCGAACCGATTATGAGGGTGGCGAGAGATGCGCCCAGCGCAGCGAACAGCGCGAGGGTGAAGACAAGCTTCAGGCAGTTCTGCACGTTCTGGAGCAATTGCATCCGTTTCATGTCGCCCCTGGACTGGAGGAACGCGTTGCTGATCTTGAAGACATTGCTCAGCACGAGCAGTATCGAGACCATCCTGATTCCTTCGGAGAGCGCGGGTTTCCCATACAGCGCCGCGACCGGCCCGGCCTCGATGAAAAGGATCGCCGCGAGGATGAGCGACGAGAATGTCACGACCCCATAGGCAGTGCCCATTATGCCACGTATGCGGTCTTTCTCCCCGCGCGCCTCGAAATAGGGGAGGTATCGCGCGATGGCGATCCCAAGCCCCAGATCGTCCAGCGGGTCGAGCAGGGATATAACGCCGAGAGAGAGGAAGAAGAGGCCGAGATCATCGGGCGAGGCGGCCCTGGCGACCAGGATGTAGTATAGAAAGGAAACCGCCTTGAACGCGAGGTTCCCGAAGAGATTCCATGCGCTGCCCTTTGCGACAACTGTGAAATGCTGGGCTATCTCTTCATCCGCCATGGGAACCACTAGGAACGGCCGAACCGCTTCCTGATCGATAGGCGGGTGGCTTGCCTGAGAGAAACCTGAGCCGCACCCTTGCCTCTGCTCTTTGTTTTGGTACCAGTCACCGGAAGGCATTTCCCGTCCATGTAGTCGGGCACTGCATAGCCGAGATAGGACAGGATGGTGGGCGATATGTCCATCACTGACACGTCATCCATCTTCCCGAGCTTCATCAAATCGCTGCCGTATGAGAGGAACACGCCGAACTCGTCATGGCAGCCGTTCTTGAGCTTCATGGGATCCATCTTCCTGGATATGACATCAGGCATCTCCGAGCGGAGGAAAAAATCGTCATTGGGCAGGAGCAACAGTTCCGGCGAACCTTCCATGCTATCACCGGAATACGCTTCGCTTCCATCCACGATCCTCTTGATGAACGGTTTGCCGTTTTCGTCACGACATCCATCAAGTAGACGTATCACCTCGTCCTTCCTGGAATACACGCGCATGCCGCCATTGTTGTTGATGAGATATGCCGCGGTCCTGGAATGGTCGATGTTATCCGTGTTGGCGACCGCCGTGGGAGTGAAGAACCTGCCGGCATCCGAGATGCTTTTCGACTCCCACACGAACTTGAACACCTGCCTGGGCACCACCCGCATGAAAAACTCCCTCGAAAGGCCCGCTTTCTTGAGCACGCGCTTGATTACATGCTCCTGCTTCAACGCGAGCATGCCCTTGCGCATCAGGTAGGTGTTCACGAAAAAATAGCGGTCGAACGTCCTGAACCCGTGGTCGGACACGATGATGGCAGCGTGACCCTTACCGATGACGTACCCCAGGAATTCGTCGATGGACCTGTAGACCCTGCCCACCACGGTGGACGCCTTATCCTCTGCGGCATAGAAATCCGAAAGATAATAATGCTGTGCGTGATCAGTCGAAGAGAACACCACGAACGCGACGTCCCATTTTTTCGTCTCCATCAGGTGCATGGCAGCCTTTTTCTTTATCTCCGTGTCCCTTATGATGAAATCGTCCACGCCATCCTTGTCCGAGACCGCATGCTTATCCAGGAGAAGCATCTTCGGGCTAAAGCCGAGAGAGTAATCAGGCGCCAGCGAGAGGAGCTCTTCCTTGAGGTCCGCAGGCGAAGTGAACTGACTTTTGACGCTCGGCGTGGCGAACCCGGACACCAGCATGTCGCTGTCTTTCCCCTTCGGAGGATAGAAGCAGGGGATGTTGAATGCAAGCGCCTTTTCCTTGAAAACCTCCCAGACGTATGGCACGCGGACGTCATTGGTCGTGATGGCGCGGAAAGCGCCGCTATCCTGTCCGTCCTGTATCTCGAAATCGAATATCCCGTGTTTTCCCGGGTTCACTCCTGTGAATATGCTCGTCCATGACGGTGCAGTGAGATGCGGGATCGTCGAGCGCAGGCGCGCGCGCGAACCGCCATCGACCATCTTTTTCAGGTTCGGAAGGCAACCCTCGGCAAGCAGCGGGTCGATTATCCGCCAATCAGCCCCGTCCAATCCTATGACCACTAGAGACATGGGCAGAATAGGGATTGGTTGTTTTAAAATCAGTGGGTGGAATACGATATGAGGTTGTTGGAAGGGGAGCGTTCATGATTGGGAACCAGGATATCGGGAAACTCGAGGAACAGAGCGTATATATCCTCCGCGAGGCCAAAGCGCGCTTCAAGCTCGCAGCGCTCTGGAGCATGGGTAAGGACTCGACAGCCATGCTCGCCATGGCGAGGAAAGCGTTCTTCGGCAAGGTGCCGTTTCCCGTCATCCACATCGACAACGGCATAGATTTCCCGGAGACATACGAATTCAGGAAGCGCCTCGCTGATGAATGGGGGCTTGAACTCATCGTTGCCAAGAGCGTGATAAAGGATGACCTTTCCGGGGTCAGGTGCTGCGGCTCGAACAAGACCGACGCGCTCAAGAATGTGCTCGGGGAACGCGGTTTCGACGGCCTCATCGTCTCGATCCGCAGGGATGAGCACGGCATACGCGCGAAGGAGCGTTATTTCTCTCCCAGGGACAAGGAGTTCAGGTGGAACTACAACGAGCAGCCGCCGGAGATATGGGATTACACGGGCAGGTTCGAGGACGCCTCGCATGTCCGCATCCATCCGCTGCTGCAGTGGAACGAGATCGACATCTGGCGCTACGTGAAACAGGAGAATATACCGATCAACCCGTTGTATTTCTCCAGGAACGGGAAACGATACAGGAGCCTGGGATGCACGCAATGTACTGTCAGCGTGGATTCCAAGGCATCCAGCGTGGACGACATAATAGCCGAGCTCCAGGACACCGAAGTCGCGGAGCGCTCGGGCAGGATGCAGGACAAGGAACGCGAGAACGTGATGCAGCGCCTGCGCGCGCTCGGGTACATGTAATGTATGAGGCAACGTGATCATATGGCTGAACGCGAGATGCGCATATCGCTCCTGGGGCACAAGGACCATGGCAAGTCCACCCTCATCGGCAGGCTGCTCTACGAGACGCATTCTTTCACCAAAGACAGGATAAACGAGGCGCTCGCCATGTCGAAGAGCCTCGGGAAGGACGGGCTCGATTACGCATTCCTACTGGACAGCTTCGAGGAGGAGCGCGAGGGCGGGTTCACATTGGACACCACGCGCGCCCAGGTGAGGCACGATGGCGCGATATACGAACTCATAGACGTCCCGGGGCACAAGGAGCTCGTCCGGAACATGGTGAGCGGCGCGTCCCTGGCGAGCGCAGCGATACTCATCGTGTCAGCAAAAGAGGACGAGGGCCTCCAGGATGAGACGAAACTGCACATATACGTCGCAGGCCTGCTCGGGATAAAGGATCTCGTCGTGGCAGTGAACAAGATGGACCTGCGGGGATATGACGAGGGCGCGTTCAACGAGCTGGCGGGCAAGGTCCGCCGCACGCTCGGGTCGTTCGGTTTCGACACCGCTCGCATACGGTTCGTGCCGGTCTCTGCTGCCAAAGGGGACAATGTCGCGACGCGATCCGACGCGATGTCATGGTACGACGGCGAACCACTCCTCGCATCGCTCGGGCGGCTCGGGCGTGGGATGGGGGATGCGGGTGCAGACCCGGGTTCGCTTCCGCTCAGGCTTTTCGTGCAGGACAATTATGACGGAGTCATCGTGGGCAGGGTGGAGAGCGGGCGCCTCGCCATAGGGCAGGAGGTGGTTCTCGAACCATCCGGCCAGCAGGCGCGGGTAGGGAAAATCCACTGCGCCGGGAAAGACGTGGACTCCGCAGCAGCAGGCCAGAACGTCGGGATGACGCTGCTGGAGAAGGGCGAACCTTGCGCAAGAGACGGGCCGCACGGCATAAAGCGCGGAGCGGTGTGCTGCGACAGTAAAGGCAGCGTGAAGCGCGTCCGGGCCCGCGTATTCTGCTTCGGCTCTGCCATCAGCCAGGGAGACAGGCTGAAAATCACGTGCGCCACGCAGGAGGCGGGATGCGAGGTGGCGAAGATAATCGAATCGATCGACCCGTGCAGGGAGAGCAAAGGCGCGGGACCTATCGGAGTCGCCGGGGGCGGCAGCATAGACATCGCACTCGATAGCCCGCTCGTCCTGGATGCGTTCGCAAAAATCCCCCCGACAGGGAGATTCGTGCTATCCAAGGAAGGCAGGATAATCGCGGCAGGTGTTGTGCTTTGATAGTGATAGGGCTCGACGGTGCGACATGGAGCGTGATAAAGCCGAACCTGGACAAGCTCCCCGCGTTCTCGAAACTCCTTTCCACGCACAAGCACGCCACGCTCGAATGCGACGTGCGGCCCGTGCATTCCGCAGCATCCTGGACTACCATATTCAGCGGGCTTCTTCCAGAGGTGCACGGCATACGGGATTTCGCCATGGGCGATACGCGCGAAGCGCTCCTCGCAAGGAGAATATTCGTCTGGGACCGGATACGGAAGGGCATAGCGATGTGCATACCGCTCGCCATACCCCCGATAAACAAGAACTACGAGCTGCGCGGATGGGAAGCCGTGATGCTTTCCACGACAGAAGATGAGATGTTCGCCAGCACGAGGAAGCTGCTCTCGGACACCATCGCGGCGATAGAATACGGCGATGCAGACCTCGTGGCTGTCGTTTTCTCGGAGACAGACCGTGCGCAGCACATGTTCTGGCACAAGCCGGACGTCCTCCTGAAGCATTACCAGAGCGTGGACCGCGCCCTCCTCAAGCTCATGCCGCATCTCGATGATTTCCTGGTGCTGAGCGACCATGGATTCACGGATGCGCAAGAGACCAGAAAGAACGGCTGGGACAACGTGCGCGACAACCAGACAGGCGGCCACCATCCCGAGGGCATCGTGATAGCGCCTGATGAACCGCCACGTAAGGTGTCAGAAGTCTGCGCATATATAGAATCCAAGATCAAGAGGGAAGAGAGGCAAGCGGAAAAGCCAAGGTGATTATATGAAAGTGGACATACCTGATGGCATTTATGCGAAACTGGAGAAGAAGATAAAGGGGTCTGAGTTCGGCTCTGTGCCGGATTACGTGGCGTTCGTGCTGGGCGAGGTTCTCGCGGTCGAGGAAGAGGGTAGCAAAAAACTCAGCCCTGAAGAGGAGAAGCAGGTCAAGGAAAGGCTGAAAGCGCTCGGTTATATTGATTGAGGAATGGAGATCAGGCTAAGAAGTGGAGCACAAATTTTCGCAAAAATTTGTACGCATTGTAAATTTAGAATTTACAATACAATAAAAAAGGGATAAAATACAGTTCACGCCGAGCGAAGCGAGGCAGTGAACAAAATGCAGGGAGCAAAACACCCTGCTCAGCTTCAGGTCCTAACCTCGGCAAAATCATGCCGAAATCAGCAAAAAGCTGCTGATTCCCTCATAAGCATGAGTGGTGATTTGAGACGAGGAGAATTAAAATGCTGCTCTCGGCAGAACTTTGCTAATGAATCCAATTCTGCTAAAGTATCCTACGATCAGGTTTCCGGTCTTGACCCTATTTTTTATCGCGTTGATGATACTTAAAGGAGCTGAAGCGTATAAAGGCCACTTGGGACAAGTTGTAAAGTAAGATAGATTCTGCGACGAATATCAAGAAGAGGTTTATGAGAAGAAATCCATATATGTTTTTATATTCATTATTTTAACTTTATAAACGTTAAAAGTGAGAAATATGCCTGACACTAAAAAAATTTCAGTAACTGATCTCAATGTAAATACGGATAACTATCGATACGAGCCGGTGAAGAGTGAAAAAGAAGCTGTTGACACAATGATTCAGGATCAGGGCGATAATCTCTACAATTTAGCGAAGCATATTCTCGAACATGGTCTTGACCCAACACAAACAATTCTAGTTACGCCATCGAATACAGATAAAACAAAATTTAATGTTTTAGAAGGTAACCGAAGAACGGTCGTATTAAAACTGTTATTAAATCCGGATAGAATAGATGATCCCGGAAAGAACTTATTAAAAACGAAATTTAAGAAACTTCAAGCTGAAAATGAATCTAAACTCATCAAAGAAGTCACTTGTTTAGTTTTTGAAAGCCCACAAGAAGCGGAGAAGTGGATAAAATTAAAGCATACCGGCCCAAATGAGGGGGTTGGCGTGGTGGGTTGGAATGCTGCACAGAAAGATCGATTCGAAGAAAAAGTAGAAAATAAGACTTCGTTATATCTACAAACTATTGAGATACTTAAGAATTCAAAGTATGTCTTGCCAGACATAAAAAACCGTTTAAACGAAGTCCCCCCATCTAATCTTGAGAGGTTAATTTCTGATCCAGATGTTCGAACATTTTTAGGCCTTGATTTTAAGCAAGGTAAACTCAGTTTTGCCATAAGTGAAGAAGAAATAGCCAAAGGAATGGTACATATCATTGAAGATTTGCTCAAACCGGATTTTAATGTAAACAATATTTATTATAAGCAAGACCGTGAGCGATACATCCAAACTTTCCCTCCTGCTGCAATCCCGGATACTACTAAGGTAGCGAAACCTTCAGAACCGCCAAAACCTAGCCAACCAGCTAAACCGGCTAAAGCTCAGAAACCTACTCCAAAAGAACGCAGCGTTTTAATTCCACCTAAATGTTCAATAAAGATTTCTAACTCAAAAGTTAATCGAATTTATCATGAACTTCAAATGCTGAAAGTTGAAAAGTTCACAAATGCAGCGGCCGTACTTCTTAGGGTATTTGTAGAGTTAAGTGTTGATTGTTATTTAACCAAACATAAAATGCCCAGGGTAGACTCAAAAGGTAGATACTGCTCACTAAAAGATAAAGTAGAAACAGTCGCAAAAAGTTTAGAACCCAAGAAACCTGAATACAAAGAGATCTGCAAAGGAATTAGAACGGCCATTAATAATAAAAACGACCTGTTGGGAACTGATACGTTACACGCGTATGTTCACAACGCCCATTTCTCACCAACCCCGAAAAATTTAACCATTGCCTGGGATAATGTAGAGGGATTTATCATAGCGATTTGGGAAAATATCTAGTGATCTTATGAGTTTTTATTCTCCCTTGAGATATCCCGGAGGAAAGGGGAACATTGTAGGCTATTTCAAGCAGATCATAAAAGATAATTTCTTGTTGGATGGAATTTACATAGAACCCTATGCCGGAGGTGCTTCAGTGGCACTTTCACTTCTTTTAGATGGTTATGTCTCTAGAATAATAATCAATGATATTGACAGATCTCTGTTTGCGTTTTGGCATTCGGTATTAAACGAAACTGACGCGCTTTGCGAACTTATAAAAAAGACCCCAGTAACTATAGCAGTTTGGAAAAAACAGAAAGAAAAACAGCGATCTAAGGATACGTGTAGCCTGCTAGAACTTGGATTTTCGACTTTTTTTCTTAACCGAACTAACTACTCTGGAATTCTTTCGGCTGGAGTTATCGGTGGATTGAAACAGAATACTAAATGGAAAATCAATGCAAGATACAATAAAAAAGAATTGATAAAACGCATTAGGAATATAGCAGCATATCGAAATAGAATTGAACTTCATAACTTAGACGCCATGGAGCTAATTAAATCCATTCGCAAGAATCCCATGAAGAAGACGCTAATTTATTTTGATCCTCCGTATTATGTAAAAGGGAAAGATCTCTACCTAAATCATTATGCTGATGATGATCACAAAGAGATTTTTGAAGAAATAGATAAATTAGGTGCACTCTACTGGATTGTAACCTATGATCATGTCAAACCAATAAAAAAATTATATCGTACGTATCGACAAAAAAAGTATGGCCTACGGTATAGTGCAGGCAAACCTGAAATTGGAAAGGAGTTAATGATATTCTCAAACAATCTACATATAACAAATAATCCTACGCTGCTTTGAAGCAAACCTGAGTTTATTTCAAGGGAATGATTATGGCTGAAGTACCTGGACCAGATTTCGATTCAATTGTTCAAGAAGAACGTACTAAAATGGGCAGCGAAAAGAAGAAGCAAAAAGATACCGCCCGCTTAGTTTGGGCTTCAAAGCCAAGAAAAGAACCTTCAGCAAAAGATTTAGTATTTCAAACCGCTGAAGAGGTTTACCCCAACAAGGCAACTGGTAACCTTACAAGTTTCTTTGAAAAAGATAAGCAGGACATATCAAAAAATCCAAACAGATTGATTTGGGGAGATAATCTCCTAGTAATGCAAGCTTTACTTGCGCATGGTTACGAGGGACAAATTGATTTGATTTACATTGATCCGCCATTTAATACTGGAGAAAATTTTAATTTCTCAAATATAGTTCAGATTGATGATGAAGAATTTGAGAAGGAATTACCAATAAGTGAACGATTAGCCTATACTGATACCTGGGAACGAGGCATCGACTCTTTTTTGGATATGCTTTACCCGAGATTACAGTTGATGAAGAAGCTATTATCCGATAAGGGAACGATATATGTACATTGTGATTGGCATATCAATTCCTATGTTAGAATTATTTTAGATGAGATATTTGGTAGGGATAATTTTCTTAATGAAAGCGTCTGGCACTATTTTGGATTTAAACGGTCCTCAGCTAAAAAGTTTCCAATGAAACACGATACTATTTTATCTTATACTAAGACACCAGATTTTACTTGGGCTGTACAGTATAAACCCCATAAACCCGAATATTTAAAACGGTTTAAAAAAGATGAAAATGGTAGACTATTCCGTGATGATGTAAATCCTACAGCAGGTGGGACTAGGATTATATATTTGGATGAACTGAAAGGAGATATTGTTGATTCGGTTTGGGATGATATCCCTCCGGTTAATCCTGTTGCTAAAGACCGAACTGATTATCCAACACAGAAACCCTCCGGACTTATCCAGCGAATTATCTCTGCATCATCTAATGAAGGAGACCTTGTTGCAGATTTCTTTTGTGGATCTGGTACTACTGCCGCTGTTGCAGAGCTCATGGGGAGAAGATGGTTAACTTCAGATCTTTCCAAAACGTCTATTCAAGTAGCAAGATCAAGATTGGTAACTGAAAATGCAAAACCATTTGTCATAGAAAACTTAGGAAATTATCAAAGGCAATTGATTTACTTACATGAGGTCAAACTCAAAGAGATGTACGACATTATCTTGAACCTGTATGGTGCTACTCCAAGAGCGGATAAACAGGGTGTTGGGATAAGTGTAAGCGATAGAAGTACTTTGGTTTATGTTTGCGAACCAGATCGGCCCATGACAGCTAGAAAGGCTATTGACCTAGCAAAAGAGGCGTTGCACCTGGATGGAAAGGGATACAAACATCTTGTCCTTCTAGCTTGGGATTATGAATATAATTATGATGAAGACCTCAAAAGGGTACCAAATGGGGTTAGGCTAGCAGAAATTGAATCAAAAATTATTCCGTCCGATGTCTACAAATATCTTAGAAGTACTAAAGTGGGTGATCCAACACTTTCTGAAAAAATAACCTTCTATCAAAAACCATACGTTAAGGTTTCCGAACCAAAAATCATATCTGAGGATGGAGACGAACGGATAATCAAACTTTCAATAGAACAGTATGTAATCATGGATAATCCAATACGAGACGAAGAAAAACGAAAAGAAGTTGAAACATTACTCAGAAAGAACTATGCGTATCTCATTGATTTTTGGTCAGTTGATTCGGATTATGATAATGAAACATTTAGGAGCAGATGGCAGGCCATACGAGATCGAAAGTCGAAAGAGCCAGTTGTTACCGACACAGATTTTAGATTAAAGAAGGGCAAAAAATACAAGATAGCGCTAAGAGTTGTGGATGTTTTCGGTAATGACGCATCTACGGTTAAGGAAATTGACTTAAGGTAATTTTTATGGTCAGAAGATCAAAAGACGAATACTTTGCAAAGCATCCATTGGCAATGCAGATAATGAAAACAGTTGAAAAATGGGCCACGGATAATTATCCCGCAGTTAATGGTCAAGAAATTACACCAGTAACCAGAGAACTGTTCACTTATTGGTTTAATGCGGATATACACGAAAATCACAAATTCCATATATGCCAAAGAAGGGCAATCGAAGCAGCGGTCTATTGCTATGAAATATTAAACTTACCATTACCAAAAATGCTCTTTCAAAATTTTGATGAAGAACAATTGAAAAAAGAAGGTTTGGAGGCTGAATTAGAGAAAATTGAGTTTCCCAGGTTCGCTATAAAAATGGCTACTGGTACTGGAAAAACTTGGGTTATCAACGCCTTAATAGTTTGGCAGTATTTCAATAGAACCAAGTTAAATGATAAGAAATTTGCATCCCACTTTTTACTCGTAGCGCCAGGCAACATAGTTTATGATAGACTTCTGGATAGTTTTCAGGGTAGAGTTCAAAAAGGAAAAAGAAATAAGACGACTTCTGATTTATCAAAGGATCTATTCATGCCAAATGATTGGAGAAGAGACTTTAATTTTAGGGTTTTTACAAAGGAAGACATAACCGGAAATACCCAACCTACCGAGTCGCCTTTTGTAATGATAACCAATTGGCATCAGCTTATAGACATTTCAAAAAAAGATAAAACATATTCCGAAGATTTGGGGCTTGAATTTAGGGAGGAAGGGGACTCTTACAGAGTGCAAAATTTCTATGATTTTCTGACCGCAAACAAGGATTTACTAGTTATAAATGACGAAGCGCACCACTTACACAATGCTGCCGATAAGGATCTAAAGAGATGGCAAGAGGCAGTTGAAAATCTGTACTCAAGACTGAAAGATGGTCTTTTTGTCCAATTTGATTTTACGGCTACTCCATATACCATAAAGGGGAAGAAAAAGGAATGGATGAAACATGTCATTTACGATTATGGGTTAGTAGAAGCTATGCAAGACATGTTAGTAAAACAGATATTTATCGAAAGAAGCACGTACCTTTCAGAGAAGATAGAAAAATTGTCTGAAAACGAGTCATTCTCGGTAACTGCTTACAAAGACGAGGCAAAGAAACTAATTGACTTGACTGAGATCCAGAAGCATATGCTTGAAGTCGGCTATGAAAAGTTAAAATTGTTAGAAGAAGATTTCAAGAAATTAAACATTAGGAAAAAACCGGTCATGTTTGTTGTTGCTGGAGACAACGATGAGGCCGAAGCGATTTCCGAATACGTAAAAAAACGAATAAACGACACGGACTCAAAACAAGTTGTTACTATTCATACGGATAAAAAAGATAGCTTATCAGATGAGGAGTATACTCGGCTTAAGGAAAAGGTATTTGCAAGCGATGACTATGATAGCGATGTTAAGATTATCGTTAGTGTCATGATGCTTAGAGAGGGTTTTGATGTAAGAAATGTCTGCGTTTTGGTAGTATTAAGACCTTCAGAATCCGATTTATTGACTGAGCAGATATTAGGCAGGGGTATTAGATTAATGTTTCCAGAAAACGAGTATGCTCAGTATAAGCTTGATGCAGTTTCCGCTATGAAAAAGGGGGAGCTACCAGATAACTCTTATGATTTTCTATTTGTGGTTGAACATCCAAAGTACAACCAAATTTATAATGATTTGAAGAGCGCAGGGGCAGTATTAGCATCTGGCGAATCAAAAAAGCTAACTTTAGATTCAAAGAGAGTTTTGATAAAAATAGATCAAACCAGAATTCCAAAATATGAACTTAGTTGGCCTTTGTCGTATAGAGATACAACTGAGGAGCAGATCAATTTTTCTTATTTCGATATTGCTAGCCTTAAGCCGTGTCCTATCCCATTTGATCAACTAGAACCAAAAACAGTTATAATAACGGATTTCCATCCAGAAACAAAATTTATGCAGGACTGGGAATTGCAAGATGATGTTTTTACTTACACTAATTTTCTTAGAACCGCTACATTGGAGATTATAGGCTCTAACCGAAGTATGGCTTGGCTGACTCGTTATTTCGACGAAGTGGCAAGAATAACTGATGAATATATCTCTGAGATATTATTTGGTAGAAAAATAGATTTTACGTTATCAGAAAATGTGATAAAGCTCAAAAACTACCAGCTTTTCGACTTTGTAGTAAAAAACGTGAGAAAAGCTATTATCGACTTCGTATCCAAAAAAAAGCCAACTAATGCGTTAAACGTTGAGTGGACCTGCTTGTCTAAATTTGAAGAGTTAAAAGTCGTTTTGGAAAGGTCGCTTGAAACAACAAAGTGCCTTTATCCATACCTTGATTTTGGATCACGAGGGGGATTTGAACGCAGATTTGCGGAGCACGTTCTGGAAAAAGATTCCAAAGTTCTAGCTTATGTTAAATTAGATCAGTATGTTCATAGGTTTTCTATTCCTTATAACGATGACAAAGGATATCTAGGAAACTATTATCCCGATTTCATAGTAAAAACTGAAAACGAAATATTTCTCATAGAAACCAAGTCAACGAAAGATGCGTATGGTGACATAAATGTACGTGCAAAAATGCTTGCCGCCCAACAATTTTGCAGGTCGATCTCAAACGCGAGTACTCTTGCAAAAAATCAACCGAAGATATGGAGGTACGCTTTAGTTCCAGAGGACATAGCCGATGAACTAGAGGGTCATAGTTTCAAAACCGTTATTGATCGTGCAGAATCTTCTATGTCGAGCTTACTGTGGTCTGGAAAAGGAACTTGATTTTCTGCCTAAAATCATCCCCACAGTGCCGATATCTCCATAAACGATAATATTCTCCCCAGACCTCAAAACCAGCATAATCATGCCGATATCTCCATAAAGTATAATATTCCCCTCCGAGATATTATATCAGCCATGACGAAGCACAAGATCGTTATTGGCGATTCATTTCGCATGGCTGAACTGAAGGATAATTCCGTACATCTGATCATAACGAGCCCCCCGTACTTCAATGTCAAGGATTACGGAATTGAAAATGTAGGGTCGATTGATGACTATTCGACTTATCTGAAGTCTCTAAGGCAAATTTTCCAAGAGTGTTACCGTGTTCTTGACAACGGTCGCTATATCTGCGTCAATATTTCTGATATAACGAGCGGAAAGCGAAAATATCCAATACCGGCTCATTGTGTGGGTATTCTCCAGAGATCCGGCTTCAAGTACATCGACAATATCATCTGGAAAAAACCATCTGGAAGAAAGGGGGGAAAATGCTCCGGTGCATCCAAAAGATTCGGGCTTTTGATTCAGCATCCTTTTCCTATGTACTATTATCCGAATGTCACATACGAGCATGTTTTGATTTTCAGGAAAGGAGACTTCGATTTCAATAGTAAAACTCCAACCCAGAAAGAGAAATCTAAAATTGATATTGATTATGCCAAGCTTCACTGGAGCAGCAATATTTGGGAAATGATGCCGGAAACCAGAACGAACCATCCAGCGATGTTCCCCGAAGCTTTGCCAAAGGCATTGATTCAGCTCTATTCCTACAAAGGAGAAACTGTTCTTGACCCATTTCTTGGTAGCGGGACGACAATCAGGGCAGCGAGAGCTCTAAACAGAAATTCCGTTGGTTACGAGCTCAATGAGGGATACCTAGGGATAATCAAAACGAAAAGCGGGTTCTATGAAGATCCCAATTCATTCGAAATTATTCTCAAAAACCGAGGTGAAAAATGTGAATGTTAAAAGTGTGGTATTAGCCCTGCTTCTGTTGGGCCTGAGTTTTGCGGATTTGGTCATTCCGTCAGATCAGCCGATTTGCAGGCTTTACAACATGATCCAGGTCTTTGGCACGGTAGCGGGCGTTCTGGTAGCCGCATACGCGGGTTTCACCCTTGCGAGCAGCCACGAGCTGACGGAAAGGAATGCAGCCAAGGCGCTGTTAAGCGGGGTTGTCATCGGTCTGGTCATCATCTGGCTGGCACCGGTGCTTGTCAAGAACCTGGTCAATTCCTCGGGTATTTGCGGGTGGTAGCATGACCCTTGAAGCCATAGCGGACAGCATCAAGTTGCTGGCTACAGTCGCTGCAATCGTGATGATCGCGTATTCCGGCCTAATGCTGACCATCAGCCAGGACCCGATATCACGAAAGCAGTGGAAAGACGTAATCTTAGGGGTAATTATCGGCCTCTGCATCGTCTATCTCGCACCGTTGATTGGCTCCATGTTTTCCGGAGGTCATTATTGTGGATAAAGGCCTCATTTTCTTGTTCTTGATTAGCCTATCCTACGCAGTCCCGAGCTGCCCCGACTACCCGTATCACGATTATACGGTCGCAATGGCATATTCTCCTCCGGCAAGACCAGCCGATACGCTTCTCCAGTACTGCGACTGGAATCTTGGGGCAATATGCCTCTTATCGAACGCGTTCAATACCACCGAAGACAAGAAGCTATTCATAGCCGAATCCATTGCGAACGACTCTTTTGACCCGATCTGGCAATGGAATCAGGGTATCCGATTCGGAAAATACCCTCCAAACACATCGAAAAGCTCGACGAATATTAAGGACGCCTGGATCAGCATCGCTTACCTGAATCCTTCGGTCTATGATAACGGAACCTATCTGATAAATGCATCTAGCCAGCCGTTGATAAGGCAGAATTTCACCTTTGTTGTCGACACAAGGATGATACCGGGGGATTGCAATGATAATTTCAGGATCTGCGGATACAACTATTCGGTTTCGGTTCAGAATACGAGCTCAAAGATAACCGCTTTCCTGAAAGTTAGGAGCGAATATCTGGTGGATCGCTATCAATGGGTGACCCATTGCGACCTTACCGGGTGCTGGGTTACCTGCGATTACTACGCTACTGACAGCTTCAAGGACAGTTTGACCGTTTCAGATTCCAAAAACGTCAGATATACACCCTTCAATCCGACCTCGAATTATACGCTTCTGGCATATTTCAATAACCTGATCGAGATCGGGATTAACGCGAACGATTCGAATTTGCTTTTCCAGATCGGGAATTCCAGCTTCTACAAGACGGATTACCTCTACCGGATAAGGAATGAGGCCGGACCCTACAATATCCTTGTCAAAGAGGTCGTTCCGGTAAACAAGACTTCGGCTTACGGCCTAAGTATTTTGGAGCAGAATGGTTCGGATTTCAGGATTCTCGCCCCTTATTCGTCGAATTGTTCTCTCAAAGCATCCGACCATTTCTCATCGAAAACCATCTCTGGCTGCAATAACTCGAATCTGCCCAATAGCACGTTAATTGTGAAAATCGAACCGGTCCAACCCGCGTTTTTCAGTTCCCTGCTCGACGCTGCACTACTCGCACTGGTCGTTTACGTTCTCTATCTCGTCGTGAGAAAGGTGATACCTGATGCTTAAGAACTTGATGTTATTGCTGGTGATATTCTCGGTTGCTTATAGCGCTTCGATAGATTTCACGGTCCAGAACCAGTCTTGCCCTGATAATGCTAACTTTCTTCAGGTAATATTCAACCTACCGACCTGCATTGTTGAGAGGTTCTTCAGTTCCCTAGTCAGCGGATTCGTGTATTCAGCGAAGGAATTCCTGGAAAATTCCCTGAATTTCATAGTGACCGGTCCGAATCTGGACCTGTTTTGCACTCCATACACGCAAATCATGAGGATTCTTGAGAGCCTTTACACCCTTGCGCTGATGGGGGTCGGGGCGTATTATATCGCTACGTCTGCGGATGTTGAAAAAAGGGCTAAGGCGAAACTCTGGATTCAGAACCTCCTTTATCTCATCGTCGTCCTCGCGTTTTCCTTCAGCATTTTCAAGATGATTGTCGAACTGAACCAGTACATTACTACGTCGATATATGATACGTCATTCTCCAATCTTCTGAGTATACAGGTCGTTTTCTCATCGCTCGTGTTCGCCATGGTGCTTTCATTCAATTTCCTGTCAGCTGCGGCGCTTACCTTTTTCACCCTTATCACCCGCTACCTGATGATTCCTTTCCTGCTTTTGCTGTTCCCGATAGCGATTTTCCTCTATTTCATGCCATTCACAAGGGATTGGGGGCTCTTCCTGCTGAAATTCATCGTGATAATCATCTTCATGACTAGCATCGATGCGGTGCTTATCCTCGGGCTAACATACCTGTTCAATTCGGGAGATCCAGCATTGGCCGGGGGATTCGTGCAGGGAATAGCGCTGATGCTTGGTTTTGGCCTTATCGGGTTCGTGAACGTGCTTATCTACCTGATAGCGGTGTTTTCGCTTGTATCGGTCGTTTTACGCGTTCTGAACGCAGCCGTATCAGTCGGCTGGAAGGTCGCCATGCTGCTGGCGCTGTTGTGATACTATGGGATACGACATTCCAGACGAGATCAAATACCGGGAGAAGATAGTCGCCAATCTGGACCTGAAACAGTTAGGGTATGCGGTTCTTTTCGGGTTACTGGCCTTTTTTGCCTTCAAACTACCGATAGAAGGAGATGCGAAACTGGTATTGCCTGCTATCTTCGGGGTAATCGGGGTCGCGTTCATTTTCTTCAACATGGAAGAGAAGGCCTTGGATGTTCTCTCCTATTATTCGGGCCTACGGAAGGCCCAATACAACGATAAAAACGCCCAAAAGTTCTTTGAGGTCAAGTCGATAGAGAACGATGCGGTTTACCTTGAAGATGGGACGATATTAGTTATTTTGGAGGTACAACCCATCAACTTCGCCCTGCTGGACGAGAACAGGAAAAAGGCACTTTTGGCGAATTATAGGGCATTCCTGAACCAACTGACAACTCCCATCCAGATTTTCATCAGGACGGATACCGTCAGCTTGAAGGGTTATTTTGATTCGTTGATGGAGAACGTAAACGGGCGGAGCGATCTTCTTGTAGGCCTATATGCTGATTTTCGGATCTTTGAAGAGGATCTATTGCGGAAAAAGGTCACGAGAAATAGAAGGTATTACCTGGCTATCCCATCCAGCAAATCGCTCTTTGGCAAGGAATCGGACCTTAAGCCGCTGAACGATACGGTAGAGATAATCCAGGAAAAGCTGGCCGGTTGCGATCTCAGAGCCATGCGGCTTGGCAACAAAGAGATTGAGGAGTTATACATCTCATACGGGGATAAAACAGACGGACAGACAAAAGGGGAGGGGCCTAAGAAGGATAAGGTATCTGAAGATGCCTACCGGAACGATATAACCCCCTCATTCGACATCAGACCGAATCATGCGGTCGTTAACGGAGAATATCATAGGATAGTGAAGGTTGCCGGATATCCTCGAAAAGTTGAGGATGGCTGGCTACAAGCGTTCCTATGCAAGAATGAGAATTATGATATCTCAATCCACATCTCCCCTTCGAGCATCAGTAACATGCTGGTGCATCTCCATAACCAGATTATCCAGCAGACAAGCGACCTGCTCCTGAGCACTGCGAAAGGCACGCCGAACCCTTCTTTGGAAATCAAGAAAGCAGATACAACGCAGGTATATAACGCGCTCTATAAGGGCGAGGAGAAGCTGTTCGGTCTGGCCCTTTATATCGACAATAAGGCGGCTGTGCCGGATGAGCTGACCCTTCTGACCGAGAAATGCAAATCAAACCTCAATGCCCAGCTCCTGGTCCCGAAAACGACCTTCTGGCGGATGGCTGACGGGATAAAGTCCACTTTGCCATTAACCAAGGATAAGCTCAATTCAACCCGGGAGGTACTTACCGGAGCATTGACGGCTACTTTCCCATTTATCGCTGCCACAAGCTCGGACCAGAAGGGGATATTGTTCGCTCATGAGATCCAGACGCTCAACCCCATTTTTCTGGATTTGGAGAACCAGAGCAACAAGCATTTCTTCATCATTGGGATATCGGGCTCCGGGAAAAGCTATACCGCGAAATATTTCATGATTCAGCAGTTATTGAGGCGGGAAACGGGTCTCTACATTCTGGATCCCAACGGCGAATATAGCGGATTATGTAATTCGCTGGGCGGGAAGGTCATCGAGATTTCGAAGGATTCGAGGTATATCCTCAATCTATTCGATATGAATGACGACGATTTTGGAGGAAAAATGCTTCAACTGATATCCGCTTTCGATATCATCATGGGCGGCCTTAACGAGAGCCAGAAGGCGATAATCAGCGACGCGATATCCGCGATGTATGCCAGAAAAGGGATCATAGCCAGCAAACCGGAGACTTGGAATCGGATTCCGCCGACGTTTACCGACCTCAAAATAGTTATCGAAGAGATGCTTAAGGAGTTCAATTCATTATCTCCCCAGGCAAAAAGTCTGGATGCGGTTTACAGAAGGATGAAGATGTATTGCGATGGCGGGGTTTTTGGCTTTCTTGACCAGGATACTCAACTGAAAGCGGATGGCCAGGTGCTTTGTTTTGATTTGAGCAAACTGCCTTCAGCCATCAAGCCCCTTATGATTTTCATGGTCCTTGGTTTCATCCAACGCAAGGTTTCCAAGGACAAAGAAGCCAAGACAGTCCTTATCGACGAGGGTTGGGTCCTTCTCAGAAGCAAGGAAGCGGAGCAGTACCTCCTCGAATTTGTCAAGAGTTCGAGAAAGTTCAACGCTTCGGTAGGTTTTATCACGCAGGAAGTCGAGGATTTATTGCAAAGCAGTACCGGAAAATCCATCCTGAACACGGCATCTGTGAAAATCCTCATGCGCCAGAGCCCGAGCAACATCAAACTTGTTTCAAGCAATATGAGACTTAACGAGTTCGAGGAGTATTATCTTATGACCGCCCGGAAAGGGCAGGGTCTGGTCATTACAGAGGATAATTCTTACTGTTTTTCAATCCGGGCATCTCCGAAAATCCATCAGTTGATAACTACGAATCCGAACGAGAAAGAAACTGTCGTTGTATCTGATGAAGGTGAGAAAATAGTTCTTGACCTAAAGAAGGGTATGTTTCTGCGAAGCGAACTCACGGAAAAGGAGGTTGGGGAATTGGTTGCTCACGGATATAACATTTATGAAACGAGAATCACAAGCGAAAAGCCGTATACTGATTATCTGATTATAGCCCTCCCTGAAAGTTTTGCGACAAATTGACCGAAACCATCAAATCTTTTTCTACAGTATTGAACTACGATCCATGTTATCCAAAGAAGACTCGCAGCTCCTCAGCGAGTCAGCCAAAAAAT